>Ga0209498_1001809_pt1 | contig 13001 bp, 9 predicted proteins | sample WalLakDeSediment_FD_184131 | JGI IMG/M metagenome (GOLD analysis project Ga0209498, IMG submission 184131) | Lake sediment microbial communities from Walker lake, Nevada to study Microbial Dark Matter (Phase II) - Walker Lake 11/02/13 Deep... | ecosystem: Environmental > Aquatic > Freshwater >...
CGGCCGCAAGCAGGCGGCGGCGCGTAACCCCGGAGTTGTCTGGCGATCGGATGGCGGCGTTCATCAGAGCCTCGGCGTGGCCGGCCTGGTGGGGGGCAGAAAGTTGGGCGGGCCCTCTGCCCTCACCGTTCCGCACGAACAACTTGTCGCCACAGGTCGCGAGCAGCATGTCGAGGTCGGGACCGCCAGAGCAGAGGTTCGAGATCCTGCCCTGGGGTGTCGGGATGATGGAGTTGACCCGTCCCGCCCGGTCGCCGACGGGGTAGCCGACACGGCATCGGCCGGCTTCTCGATCCGGTAGAGGGCGTTTTCGGTGCGGACGTAGATGGCCCGTCCGACAACGGCCGGCGTGGCATAGATTCCGCCGTCGAGATGGTTGGTGGCGACGAGGTCATACTCACGGCCGGGCCGGATCACGAAGCTGTCGCCGTCGCGGTTACCCACGTAGATCCGCCCGTCGGCGAACAGGGGCGACGACGAGAAGTTGCCCCCCAGCCGCTGCGACCAGACCTGCTCCCCTGTCGCAGCGGCAAGGCAGGTGGCCACCCCCTTGTCGCTCACCATGTAGACAAGATCGTCCACCACCAGCGGAGATGACATCGTGGGGGCCCCCTTCTTCTCCCGCCACACGATCTCGGGCGGAGCGTCGGGGCCGGCCAGCCGCATCGCCAGCAGCTCAGGCTGGAGGAAGCTCGTGCTCATGAAGAGGAGATCGCCTGCCGTCACCGGCCGAGGCACGATCGAGAAGCCGAGCACTCCGTAGCTCATCTTCCAGAGCTCTCTCCCGGTGGCGGGGTCATAACCGTAGAGCCAGTCGGCCGCCGGTGAGACAACCACCTCGCGGCCACCGAGCACGAGGACCAGCGGCGTGCCGTAGGCCTTCTTGAGTTGCGGATCGTCGCGGACGGCACCCGAGCGGATCGTCTGCCAGGCGATCCTCCCGCTGGCTGTGTCATAGGCCGCGATCGATTGCGCGTCGCTGCCGTCGAGGTGCACGATCAGCTTGTCTTGCCAGAGAATCGGTGTGCTGCCCGGGCCGTTCTCGTGGTTGAGTCGCAGGTCGCGGTTCCGCCAGAGCACCTTGCCGGTCGCGGTCTCGACGCAGGCGGCCCCGAAGTCGCCGCCGTGGCAGTACAGCCGGCCGGCGGCGAGCACGGGCGAGGGTGAGGCAAAGGAGTTGAGCTTGTGGATCGGCTGTGGGTCGGCGATCGCGAAGAGCTCGACGTCGTGGAGAAGCCGTCCCGTAGCCTGCTCGACGCACATCGCACGGATCGTCACGGCCGCCGACACCTCGAGCTGTCCGGCCATCCGGTTGCCCGCGAGCCGCTGGGCCTTCTCCTCGGCCGTCGCCTCCCGTTCGACCGCCGTCGTGATCCAGATCTGGCCGCCGCCGATCACAGGGCTCGACCAGCCGCGACCCGGCAGCGGCGTTTTCCAGGCGACGTTTTCCGTCTCGCTCCAGCTGACCGGCAGATCCTGGGCGACCGGGGCGTGCCCCTGGCCGTCGGAGCCCCGCCACTGGGGCCATTCAGGTTCGGCGGCAAGCAGCAGGGTAGGCAGGGAGCCGATGACGGCCGCGAGGAGCGGGCGGCGATCCCGGCGGAAGGGGGTCGGGAGGTTCATCGTAGGGTTCCGGGCAGGAGACGAGCCGCGACAGCCTAGCCTTGCCGCACGGGCTCGTGCCACTGGCAACGGGAGGCGAAACAGTGGCCTTCCGCCGCCGCCGCCCCGTAGCTACCCTCCCCGCCCCTTCCTTTGGAGACTTCCCATCATGGGCGGCCCGTCCTGGCATGGACTGATAGCGGCCTTCGCGATCGTCGCATCGGCGGCAGCCGCTGCCGATCCCGGCGAGCCCGAGCCGTTTCCCGGCGTGGTGGCCCTGCGGGTCGAAAGCGACCTGTTCGCCTCCGGGAGCAAGCCCGCGGCCCGGAGCCTCACCCTCTTCCACGAGGGTGTTGCCTGGGACTTTCTCGAACTCCCGGTGGCGTGCGAGAAGGGCCGGTCGGCCGCAACTGAAGAGGATGAGATGCAACTCGTCGAGATCGTCCTGCATGATCCGGCCCGTGAACGGGTGGTGGTCATCGATCCGGTTCGGCACCGCAAGACCGAGATCGCGACCGTGCAACTCAAGCGACTCGGTGCATCACTGGCGAAGTGGGCCCAGGCAAGCGACGACCGGCTTGTCCGCTGGGCCGGTGGGCCCGACTTCGACGACGACCTGCGGGAGGAAGAGGGGCGGCTCGAACTGGCCGGACCACGGGCCCGCTACGCGGTGACCCACGTCGCGGCGTCCTCCCCGGAGGCCGCCCAGAACTACCGGCAGTTCGCCGACACGGCGATCATGCTCAAGGCACTTCTCCAGCCGGGCGGGATTCCTCCGTTTCCCAGGCTGGCTATCAATCAGCGGCTCCAGGAGGCCGGCGGGATCCCCGCGGAGGTGACGCTCGAGATCGAGCAGCGTGGCGTCTCATTCGGTGCCGGCCCCACGCGGTTGCGGGGAGTGCACCGCAGCCATCCGCGGCTATTGCTCGAGGATCTCGAGCGGATCGCGGAGGCCCGGGGGCATCTGGCCGCCGCCGAGCAGGTCGAGTTGGCCTTGTTCGCCGCCGAGCAGACGGATGCCGTGGCCCCGCCCCGGCACGACGACGACGAATGATGAGTCCGGCGGTCGGCCTCCTAGCCTTGCCGTTACAACAGGTTTCGCCGGTGCAGTTTCTCGCGGGCCCAAGAAAACCGGCGCCGTCGGACGATGTTACCTGCGGCTCATATCTTTCCCAACCCGCCCCGTCGCGACCTCCACGTCGCCCGCAGCCGGCGGTCAGAAAGAGGAACGCTCGGGGGGCGTTCCAGGGCCGGTGAACGGGCTCGCGGACCGAGGCCGCGGCGCGGACATTGACATTTGTTCAGCTCCCCGCCACATTCATTCCATTCATAGTCCTAGTCTCAAGGAGGATCTCCATGCTCGTGCTTTCCCGCAAGCAAAATGAACGGATTCGTGTCGGTGACTCAGTGGTGGTCACGGTGGTCCGCGTCAGCGGCGACAAGGTGCGAATCGGCATCGAAGCCCCGGCAGACGTGCGTGTGCTCCGCGACGAACTCGACGACGAAGCCCTGGGTGATGTCACGCTCGACGCCGCGGCCGAACTGCCGATTCCCCGGTTCCTGAGATTCGTGGGGTGAACTGCGGATCGCTTCCGGTTCCCGGAAGCCAGATTCGCTCTAGCCGCAGAGTGGTCGGGGTGGCGACAATTCCAGCGTGGATACCGACCCGCTCATCGTGCCCGCTCCCGACGACGACTTCGAGCCGTCGCAGCCGCCCCGCCCGGGGTGGCTGCGACGGTTTTTTCTTCCCGGCGCCGCCGTGGTCATTGTCGTTTTAGCCGTACCTGTGGCCGTGCTCACCGCCGCCCCTGAGTTCCACCGGGCCCGGTTGCCGGTCGGTGGCCCGCTGGCAGACCGCGACCCAGTCGCCGCGGCCGCCGGTGCCGAGCAGGATGCTCGGCGGCTTGTGACGTCGGTCTCGGCAGTCCACGCAGCCTTCGTCCGGGTCGGCCGCTGGGAAGGCGTGTTCACCGAGCGGGAGCTCAATGCCTGGCTGGCACTCGACCTGACCCGCAACCACGCCGAACTCGCCGCCGGGTGGGCCAGAGACGCCCGCATCGAAATCGGGCAGGGCAGGGTGCGGGCCGGCTGCCGCGTCGGCCGGGGGCTGCTCTCGGTCATCGGCTGGATCGAGGCGGAGGTGCAGCTACGGGACATCAACCAATTGGGCATCACTCTTTCCGACGCCCGCCTCGGAATCCTGCCGGTGCCGCGGGGCCCGATCCTCCGGGAACTGGCCCGCCGCCTCGACAGCCTCGGCATGGTGACAGAGATCCGCCGGCTCGACGACCGCAGCGTGCTTGTGGTGTACATTCCTTCCACACATGAGGCGGGCGGCGTGAGCCACTGGCTTGAGTCGCTGCGGATCGCTCCCGGTGAGGTAGCCGTCGCCGGCGAGACCCGGCGTGGGCCGCTGCCTCCGGCAGCTCGGTGACTATCCAGATCGACTCCGGCGGTCTCGCCGACAGGACGCAAGAGGCGGCACTCCGACGATGGCACGACTTACGTTTCTCGGGGCGGCTGGTGTCGTGTCGGGTTCGCGGCACCTCCTCGAGGCCGGGGGCAGCCGCGTGCTCTTTGACTGCGGCCTGTTCCAGGGGGAGAAGCACCTCCGCGAGCGAAACTGGCGGCCGCTCGGCGTGCCGGCGGCGTCGGTCGACGCTGTCGTGCTCACCCATGCCCACATCGATCACTCCGGCTGGCTGCCGCGGCTGGTGAAGGAGGGATTCCGGGGCCGGATTCTCGCCACGCCGGCCACGGCCGACCTGCTGCCGATCCTGCTCTACGACTCCGCCAAGTGCCAGGCGGAGGACGCCTCCTATGCCAACCGCCACGGCTACTCCAAGCACCACCCGGCCCTGCCGCTCTATGAGGAACACGACGTGACCGCGGCCCTGCGGTTGGTGCAGACCGGCCCGCGGGGGGTCTGGTTTGAGCCAGCCGCCGGCATTCGCTGCCGCTATCACGACGCCGGACACATGCTCGGCAGCAGTTTCGTGGAGGTCGAGGCATCATCGGAATCAGAATCCGCACCGGTGCGGCTCGTGTTCTCAGGCGACGTGGGTCGCTACGACGCGCCGCTCTACAACGATCCCGCCCCGCCGCCCCCCTGCGACTACCTCGTCTGCGAGAGCACCTATGGCGACCGCGACCACACGCCGACCCGACCACTCGACGAGCTCGAAAAGGTCACCACCGAGGCGATTGAGCGGGGCGGTCTGATGCTCGTGGCCTCCTTCGCCGTGGGCCGGGCCCAGCAGCTGGTCTACCTCCTCCGTACGCTCATGGCTGCCGGGCGGGTGCCCGAGGTGCCGGTCTGGGTCGATTCGCCGATGGCGGCCGACGCGCTGGAAGTCTTCCGCCGGCACAAGGGGGAGCACGACTTCAGCGAGGCCAAGCTCGCAGGCGTGGCCGAGGCCCTGGCAACCCCCTTCGTGCGGACGGCGAAGACCGCCGCTGAATCAAAGGGCATCAACGCCCACACCGGCCCCGGCATCGTGATCGCCTCCAGCGGAATGATGAACGGCGGCCGGATTCTCCACCATCTGGCCCGCCGGTTGCCCGACGAGCAAACGACCGTGCTCGTGGCGGGCTTCCAGGCCAAGGGCACGCGGGGCCGCACACTCCTCGGCGGCGCCAGGACGCTGCGAATCCACGGCCGCGACATCCCGGTCCGCGCGGCAATCCGCCAGGTAGACGCCTTCTCCGGCCACGCCGACCGTGGTGAGATCGCCCGCTGGTTGGCCGATATGCCGGCCCCCAAGCTGGCATTTCTCGTGCACGGTGAACCCCCCGCCGCCCGCGGGATGGCCGAGTTTCTCGCCACGAGCCGGGGCTGGAACACGACGGTGCCCGCCATCGGCCAAGCGTTCGACCTTCCGAGCTGATTTTCCTCTCCACTTACCCAAAGCACCTCCACATGGCCACCAAGAAACCCCGGCCCGACGATGCCTCGCCACCGGCCAAGGCCTGCCCCATCCTGCCCGACACTGTGCTCGGCGACGATGTGTCGCTCGTGGCGGAGAACATGGAGCGGATCCTCGCGTCGCCGAGCTACCTGCTCGCTCAGGAAGATCCGGCCCTGCTTACCAAGGAGGAGATGCGGGGCGTGCGGATGCTGCTCGAACTCGGCAAGCCCGAGCTCTCGCTCCAGGCCGACAAAATCCATTCCACCGTCATCGTGTTCGGCGGCACGCAGATCGTGGAGCGGACCGCGGCCGAGCGGCGGCTCTCGGAGGCCCGCCGGGCAGCGGTAGCGGCTCCCGGTGACCGGCGGGTGGCCCGCGAGGTGGAGCGGTCGCAGCGGCTGCTCGACCACGCCCATTTCTACGACTCGGCCCGGGAGTTCGCCAAGCTCGTTTCGATCGACAACCAGTGCGAGAGTCAGCGGGACTACGTCGTGATCACCGGTGGCGGGCCCGGCATCATGGAGGCCGCCAACCGCGGCGCCTTCGACGTGGGCTGCAAGTCGATCGGCCTCAACATCAAGCTACCGGCCGAGCAGCAGCCCAACCCGTTCATTACGCCGGAACTGTGCTTCCAGTTTAAGTACTTCGCGCTGCGAAAGTTTCACTTCATCCTGCGGGCAGCGGCGGTCGTGCTCTTCCCCGGCGGGTTCGGCACGCTCGACGAGATGTTCGAGACGCTCACGCTCCGCCAGACCCACCGGATGCAGCCGGTGCCGATCATTCTCTTCGGCCACGACTACTGGTCGCGGGTGATCGACTTTCAGTATCTGGCCGACTCGGGCGTGATCGCCGACCATCACCTCGACCTGTTCACCTATGCCGAAACGCCCGCGGAGGCCTGGCAGCAGATCCTCGACTTCCATGCGCGGCCGCAGGCGACGTGAGTATCGGCCGCGGAGGCGAATCGTCGCAGTCCCCGGGCTCGCGCCCGGGGCTTGTATGGGTCGGGGAATGAAGACTCACAGGAATCGACATGCAATCTTCTTCCGGCGTAGCGCTTGTGATCGGTGGGGCTCGGGGCGTCGGGGCCGCCGTTGCACGGGGGCTCGCCGCCTGTGGATATGCTGTAGCGATCCACTGCCATGCGTCGCTGCGTGAGGCCCGGGCGCTGGCTGCCGAGTTGACGCTGGCCGAGCTGTCGCCATCCGGCAAGGGCGGGCTCGCTCTGACGGCCAATCTTCGCGAGGAGGGGGCCGTGCGGGTGCTTGTGCACCGGGTCGCCGACCAGTTCGGGCGGATCGACGTGGTGGTGGCCTGCGCACGGCTGCGGCGGCCAGGACAGCTCGAGGAACTCGCCGGCTCCGATCTCATGGGCCACTACGAGGTCAACGTGGTTGGCACGTTCGTCGTGGCCCAGGAGGCTGCCGCGGTCATGCTGCGGCAGGAGGAGGGGGGCGTGATTCTGGCGCTCGCCGATGGCGGTGAGCCCCGGCCAGGCGAACTTCCCTACGCCGCCAGTCAGGCCGCGATTCCAGCGCTCATGCGGTCACTCGACACCGAGTGCAAAGCCCGCAACCCGAGGGTGCACGCGGCGTGCCTGATCGTGCCGGACCCGCCCCCCCCGCCCGCCGACATCACCGCGGTCGTCATCTCGCGAATCCACGATCTTCGTGGCCAGGGTGATCTGCCCGCGGAGGGGTAGCTCTGCCACAGGCTCCCTCCGGCTCACGCCTCGGGCCTGGATGAAGAACGGGTTGCCGGGGAGCGGCTCAGCGAGCCAGCGGCACTCGGATCGTGAACGTGCTGCCGACGCCGGGCGTGCTCTCCACGGTGATGCCGCCACGGTGGGCCTGCACGATGTGCTTGACGATCGAGAGCCCGAGCCCCGTACCGCCGAGCTTGCGACTCCGTGCCTTGTCCACCCGGTAGAACCGCTCAAACAGCCGGGGCAGGTGCTCGGGATCGATCCCCGCCCCCTCGTCCGCAACCCGGATCACAAGCCCGCCGCCCGCCACGTCTCCCTCGATCCCCGCCGTCAGCCGAACCGTGCTGCCCGGACCGCTGTACTTGATGGCATTGTCGATCAGGTTGATCACCGCCTGCTCCAGGAGCGGCGGATTGACCTCCGTCATGATCGCCTCGGGGCAGTTCGTCTCGAGGAGGATCGACCGTTCGGCGGCCCGCGGCCCGCAGTCGGCCAGGGCGGCAGCGAACACGTCGGCGATCCGGGTCGGCTCCAGCGGCAGGTTCCCGGCCCCCTCACTCTGCTCGATCCGCGACAGGGCCAGCAGGTCCTCGATGATCGATGCCAGCCGGTCGGCCTGCCGGCCCACGATCTCGAGAAATCGGCGGCTGTTGCCGGGGTCGTCTACCGCGCCGTCGAGGAGCGTCTCGACGAACCCCTTGATCGAGGCCACCGGTGTCTTGAGTTCGTGCGAGACATTGGCCACGAAGTCTCGCCGAACGCTCTCCAGCCGTTCGATATCGGTGACGTCGTTGAGCACGATCACCGCCCCCCCCTCACCCGACACATCCCGCAGGGCCGTGCCCCGCAGCCGGATCGTCCGATCGCGTGTGCCCCTGAGCACGAGGTCGTCCTCGACCGGCCCCCGGCAATCGATGGCCAACAGGGCGAACCGCCGCAGATCGGGATTGCGGACCACATCCTGAAGCGGCCGGCGGAGCACGTCGTCGAGATCCACGCTGAGCAGGTCGGCGGCGGCCCGATTCATCCCCACGATCCGTTGCCGGGCGTCGATCGCCAGCACCCCCTCGATCATGCTGCCGAGCACGGCCTCCTGCTGCGTACCCTGCCGGCCGATGGTGAGGCCCCGCTCGACGAGCTGCTCCCGCAGCAGGCCGAAGGCGGCGGTCAGTTCTGCCACCTCCGCAAGTTCGGTCGAGGGCAGCGGGGATCCGACGTCGCCTGCCGCCAGCCTTGTTGCCGCGAGGCAGAGTTCCTCGATCGGTCGAGCCGCCTGGCCGGCCAGCAGCCACCCGGCCGCGATCGCCAGGGCCGCGATCGCGGCGGCGCCGCCAGCCAGCCAGGCCTGCGACCGCTTGAGCCCCAGGTCACGTGCGGTCGCATCGGCCGCCAGCCGCACGATGATCGTGGGCGGCCCCCCCGGCGGCCCGCGGGGTACGGCCACGACGAGCCAGCGGCGGCCCGTGGCCACGTCGTACCAGCCGCCGGTCGCGATGCTGCCGCTCTTGGCCCGGGCCAAGAGCGGCCCGTCGAGGCGGCCCCCGTCGGCTGGTCCGGGCGAGCCCTCCAGCGGCGTGCCATCGGGGCCGAGCAGTTCCACCTCGAGTCCGTTGTCCTTCATGAACCCGCGGAGCCGTGCGGCATGACTGGCCGGGTCGATCGCCGACGACTCGTGGGCGAGCGTCGCCGCCAGTCCGCTGCCCAGCTCGATCAGCCGCTGCTCCTGACTATCCGCCGCGAGCATGGCCAACTGCACGCTGCCAAGCCACGCGCAGCCGACCAACACGGCCAACACAAGCACACACCAGCCCCCAAATAAATGCCAGACGAGCCGGGTGCGGGGCATGGAGGGGTGGCCCGGGAGGACGTGTGTCACGCCCGGAACCGGTAGCCCACGCCCCGAACGGTTTCGATGTAGGAGCCAAAGGTCCCGAGCTTCTTTCGCAGACCGGCGACCTGAACGTCGACCGACCGCTCCGTGACAGGATAATCCTCCCCCTTCACCGCGTCGACAATCTGCGTGCGGGTGTAGGCCCAGCCGGGCCGCCGGGCGAGAAACTGGAGCAACGCAAACTCCGTGTAGGTCAGCTCCAGCAGCCGGCCGGCGAGCGTCACCTCGTGCCGGCCCGGGTGGATCGACAGCTCGTGGACGTCGATCGTCACGTCAACCTCGGTCTGCCGCTTGGCTTCCTGTCGCCGCAGGAGCGCCTTGATTCGGGCGGTCAGCACCCGCGGGCTGAATGGCTTACCGATGTAGTCGTCGGCCCCACGGTCGAGGCCGGCGATCATGTCCACCTCTTCACTCTTGGCGGTGAGCATGACGATCGGCACGTCCCGGGTGCGGGCGTCGGCTTTGAGTCGCCGGCAGACCTCGAGGCCGTCGACGGCCGGCAGCATGAGGTCGAGCACGATCAGGTCGGGGGGATCCTTACGGGCGGCCTTGAGCGCCTCCTCGCCGCTCGAGACGCAGACCACTTCGAAGCCTTCCTTGGCCAGGTTGTAACGAACGAGTTCGAGCAGGTCGTCCTCATCGTCGACCACGAGAATGTGGTAGGTGCGGGTCGGACCACCCTGTGTCTTCGACGGCGCTTGCTTCACGAGGTATTCCTGCACGATAGGGGGGGCGGCAGTCATCGGGATTGGATGCGGTGGTGAACGTGGGATGGCGGGATGGGTGAGCGGTCGCAGTGACTCGGAGGCATGAGTATGCCCGGCGGGCTACGGCCTCACACCGTGAGAATTCGATGAAGACCGTTCGGCCCGCCCCGGCCGGTCAGGACAGCAGCAACTCGACGTCCTCGGGCGTCAGGTTGCCGATCACCCCGGCATCGGCTCGCACGATTGAATCGGCGAGCTCCCGCTTTTTGTCTTGGAGTGCCAGGATCTTCTCCTCGACCGTGTCTCGGGCGATGAGCCGGTAGGCGAACACGCGGCGGGTCTGGCCGATCCGGTGCGCTCGGTCGACAGCCTGAGCCTCGACCGCCGGGTTCCACCAGGGATCGAGGATGTAAATATAGTCTGCGGCGGTGAGGTTCAGGCCCTGGCCGCCTGCCTTGAGGCTCACGAGAAACAGCCGGCATTCGGCGTCCTCCTGAAAGCGGGCCACCCGGGCCTGGCGGTCGGTCGTGCGGCCGTCAAGGTACTCGTAGGTGACTGCCTTGGCGTCGAGCCGCCGCCGCAGGATCGCCAGAAAACTCGTGAACTGACTGAACACAAGCACCTTGTGCCCCTCGTCGATCACCTCCTCGAGTTGCTCAAGCAGCGTGTCGAGCTTCGCCGAGGGCTCGTCGATCCTGCCCGGATCGACAAGCCCCGGATGGCAGGCCGTCTGCCGCAGCCGCAGGAGTGCCTCGAGCACCGCGATCCGCGAGCGGCCGATGCCGAGGCGGCCGATCTTGCCGGAGAGCTCGGCCCGGAAGTGGTCACGCAGTTCGTCGTAGGCCTTGCGCTGCGTCTCCCCAAGTTCAACGTACAGCGTCTGCTCGGTCTTCTCGGGCAGATCCGAGAGCACCTCGGCCTTCGTCCGCCGCAGGAGGTAGGGCCGCACCGCCCGAGCCACCACATCGGCACTGCCCCGGCCGTCGGCCAGAAACTTCCGCAGCCGGGCGGCGCTGCCCAACTGGCCAGGGTTCAAGAACTCGAAGATGCTCCACAGCTCGCCGATATGATTCTCGACCGGGGTGCCGGTGAGCGCCAGGCGGTGTCGGGCCCGCAGGAGCCGGCAGGCCTTGGCCGCTTGGCTGGCGGCGTTCTTGATCGACTGGGCCTCGTCGAGGATGACGTAATCGAACTCGGTCTCCCGGTGGCGGATGATGTCACGCCGCAGCGTGCCGTAGGTGGTGATCACGACGTCGTGCTCGGTGAGGTCGGTCGACCCCTCGGTCCGGGTGTTGCCCGTATGGTTGGCCACCACGAGCGCAGGCGCGAACTTCCGCGCCTCTTCGATCCAGTTGAAGACGAGGCTCTTGGGCACCACGACAAGGCTCGGCCGGTGGGGAGTGCCACCGGCGGCGCTCGCCGCCTTACGGCGAGCGAGCAGCGCGAGCACCTGAATGGTCTTGCCGAGGCCCATGTCGTCGGCCAGGCAGCCACCCAGTCCCAGCCCCTCGAGGAACACAAGCCACCCCAGCCCCTCCCGCTGGTACTGTCGCAGCGTGCCCTGGAATCCCGCAGGCTCTGGTTCAGCTTCGGGCCGTTCGCCGGACGCGAGCTGCTCCCGCAGCCGCTCAAACGCCTCGTCGAAGTGGGCCCGGGGCTGGCCGGCTAGGAGTGCGTCGAGCAGGGCCACCTGAATCCGGCCATACCGGAGCCGTCCGTCCTGCTTCTGCGCGAGCGCCGCAAAGGGGGCAAACTCGGCCGCGAATGAGTCGGGCAGGATGCCCATCGACCCGTCGGACAGCTCCACCGACCGCGTGCCCGAGGCGAGCGCCTCGAGCAAGGCCGGCAGTTCCGCCCGCACGCCCCCGAAATCGACCTCGGCCGACAGCTCGAACCAGTCGATCCCGCTGGTGACATTCCAGGCGACGCTGCCAGCCGGCCGGTAGCGGCGGCCGGCAACCTCGACCGTCCAGCCGGTCGCCGCCAGCTGCGAGACCGAGCCGTCGAGGCGGTTGCGGGCCACCTCCACATGATGGGTCAGTTCGGCTCCATCGACCGCCGCGCCCCGTGGAGGCGAGAAGCCGTGCCGCGGCAGCACGGAGAGAGACTCCTGCTCCGCGGCCCGGTCACGACGCACGAATACCCGGCGCTCGGTGTCGGCCGCTCCGCCAGCGGGATCATCGGCGGCGATGAGGATGCCCCCGTAGTCAAACCAGATTCTGCCGGCCAGCTGCACGCGGGACTGCGGCCGCCGGCGGCCGGTCGCGGCAGGTTCCTCGCCGGAGACCGCGGGGGAGTCGTCGAGCACGAGCTTGGGTCGCGGCGGACCTGATTCGATCCGCCAGCCCGTCCAGGCCGGGAGCACGACCCGGGGCACGTTGGCAAGCGACGCGAGCCGCTCGATCAGCCCGTCGCACTGTGTTGCGGCAAGCTCGATGGCCCCCCGCCGCTCGAACTGGTCGATCCAGGCGGCGGCACCCGCTGCCTCCAACCGGGCGATCCGATCGGCAAACACCACGATGCCCGACTTGAGAATTGCCCGTGGCTCATCGAGCCCCTTCCGCTGGCTGCCGCGGACGAGGGCCGCGGTGAGCGTCGCCTTGGACGGCCGCCGGATGGTTTCGTCGTCGTCGCGGCGGCCGCGGGGCAGCTCGTCGTCGTCGGGCCCGACGAGAAAGGCGAACTCCCAGGGGCGGCCCTCGTCCCAGGTCAGTGACACGACCTGTTCCGGGGCCCGCCGTGGCTCCGGCTGCATGACGAGCCGACCCGCCTCGCAGAGCATGGCCAGGTGAGTGGCGGCCGAGCGGGGGCTGATGATGAGCTTTGAGATCACCCGTCGCTCGAGCGGCGGCGGCAGGATGCCGTCTGCGCTGGCGGAGGCACCAAGCAATCTCGCCAGCAGGTCGCGCTCGAGCAGATCGAGATCGGCAAACTCGACCTCGCCCGGTCCGATCACGATCGTCCGGGGCCGGCCGGTGGCGTTGCCCGCTACATCCAACTGCATCCGGCAGGGGGCGAGAACGGCCGCCCGGGCCTCGGCCGATGCCGCGGCATCGAGCAGAAAGAGTAGCGCGCCGCCAGCCCGTCGGGAGTCTGGAATGTGCACGCCCTGCGACCGCACGGTCGGTTCGACGAGTCGCCGCCGCTCCTCGAGCTCCGCTGCCCACGGGGGCAGGCGGGCACCGCCG
>Ga0209498_1001810_pt1 | contig 13001 bp, 11 predicted proteins | sample WalLakDeSediment_FD_184131 | JGI IMG/M metagenome (GOLD analysis project Ga0209498, IMG submission 184131) | Lake sediment microbial communities from Walker lake, Nevada to study Microbial Dark Matter (Phase II) - Walker Lake 11/02/13 Deep... | ecosystem: Environmental > Aquatic > Freshwater >...
CCGGATGACTATGCCGAGAACCGTACCGGAGGCCCCGCGACTTGAGATGCCGAAATTTGAAATGCCGACAAGCGAATTGGAATGGCAAGATGTTTTCTTCCCGGAGAGCGATGAAAAAAAAGAATGGGTTTCTCCGGACGGCAAATTAAAATTGGAGTTTACTGCCAGCTGGCAGGAAATGGATCAGTCTTTTTTGAAATATGCCGAAGGAACCGGGATTATCCTGGCAGAATCTAAAATTCTTCTTTTTGCTCATCGCTTTAAACACCGCGAACAAGCTTTAGCTCTTTTTACAGTCAGCGAAACCAGTGCCGATAAGAATTTGAGAAATATTATAGAAGAAATAGAAGAAAATATTAAAACAGAAGGGGGCGAAATCGAAATCATTTCCCTGGAAACTGAAATCAAAGACAAAACCGCTTCCCTTGAAATGATTTTAAAATATTCCAACCAGTCTGATTTTTACTCAAAAGGGGAAATAATCTTTGATCAAGAAAAAACTTTTCTGATTTTTTTTGCATCTCCCCAGAAAGACTGGTTATCGCTTGAGGCAGAGGCTAAAGAAATATTTGATTCAATCCGCTTGATAGAATAAACCAATAAATGATATAATATTTTAATATTAACCAGTTATTATGAAAAAAATTATTAAATATAAAAAGCTTATAATTATTGCGTTGATAATTTCAGGAGCTTTGATGATCAGCTCAACAGCCCTGGCCGGACTGGCTAATTGGCCTGATTCTCCCCTGGGAACTCCTTTGGATATCGACGGAAGCAAAACAGGAACAAAAAGTACTTTAGTAACTTTTGTAAAATATCTTTATGAGTGGGGAATTGCCTTGGGCGGATTGGCAGCTTTTATTGCCTTAATAATTTCCGGATTTTTATACCTTACTTCAACCGGTGATCCGGCTAAAATGAACGAAGCGAAAAATAGAGCCACCTGGGCAATAGGCGGACTGGTTCTTCTTTTATCTTCGTGGCTTATTTTATACACAATCAATCCCGAACTAACCATTCTCCGGAAATTGCCCGAAAACTTTGAAGAAGACCTGGGTTCAGCCATGAGCTGCCAGACTAATGACGACTGTAAAAAATGGGGCAATGACTATATATGTAATGAGGGAGTTTGCTTGTTACCATGGGAAGATCTGCTCAGCCAAAAACCCTGCGCTAAAATTTCTATAATAACTGAAAGCGCCACAGGAACCTTCCCGGGATCCCCTAGTAATCCGATCGAGATAAAAATGAGAGATTTTTTTTACTATCGTCCAAGTAAAGAATTAGAAACTTTATTAGAGCCCGGAGAAAGATTTTGGTATTGGACAGAGCCCGAAGAAAACTGCTGGGGTCTTTTATATCTTGCCGAGGGCACTCTACTGGGTTTTCGTTGCTCAAAAGATGGCCAACATTTCACGACAAAAGGTCATAGTGAAGCAAATCCAGGTTATGGTCAGTCGCGAGGATCAGTATTCTGTATGGAGTATATTGAAGTGCCGGGCTGGGATGTGCCCAAGTTTGCACACCGACCAAGAGGTGAACCAACAGAAAAAGAAAAAGAGTTAGATAAAATCACTCCTCCTGAGGATGCGCCCTACGTTGATTGTCCTACAATAGCTTATCCTGATGCATGCAAAATGACTTTTACCGATGCCAAGGGGACAACACATAAAGCCGATGATTGGTGTCATGGGTTAGCCCTTAGGTGGAGCGACTCGCATACATATCGTTTTTGCGTCGGCAATACGTACTACTCTTTTGGATGCGCATTTAGCGGCTGGAAGATGGATTTTCGTTGTGACTCTAAAAGTGCGCTAAAAAGAGAGTGCACAGATACATGTATACCCTGGACATGCGAGAGGGCTTACGGATGCAAATCGGACGGAGATTGCGTGTGTACTCCTCTTACTTGTGGTGATATTGGTGGGACGTGTAGAACCGCCGAAGAATGTAACCTATTTGGAATGATTTGCAACTCCTACTCTTCTTATGAATGCGGTGAGTGTTGTTGCAGACACTTTTAAAATATGTTTAATAAATTTAAATATTTAATCTCAGTTCTAATAATTGTTTCTCTGTTTTTGCCCCAGCCGGCTTCAGCCATTTTCGGCACGGGCGTTTTTGACGTGTTCGATCATATGCTACACGGCATTTCGGAAAAGACTGGCCCCATGGCCGCCCTTATGATTGTACTTTTGTTTTTTTATCTAGTTTTGCTTTTGCTTCTTTGGGTTTCCGGCCTCATACTGGAAGTTTTTATAGTCAAGCAGGTAAGCTGGATAGCGGCATTGCAGGGAATGACCGAGGTTGGCTGGAACTTTACTGCCGGGATAGCTAATCTTTTTTTAATTATAATTTTTTTAGTCATTGCTTTTGCTTTTATTTTCAAAATAGAGACTTTCCAGGCAAAAAAATCCCTGCCCAGGCTAATAATCGTGGCTATTCTGCTTAATTTCAGCTTGCTTTTTGTTAATGTACTGACTGACATGAGCCATATTGCTTATAATACTGTTTTGGAAGCTATGCCGGACGGTCTGATTGCCAGAGTTACAACTGTTCTTGTGATGCCCTTATTATTTACCGTTGTCGCGCTGATGGCTTTAATCACTACTGCGATAATTGCCTGGAGCATACCCATAGCCTCTGCTTTTGCTCAAATACTTTTTGCTGCCATTTTTATTCCTTTTATTCTTCCGTTCCTGGCGGTCTTGGGCATTCAAATGCTTCTATTTGCACCGGTAGCCGTTATGTTCGTGACTTATGTTTTTTTGTTTGGGGCAAGGGTATTTGTGCTCCAAATTCTGGCTATGCTGGCTCCCCTGGCTTTTATTTGTTTAATCCTGCCGCAAACTAAAAAATATTGGGATGAATGGTTCCAGCACCTGGTCCAATGGCTACTTTTAGGAGTTGTGGTTTTATTTTTGCTTGCCCTGGGGTTTTCAGCATTGGATTATTTGAGAATACCCCCTGGTTCTATTATGGATTGTTTCGGCGTTCCTGGTCCGCTGCTCCCCATCTGCTTCTTTTTAGAGGCCATTGTCATCCTCGGCATCTTTTACTTTGGCGTATTTGTTTATCTTATGGCAGTACTTTTCATCAGCCGAAAATTAATGCCCACTTTTGCCACTTTTTTGATTGATCAGGCCAAGGCCATGGCCGGAAACATGGTAAATATGGGGTTAAAACCTTTTGCCGCTGGAGCTGCATTCCATTGGAAAAAAGGATTGACCGAAAGCAAGTGGGTCCAAGATAAGGCAGCTAGAGAATCTACCTTAAAAACTCCGGAATTAAGAGGAATAAGAAAAATGCTGGCTCCGGGCTATGCGATAAGAAGAAGCGTTGGCCAGGCGCTAGGCCCGGGACTGCTTGAAGCCAGACACAAAGAAATTTTGGCAAATGAAAAGAAATTGGCGGCAATTGAAACCCCGGGAATGCTTGAATCTAAATATGTGGCGGCGAGGAGTGATGAAGAGAGGGCTACAATCCTTTCTGTGGCCGCAAATAAAGGAGGACCTTTTAAGGAAGCTCTTATACAAGATGAAAATGGTAATTTCTTGAATACGAAAGAAGCAATAAGGGCAGCAAGAAGAGCAAATAAAATAGGATTAAAGCCCCAAGCAAAAGCAATTGCTCGCGCTTATATAGACGAAAAATTAACCGAGCCAGAACAAACCGCCCGCCTTGTGGCAATGGGTTTCAAAAGAAAAAAAGACCTTTCTCAAAAAGAACAAAAGGAGTGGAATGATAAAGGATATAAAACGCCAATGGAAAAACTAATAGCCGAAGCTAAGGGAGACGAAATTAAGCAATTTTCCGATGGATTCTGGAAATCTCCTGCGGCAATGAATGCAATTAATAAATTCTGGACGGGGGGCCAAATATCGCAAGCTGCTAATGAATTTGGCAGGTTATTTATTAATGATTTTCAAGTCCAAGCAAACCAAAAAGGAATTGAGTGGTATCAAGATCCAAATAATAACCCTCGATTAGCTAGATACTTGAGCAGTTCTGCTGCCCATGGCTTAGGACTTGAAACTCCGCCCAAAACCGTCATACCAACAAAGACCTGGACTCCTCCGCCTCCAAAACCAAAACCACCCACAGAAAAAGATATTACAATGCAGGAAATTATAAAAAAAGACCTTCAAGGCTACAGAAGAGAATACGAAAAACTGCTTAGAAAGCCTGAAGGAACAAGGACGCAAGAAGAAGAAGAAACAATAAAAATGTTAGAAAGTACCATAGAAGACCTTAAAAAAAGACTGAACCCATAACCTTTATCTTTATGCCAAAAGAATACACAAAAGAAGACCTTTGGAAGTTGTATGAAAAACTTCCCCAGGAGTTAAAAGAAGCGATCTTTGCCGAATCAACAGCTGATAATATCTGGAAAGTTTGCGAAGCAAATGAAATTGAAGACGTCTCAAAAGTGGCAAAATATTCCGGCCAAGTCTTACTGGGAATTCTGCCGCCGGATGAATTTGAGGGAATTTTAGGAAAAGAGCTGAAAATGAACAAAGAATTGGCTAAAAAGGTGAACCGGGAGATTTTTCGTTTTATTTTTTATCCGGTAAAAACTATCCTGGAGGATTTATATAAAAAAGAAATTGCCCCCCCAGCCGGCTCAACAATAATCCCGTCAACAGATAAGCCGCCAAGGCCACCCCAAGTTAGTTCGGAAGAAAAACCTGAAAAAATAAAAAAAGATGCTTACAGAGAAATTATAGAATGATATGCGCTTTACCGTTCCTCAATTCATTGAACATGAAGCTAAGATAGTCGGGCCTTTAACTTTAAAGCAATTTATTTTTATTGGCACGGCCGGCGCTATCTGTGTCGCCCTTTATTTTCTAATCGGACAAAAAAGCTTTTTTCTTTTTTTACTTCTGTCAATAATTGTATTGGCAGTCGGCGTAGGCTTGGCTTTTTTAAAAATCGGCGGCCAAAGCTTACCAAAGATGATAGTTAGTTTTTTTCACTTTATTTCAGGATCCAAGCTTTATATCTGGAAAAGAAAGAATATGCCAATAATCATTTCAAAAAAAATAGAACTTAAAAAAGAAGGGGAAGAAACAGAATCTTCTCCAAAAATCGTTAAAAGCAGTCAATTGGAAAAAATGAGAACTAAAATAGAAACAAAAACTAAATAAAATGACTCAAGCAACCACTCAACAATTTCTAGAAATAGAACAAATCAGAGAAGGAACGATTGTGTTAAAAAATAAAGCCTTAAGAGGAATAATCATGGTTTCTTCTTTAAATTTTGCCTTAAAGTCAGAAGATGAGCAAAACGCCACTCTTTACCAGTTTCAGAATCTATTAAACTCGTTGGATTTTTCAATTGAGATCGTTGTCCAGTCACGTAGGCTAAATATCACCGGCTATTTAGATAAATTAAAAGAGCTGGAAAGGGATCAGGAAATTGAGCTCTTAAAAATCCAAACTGCTGATTACCGAAAATTTATTATTGACTTAATCGGCGGCGGATCAATTATGTCGAAAAAATTTTTTGTAGTTGTTCCTTTTACGCTAATTGAAATCCCCGGAATGGGAGCTAAGAAAAAAACTCAAGACGAGCAAGCACCTGTTTTCTTTAATGAAGAATCTTTCCAGCGAGCCAAGTCCCAGCTTTGGCAAAGAATAGAATTTGTTTCACTGGGACTAAGAAGATGTGGACTACAGTCTGCTCCCTTAAATAGTACCGAGTTAATCGAATTTTTTTGGAGTCTATATAATCCTGAGGAAGCTGAGGTCGGTTATTACCCGGAGATACCGCCGGAAGTAATACAATAATGGGCCGATAAAGTTTACTCCTTAGAGTTTGGGCTTATCCCTATATTAACTTCGCAAAACTAATCTTAACCAATGAAAATACCATTTTTAAAAAAGAAAATAAAGGTACCGGAAAAAATCTCTGAAACGGCTCAAATCGGAATAAAAGACATTATTTCTCCTTCTTCGGTTGTTTTGGCTCCCGACCATCTAAAACTAGGTAATCGTTTAGTTAAATCTTTTTTTATTTTTTCTTATCCTCGATATTTGAGTACGGCCTGGTTTTCGCCAATTATTAACTTAGATACGCCAATAGATATCGGTTTTCATATCCACCCTATTGACTCAGGAGACTTTTTAAAGCAGGTAAGGAGAAAATTAACCGATATTCAGGCTGAAACTATTGAAAGAGAAGGCAAGGGATTAATCAGAGACCCTTCTTTGGAAACAGCTTATCACGACCTAGAATCCTTAAGAGATAAATTAATGACCGCTCAAGAACGAATGTTTAAATTCGGGCTTTATTTAACTGTTTATGCGAACGAAGAAAAAGAATTAAAACAACTGGAATTAGCCTTAAGATCAATTTTAGAAGCAAAACTGATTTATATTAAACCGACCCTTTATCAACAAAAGGAAGGATTTAATTCCTGCCTACCTTATGGCTTAGATCAAATTCAAGTCCACACGCCAATAAACACAGAAACTCTTTCTTCTGTTTTTCCTTTTATTTCTTTTGATTTAAGTTCTAGTGAAGGGATTTTGTATGGCGTCAATAAGCATAATAATTCTTTGATCCTTTTTGACCGTTTCAGCTTGGAAAATTCAAACCTTGTCGTTTTTGCCAAATCAGGCTCGGGAAAATCTTACTTGGTTAAAATAGAAACCTTACGACAATTAATGCTTGGCGTTGAATCAATTATTATTGATCCTGAAAACGAATACCGGTTTTTAGCCGAAGCAGTTGGCGGTTCTTTTTTTAACACCTCCTTGTCTGGATCAAATCATATTAATCCGTTTGATTTGGCTTCACCAAGAGAAGACGAAAAAGCCGAAGACGTTTTAAGAACAAACATACTTAACCTGGTTGGCTTAATGAGAATTATGCTGGGAGGCCTGACACCCGAAGAAGATGCTATTATGGACCGGGCTCTGAGCGAAACTTACGCCGCTAAAGATATTACCCCTGAAAGTAATCCTTCAACTTGGGAAAATAAAATTCCTTTAATGCAAGATTTAGAGACGGTTTTAGAGGGAATGGAAGGGGCTGAGAGCCTAGTCAAAAGAATTAGAAAATTCACCAAGGGGACTTTTGGCAATTTCTTCAACCAACCGACTAATATTTCAATGGAAAAACCTTTGGTAGTTTTTGGAATTAGGGATATGGAAGATGAATTAAGACCGATCGCTATGTTTATAATTATGCGCTATATTTGGAATAAAGTGCGCTCTGAAATGAAAAAAAGGGTTCTGGTGGTTGATGAAGCCTGGTGGATAATGAAAAATGAAGACGGGGCATCTTTCTTGTTCGGAATATGTAAGCGAGCCAGAAAATATTGGTTGGGAGTAACCACTATTACGCAGGATGTCGGAGACTTTATGAAGTCAGAATACGGAAAACCCATCATAACTAATTCCTCTCTTCAGCTTTTAATGAAACAGTCATCAGCTGCCGTTGATATTGTCCAACAAACCTTTAATCTGACTGAAGAAGAAAAATATCTTTTATTAGAGGCTGAGGTAGGTGAAGGAATCTTTTTTGCCGGACAAAAACACGTAGCAATAAGAGTAGTTGCTTCCTATATCGAAGACCAAATTATTACTACTTCTCCGGAAGAAGTTTTAAAGATAAAAAAACTTAGAACAGCTAATCTTTAGGCGTTACGTGGCCTAATAAGTATTTTTCTTTCCGGCTCTTGGCCGATACTTTCGGTAACAACATCTGAACGATTAGCCAGGGCCAAATGAATAACCCTTCTTTCGTAAGCCGACATCGGGGCCAGGCTTTTTTCTTTTTTCATTAAAGCAACGTCATCGGCCGCAGAACGGGCCAATTCTTCCAAATACTCTGTTTTTTTCTTTTTATAGCCGTTAATATCCAGGTCAATAAAAAAAGGATTTTCTTCTGTTTTTTTATCGTCCTCTTGCCGAAGAGCTCTTCTTAAAATAATCCTTAATAGGTGCTGTATTTCAGCCAGGGTTTGACCCTGATCGCCTATCAAAACCTGAGGATCTTCTGCTTCTAAATTAACGGGTAGAGTTGAATCTTTTTGCGGCAAAATTTCTATTTCAACCTCAAAAGTTGTTTTTTGGAAAAACTCGCCAATGATTTTTTTAATTGTTTTAATGTCTTGATGGGCAAGCATGTTTTAATAAGATTAATAATCGGCTAATCTGCGACTTAAGTTGAGTTAGCCGGGACTTGTTTTGAAAAAATTAAATATTGCTGACCTATTGAAAACAGGGCGGTTATTATCCAGTAAAGACCGATGGCTGACGGCAGTCTTAATAAAATAAAAACCATAAAAATAGGAAAAAAATAAAGCATTTGTTTTTGCATTATTTCCGGGAATTTAGCCATTTGACCTGAAGTCTTAACTTTTTTAACTCTCGTACCGGCTGTTTTAGCCTGGAAAAATTGACAAACGCCGGCCAAAATCGCCAAAATTAAATTAGGATGAGCTAAGTTCATTAACCCTAAAAACATCGGTTCTTCAGGAATCTCAGGGATAGAAACAAAAGGATAAAGAATAGCTAACTGATCAGGGCCCAGGCCGTCTTTAAAGGTCATAAATACCCAAAAAAGGGCGAGCAAAATCGGCATTTGGAGCAAAAGAGGGAGACAACCTCCCAGAGGATTAATTTTTTCTTTTTTATAAAGCCCCATTATTTCCCTGGCCTGTTTTTCTTTATCGTTTTTAAAATTCTCTTGAACTTCCTGTATTTTGGGTTGAAGTTCGGCCATAACTCTTTGAGATTTTATAGACTGAGCCATCAAAGGGTAAAGAAGCAGCCTGATTAATACGGTTAAAACAATAACTGCCACCCCAAGATCCTGACCCGGCAAATATTGATATAACAAAATCAGCGCGTTAAAAAGGGGCTGGTATAATATTAAATTAAAAGTATTGGTTAATAATTCCATATTTTAAAAAATCAGGGCAGGTCTATACCGCCGGGATGCCAAGGAAAACATCTGACTATTCTTTTTAACCCTTTCCAGCTGCCTTTTAGCGCTCCGTATTTCTTAACAGCCAAAAAAGCATATTCCGAACAACTGGGATAGAAACGACAACTCTTTGTCATGTTCGGCGATATCAGATTCTGATAAAGCCCGATAATTTTTAAAATTATTTTTTGAAACATTTTGCTTTTTGAAATAAATTATTTATTGTTTCGTCTGTCTCCCAAAAATCTTTCTCTTCTAACCCGGGAACGGCCGTTAAAATAAAATCTGTGTTTTCTTTAATTCTTCCCATCCTTAATCCGACTAACTTACTTAACCTCCTCCTGATTTTATTGCGCAAGGTGGCTTTTTTAGAAACCTTGGAAGAGACGATAAATGCAAACCTCGGATTCTTTATGTCGCCCCTGAATATTTTCAGAATTAAAAAGTCTTCTTTAAATCCCTTGCCTCTCTTAAAAACTCTTTCAATATCTTTTTTCTTTTTGAGTCGGTTTATTTTTGGCAGCATTTTAAGCTGTTAATTTCACCCTTCCTTTTTTCCTCCTTTTAGATAAAATCCTTCTCCCTCCTTTGGATTTTTTTCTTTTCCTGAAGCCGTGTGTTTTTTTCCTTTTTTTCTTTTTTGGCTGGTAAGTAATACTCATGTGTTAAATTTTTGTTGGTTAAAATAATAAAAATTGCGCCAACTCTTTTAACATAGCAAAAATAAAAGAAGAGGTCAATTTTAAAAAACAAATAAGCGGTAAAGTTAACATTTTACGGAATTAACACTTTTTCCCCAGGATATTAACAAAAAAAAGTAATTAATCTTGATTTGCCTTATTATCAGCTTATAGTATAATAAAAAACGATACTTTGCAGTCTAAATATTTTTATATTTTTAATAAATTTTTTATTAAAATGTCTAATGAAGAATTGTGGCAAGCGGTTTTAGCCCAAATCCAATTAAATACTTCTCCGGCTAACTTTGCCACCTGGTTTAAAAATACAGAAATTTTATCCCAGAAAGACGGGCAAATTACCATCTCTACCCCCAATTCTTTTGTTAAGGAATGGCTGGAAAATAAATATGGAAAAAATATTTTTAAGATCCTGCACAGCCTGGACGAAAAAATAAAAGAAGTTAATTTTGATATTTGTAAGACGGGATTGAAAACCATAAAAAGAAGCCCCTCTTTTCTCCCTAAAGATGGTCAACTAGAATTTCAAGAATTAGAAATTGATCGCCAGACAAACCTTAATCCTCGCTACACTTTTGAAAATTTTATTATTGGGCCCTTTAATGAATTGGCTCAAGCAGCATCTTTTGCCTCTGCCAAAAATCCCGGCAAAGTTTATAATCCTCTTTTTATTTACGGAGGGGTAGGACTTGGCAAGACCCACCTTTTACAGGCACTTGGCAATGAGGTAGTTAAAAATTCTCCTCAAAAAAAAGTACAATATCTGCCGGCTGAAAAATTCACCTCAGCCGTGGTAACGGCAATTAGAAATCGAGAGATTGAAAACTTTAAAACAAAGTGTCAAAAAGCCGATGTTTTAATTTTAGACGACGTTCAGTTTCTAGCTGGCAAAGAAAAAACGCAGGAAGAATTTTTTCATACATTTAATGCTCTTTATGAAAAAAACAAACAAATCGTCATTTCTTCCGATCGCCCGCCAAAAGCCATACCAGCGCTAGCCGAAAGGCTTAGGTCGCGTTTTGAGGGAGGGATGATAGCTGATATTAGCTATCCTGATTACGAAACCAGAATCGCTATTTTAAAAGCAAAGTGCCTGGAAAGAAAAACCGATTTTTCCGAAGATGTTTTAAATTACATCGCTGCTAATATCCAAAGAAATATCAGGGAGCTGGAAGGGTCTTTAAATCGCTTAATTGCCTATCAGAAACTCAACAACCAGTCTCCTGACATAGAGGCAACTAAAACCTTATTAAAAAGCATAGTTTTATCTCCCAGTAAAGTGGTAAGTGTAAAAAAAATAATTCAGGCAGTAGCTGATTTCTACGACTTAAAAGAAAAAGAGATTCTTTCTTCTTCGAGAAAAAGAGAGGTGGTCAGACCCAGGCAGATTGCCATGTACTTATTAAGAGAAGAATTAAAAAGTTCTTTCCCTTTTATAGGAAGAAAGTGCGGAGGTAAAGACCACACTACCGCCATTCATGCTTATGGAAAAATGACTAAAGAATTGGAAAAAAGCGAACAGCTAGAAGAAGAACTAACCCTTATTAAACAGAGGATTTTCAGTGGATAATTTTTAAAAAGTATTTTTATTTTTTTAAAAAACAGATTTTCCACTTTTTAATAAACAGTTTTATCACAGTTTTTTTATTCATCCCCCAAGAATAAAACTATCTTTTCCGGCCAAGACAATAACAACAATAAAATATTAATAAAATAATATGAAAACAGTAATTCTTAAAGAAAAATTAAAAGAAGGTGTTGGTATAGTTGAAAGAATTGCCCAAAAATCACTATCTTTACCGATCTTAAATAATATTTTAATTAAAGGGGAGAAAAATCTTCTGTCTTTAACGACGACCAATTTAGAAATAGGAATAAAATGGTGGGCCTTGGCCAAAAACGAAAAAGAAGGAGAAATTGTTATTCCGTCGCGTCTTTTTGCCAGCTTTATTAATTTTCTGCCCGATGGGCCTTTAGAGTTAAAAACAGAGGGGTTATTTTTAAATATAAAAAGCGGGAAATATAAGTCTCGCATAAAAGGGTTTAGCCCGGAAGAGTTCCCTATTTTGCCGCAAGTCAATAAGGAAGAAGGTGTTGGTATTGACGGCCCGACTTTCTGCCAGGCTCTTTCTCAGGTTTTTGATGTCGCATCCTCTTCTTTATCAAGGACTGAAATTTCCGGAGTTTTTTTCCAATTTCAAAAAGAACAAATAAAAATAGTCGCTACTGATAGTTTTCGGCTCGGCGAGAAAAAAATATTTTTTAAGTCTCCCCTGGAAAAAGAATATTCTTTTATTCTGCCGCAATTAACCACCAGAGAAATAATTAATATTTTTAGCGAAAACAAAAACGAGGTTAAGGTCTATTTTTCCCCCAACCAAGTTTTATTTGAATCAATGATTAGCGAAGCCAAACATCCGCACGTTCATCTTATTTCCCGGCTGGTTGAGGGTGATTTTCCGGATTATCAAGCTATTATTCCTAAAAAATTCGAAACCGTAGCTACTCTTTCGCGCAATGAATTTTTAAACCAAGTTAAATCAGCTAGTCTTTTTAGCGGCAAGATTAGCGAGGTTAAGTTAAGCGTTCTACCTCAAACGGAAAAAATTGAAATTTTTAGCCAAAGCCCTGAGTCTGGCGACTACCAGAGCTTTTTACCAGGAAAAATAAAAGGAAAGGCAATTTCTGCCTCTTTCAACCACCGTTTTTTAATAGAGGGACTTTTAAAAATAAAAACTCCGGAAGTAATTTTTGAATTAATTAACGAAGAAGAACCGGCAGTTTTAAAGCCGACCGGAACCGAAGATTTTCTTTACGTTGTAATGCCGATAAAAACCGGCTAGAAGTTCTCCGGAGGATATTTTGGAAAAGCTTTTCGCATAAAACTATTGAAAGTCGGGCCAGCCAACAGTTCAGCCGCTGCCATCCGCATGGGACTATTATCATTGTTTCCTACCCAGACGCCGGTGACAAGAGAGGGGGTGTATCCTATTATCCATCCGTCTCGAGAATCCTGAGAGGTTCCGGTTTTGGCAGCTACTTGGTAGTTTTCAAAATATAAACTTGATCTCGTTCCGAACATCGGTGCCCTGGCTTCATTATCAGAAAGAATGTCGTTAATTAACCTGGCAGCGCTTCTTTCTAAAACCCGTACCGGCGTTTTTTTATTTTCAAAGAAAGTATTCCCCCTCGAATCCTCAATCCTTAAAATAGCCGATGGAGGAATTCTTAGTCCTTCGGTGGCAAAGACTCCGTAAGCTGAAGCCATATCTAAAAGCTTAACCTCTGCTCCGCCTAAAACTATAGATAAACCATATTGTTTAGGGTCTCCCAGGGTAGTAATGCCCATTGCCCGGGCG
>Ga0209498_1001811_pt1 | contig 12999 bp, 8 predicted proteins | sample WalLakDeSediment_FD_184131 | JGI IMG/M metagenome (GOLD analysis project Ga0209498, IMG submission 184131) | Lake sediment microbial communities from Walker lake, Nevada to study Microbial Dark Matter (Phase II) - Walker Lake 11/02/13 Deep... | ecosystem: Environmental > Aquatic > Freshwater >...
TAAGCCGAAAGAGAAAATCCATGGTCTGGCGATTCGATCCAGATTTAAATTCGGCAACCAGTGGTTTCCAAATTTTAATATCATAAATACTTTGATTGGAAGAACATCATGGAACATGCTGTTTTAAATGAAAACCGCCTAAAGGAAATTTTTAAAAGCGCCTTGATTGAAGTTCTTGAGGAAAGAAGGAGTTTGTTCTCTGAATTGTTAGCCGAAGCGCTGGAAGACATGGCGTTAATTCGTGCTATTAAAGAAGGTGAATCCACAGCATCCGTGAGCAGAGACGAAGTCTTCAATATATTAGAAGGCAAGGCGTGAGAGTAGATTTTAGAAAAAGCTTCTCTAGAGATTTAAAAAAGATCAAGGATAATAACTTGTTTCAACAGGTAAGAGCAGCCATTGAGGAGGTCGAAGCAGCGCTGGATCTCAACATGATAAGCAATTTGAAACAACTCAAAGGTGAAAGGGAATACTTTCGGATTAAAACAGGAAATTATCGGATTGGGTTGAAGTTAGAAAATGACATTTTCATTTTCATTCGGTTTTTACACAGAAAAGATATCTATCGATATTTTCCGTGATTGGTATTATTGGATTCATTTGGTTGATAGTTGCATTGTGGAATGTTGGTAAATAATTGAGGATAGCTTCAACCAATATTAAGATGCCTTCGCTTTAAAAATCTTTAGATTAAATTATAAAAAGTTTTAGGAGATAATTTTTAGCTTTGAACCTTACTCAACTACTTAACAAACTTAACTACTTAACTAGAAAAGAAAATTTATTTTAATAAACACGCTATAATAATTCAGAGGACAGACAATGGCAGAATTCATGACGGATACGGATAATTTGAGGATCGGAGTTTTTGTCTGCGAATGCGGGCTGAACATCGCTGGCTCGGTGGATTGCAAAATCGTAAGTGATTATGCAGCAACCCTGCCCGATGTAGCGTTCACCTGCGTCAACAGATACAGTTGTGCTGATCCGGGACAACAGGAGATCAAACGGAATATCGTCGAGCACAAGCTGAATCGAGTGGTCGTGGCATCCTGCACGCCACGGATGCACGAGCCAACATTTCGGAACTGCGTGGCAGAGGTGGGATTGAATCCTTACCTGTTTGAAATGGCGAACATCCGAGAGCATTGTAGCTGGGTTCACCTGTATGATAAAGATGCAGCGACTGAAAAAGCCAAAGATATTGTAAAAACCTCTGTGGCTCGCGCTCGCCACCTGTCAGCGCAGCACGAAATGGAAGTGCCTGTGGATCGCAAGGCGCTGGTTATCGGCGGCGGCGTGGCGGGAATCGAAGCGGCGCTGGATCTGGCAGATACGGGCTATCAAGTCTATTTAGTCGAACGACAACCGTCCATCGGTGGGATCATGGCGCAGCTCGATAAGACCTACCCCACGATGGACTGCTCGATATGAATTCTCGGACCGAAAATGATGGATGTCGGTCGACATCCACGAATCAAATTGTTCACCTACAGCGAGATTGAAAATGTCACCGGTTATATCGGCAATTTCAGTGTCAAGATTCGAAAGAAAGCCCGTTACGTTTGGGAGAAGGATTGCACCGCTTGCGGCGAATGTTCCAAAGTTTGCCCGATCATCGTGCCCAATGAATTTCAGATGGGACTGTCGCTGCGCAAAGCCATCCATATCCCATTTCCACAAGCCGTGCCCTCTTCATACATTCTGGATATGGATCACTGCCTGGGGAACAATCCCATCGCCTGCGGCAAATGCTATGAGGCATGCGACAAAAAGTGCATCGACTATGACATGCTGGATGAGATCGTCGATGTGAAAGTCGGCGCTGTCATTGTCGCCACAGGTATGGATGTTTACGATCCCACCAAGCTGGACGATTATGGCTACACCCGATTCGAGAACGTCATCACCAGCATGGAATTTGAGCGGCTGATCTGTTCCGAAGGGCCGAGCAAAGGGCATTTTATGCGTCCCACGGATCACGAAACGCCGATGCGGATCGGATTTATCCAATGCGTCGGCTCCCGAACCCAGGATCCGGAACGAGGCAATCCCTATTGCAGCAATATCTGCTGTATGAATACGGTCAAAGATAGCTTGCTGTTGAAAGACCATTATCCTGGCGTCGAGGTGAAAGTTTTCTACATGGACATTCGGGCGTTCGGCAAGGGCTTTGAAGACCTGTTCATGCGCAGCAAAGAAGCGGGCGTGATGTACATCCGTGGCATTCCTGGCGAAATCGAGGAAGATCCGAAAACTAAAAATTTAAAATTGACGGTTGAAAATACCACGACTCGCATGGTCGAGCAACATGAACTGGACATGGTCGTGCTTTCCGTCGGGGTGATTCCACGCCAGGATAACGAAGCTGTTAAGAAATTTTTCAGCCTGTCCAGCACGTCGGATGGATTTTACATGGAATCGCATCCGAAGCTGAAACCCGTGGATGCGCCGACGGGCGGCGTCTATTTTGCGGGCTGCGCTGAATTTCCCAAGGATGTGAAAGATAGCGTCACCCAGGCAAGTGCGGCGGCGTCTCGAGCGGGCACGTTATTATCAGCGGGTAAAATCAAAATCGAAGCGATCACAGCGGTAGTTGATGAAGAAGCCTGTAAGCTGTGCGGTATCTGCGTCAATGTTTGTCCCTTTAATGCCATTGTTTTTGAAAAAGGCGCCAAGACACCCGCCCGAGTGATCGAAGCATCCTGCAAAGGCTGTGGCACCTGCAGCGCGGAATGTCGTTTTGATGCTATCACGATGCAGCATTTCACCGATCGACAAATGTACGCCCAGGTCGAGTCGATCCTTTCCGAAAATCCCATGGATAAAATCGTGACGTTTGCCTGCAACTGGTGCTCCTACGCTGGCGCCGATCTGGCAGGTCTCTCTCGACTGCAATTTCCATCGAATGCCAGAATTATTCGAACCATGTGCAGCGGTCGGGTGAAAGACAAATTCGTCCTTCATGCTTTTAAATTGGGCGCACCCGTTGTTCTGGTCTCTGGCTGCCATTTTGCCGATTGCCACTACATCGACGCCAATCGCTGGACCCAAAAGCGAATCGAAAAGCTATGGGATAAATTAGAGAAACTGGGCATCCGTCCCGAGCGTTTGCAACTAGAATGGGTCAGCGCTGCCGAGGGACAGAAATGGGCAAAGGTGATGAAAGCCGTCGAGGAGATGCGGCAGAAAGTGACCAACGAGGAAGTGGAATTCACCAAGAAAGTTTTGAGTGAAGATGAGAAGCCGAAAGTGGCAAAGGCTGCGAAAGAGAAGGTGGAGAAGGTGGCAGCAGCAGTGGCAGCGTCAGCTTAAAAGCTTCCAATTTATTTTTCATTAAAATTAAAACGGGTAGTTACAGTAGTGACTACCCGTTTTTCTTTATAAAAATCTCCAACGGCTGATAGGACGCCAACGGAAGAAAATTACTTCAGCAATATCCGTTGCTGTTTTATCATCCGCTGGGGGAAATCATTCTTACCTCACCAGCACCATTTTTTTCAAATCTCTAAATTCACCAGCCGTTATGAGATACACATAGATCCCTGACGCTACTGCAAAACCGCTGTCATCTTTTCCATTCCATTGAACCGAGTAAGAGCCCGCCGCTTTCTCCTCGTCGATCAGCGTGCGAATTTTCTGACCCCGCAGATTGTAAATCAGTAACGTCACGGTGCTGGCTGCTGCCAACTGATAATTAATCACGGTCTCAGGATTAAAGGGATTGGGATAGTTCTGCTCTAAAGTAAATTTAGATGGCACTTCATTTTTGTTCGCTAACATCGGCTGCGCCTCGGGCTTGGGCTGGGAGCCTGGCTGCCATTCACCCAGGGTTGCCAGCGCGGAACTGGCTAAATCATCATCAGGATAGGCGGTGATAAGCTGACGATAATATTTCTCACCGGTCTTATGATCTGCTTTAAAATACCAATAAATCGTACCCAGGTCGTACAGCGCATATTTGGCCAAATCTTTATCGGGGAAAGCTTGCAGGATCTGGTCGGACTTGGTAATGGCTTCCTGATAAGACTCCAGTTTGACCAGATGTCCCACCGCAATGGATTGTGCCAGTCCCGAAATCTCTTTACCTGCATAGCTAGCGCCCACCTGATTGAGATAGCTCAGCGATGCGATGGCATTATCTAAATTTTGATGGCAATAATCAGTCAACGCTAACGCCTGCAGACCCGCTGCGGTCTCGGGATATTTGGTCACCAATTCTTTAAATAGAACCATAGCTCCTGTATAATCGCCACTGAGATAAACCAGATAGGCTTTGGCAAATTCACTTTTGCCTGTGGTATCAGCAGCAGGATTGTCAAAAACGAAAGCAGCATTATCTGCCAGTGGTTTGAGCAAGCCGCCACCAGTGGGATCCGAAGTCAAATAGGGCTGCCAGACGACGTTACTACTGACGCCAGGGTTTGGTGAGCTAGAACCCCAGTAATTATACAGGGCATAAACTGAATTGGAGTTTTCGGACCAGACATCGTCATAGCTGTTAACAATACTATTGTTCCCATAATTAGCCCAGCTACCTAATTCCGGCAGTGAATTATAGTCGCCATAAAGACCGGCTGGCGCATTATTCTTGAGCTGATTATATGACCGAATAATGGGATTGGAATTCTGCGAACAATTGATGCCGGAATTGCCCAGATTTGAATTGATTTTGCTGTATCGAACATAGCCTGAAGATTGATTGTCAAAGGTAAGGCCATTGGTATTATTGGTAATTTCACAATTTTCGACGTACAAATTGCTGGTCTGATAAGCCCGAATGCCGCAGGTGGCATTTTTGATGATACAATAATTAAATGGCCTATACCCGCCATAATTAACTTCGATGCCGTACCAGGTACCGCTGATAGACTGGAAGGTGATTTTTTGGCTGGATGTACCATTGGCTGAGATGGAACCATTGACGGTAAGTTTTTTGCCGCTGGCGAATGATATTGTTTTTCCACTGGCAACCGTAACTGTACCGGACATTACAGTAATATTACAATTTGAGGTGAAGTTACTGGACCATGTTTCGTTAGTGTATATTTTAATCTCATCTCCTGTTGCAGCATCAGCGGCTGCCATTGCTGTTGAGGGATAATATCCAATAGTTTGTCCTGAGCGGATTAAGCGTATGTCGGGATTAATTGAACCTAATTTGGTTATTGTCCCATTTCCAGGTTTTAACCAATATCCGTTTAAATTCAGAGTAGTGCCAGAGTTTAATCTAAGAGTGACGCCTGATGGAATTAAAATATTCGCTGTTAATGTTTGAGTGCCGGAAAGTACTGCAATTAAACCACCAGTTGGAATTCCATTGAGAGCATTGCTTATTGTTTGCCAGTTACGACCGGCAGGATCTCCATTCCCAACAGGGCGATATGCAGGATTAATTTTATAGTAAGCATTTACTGAACCATAAATTGATGGTACTTCTGTTGGAGGATGTTTTACAATAGGCAGGTAACCCCATTTTGAGATATACCTTGTTCCTTCACCAATTATTCTTGCAGAATGATTCCCGCTATAAGTACAGACGGCCGCTTCATTCACACTAGAACTAATATATGATATAATACCAATTGGATTATCAGAATCGGTATACCAGACATCAGGGTAAGATCGCCACATCAAATTGTATGGCGATGGTTTGCCAAGTTTCCACATATCACTTTCGCTGCTCCATCTCTCTGCCCCCTGCCAGTTATTCCAGGAAAAAACATGGCAATTATATTCCCAGAGACCATTTTCCCATTCACCCAGGACTTCTGAATTTGGATATGCTTTACCTTGTCCAAAATTGCTTGCTTTCCACGCCGCAAACCAATCAGCATTATAAGATGGGTAGTTTCCGTCTATTGTCTGAAATGCTTTCCCATTGGGTGTATATAATGTTGCCGCATCAATATTAACTGCTATAAGCAAAGGTATCAATAATGAGATAAATCTTTTCATGACTTTTTCTCCTTATTTATTTTATTCAATATTTTTTACTATTCTAATACCAAAAATTTGATAATAATCTTCTGGATTACAATTCATTCTTGTAATGGTTTGTATTTGGTATTCGATTTCAGGATCCTGGTGAAAGAAATTAAAACTTCCTCTTAGCGATCGATTTCCTGTAATATTACTATCAGGTCCCGCCGGGTCATAGACCGGTTCGTTTTCTTTATATTCCTGATAGATTTCAACCTTATACAAGTCAGAACAAAATTCCAAAAGATTTCCGGCCATATCATAGCAGCCATCATAAGATTTGTCTCCCTTAAAACTGCCCACCGGATATAATTTTCGGCTGTACATCATATTATTATATTTGCTCGCGTCATGCTCGTTACCATAAGTGAATATTCGTCCAGGATCGGGACCGCGTGCCGCTCTTTCCCATTGCGCTTCTGTTGGTAAGGAGTAATTCTCGCCTATCTTTCTACTCAGCCAATTACAATACGCCTCTGCTTCATACCAAGTGATATTATTAATTGGCCGATCAGGTGTATTTGAGAGAGAGCAATTTGCCCACGGTTCATCGCTTTCAATCCAATCAACCGGGCGGGTTCTATTTTCCGATTTAATATACTTCCACCCATCTTTAGACCAGAGCGTTGAATCACAATATCCGCTATCAGCTACAAAGTACTTGTATTCATCGTTCCGTACTTCATACTTACCAATATAATAAGGGCTTAAAACCGCCTTGAAAGGAGGAACTACATCACGATGCACACAAATAAAACCTAATGAATCCACACATCCCATTGTGAACGTCAGGTTCTTGTTTATTAAAACAAGCTCCGGTATGTAGCCCTTTGGTTGCTGAGGTTCTATCGGATTTTCACATGAGTTAATAAACAAAGCCAATAATAAAACGCATTTGGTCAATAGAGTCTTTTCTGCCATTTTATTTTCCTCTGCTATAATTGCCGAGCTTCTTCGATTATTTTATGATAATTCTCATCCGATAATTTGCTCAGGTCCATTTCTTCTAATGCCGGATTATCGGTTTTTCTGCCTTTAAGACGGTCTAATGCCCTACCTATTGCCAATGCTTTTGTTCCGATTGAATAGCCACAATAAAAATCTTTCCCTGTTTTTGCATTAATTTCCAAACAAGTGTCATGTGATCTTATTATGGTTTTAATTAACTCTTTTTCATTGCCTTGAAATTGATTCAGTATATTGAAATGACTTAGAAAAAGTTCAAGGAAAAAAATTTTGCCAACGAATGCTCCACGGCTTGCCGGTTCAGCTATTTCTATAATTTTATTAAGATCGATTTTTTTGTAGTAACCCAAAATTAATCTTCCTGCATCTTTCCTGTACAACAATTCCCGCAGGCCGTTATGATTTTCGATGACAACATTTAATCCAATTCCATAATTCGGATGATTGAAGATATCCCACATGAAATCAAAATTAACGCAATGCTCAATCAATTCATTAGTGGACATTTTGCTAAGCTGATCTTCAGGTATATTTACAGCCTGCCACCGTTGAGCTACGGTTAAATCATTCCACTCTCTTGAATCACGGCCTGGAAATTTTTCCTGTGCGAATACAGTCAGCACAAAGCAGCATTGTAAGAACAGCAGCAATGCTATCATGTTTAATGGTTTTGAAATCATCTTATCATCTCCTTAATTAATTGTTAGTTGATAGACTGACCGTTGACAATTATTTTTTACTTGAAAAGGTGTGGAAAAAAATTTAATACACGCATAAACACCACCTCCTTTGTTCATCATTCATAGATTGATAACAAATAAAAAAAGCCTGCACCTCTCCCTCTAAAATTTAAATCAACTTCCAGAGTCAAAGTCATGCAGGCTTATAACCATTCCGCAAACCAAAGCATTTCCATCAAGCCTTAATTCAGACCTATATTCGGCGTATCAGCATCAGAAATCCTTTGGCTCCGTTATAAATTTTTTGTCTTTAAAAAAAAATCAAATCAAAGAACTATTTTAAAAAAACACCACGAGAGATGTGCTTTATTTCTCATCCTCTTTTTGTCTCAAAATAAATATAAAAAAAAAGAATTATTGTCAAGTACTTTTTTTAATCTTGAGAAAATTTTTTCAGACACAGACCAAATCGCCATCGTTGCCTGTAATTGGTGTTCTTATGCTGGCGCCGATCTGGCAGGCCTGTCCCGCCTGCAATTTCCAGCGAATGCCAGAATTATTCGAACGATGTGCAGCGGTCGGGTGAAGGATAAATTCGTCCTTCACGCTTTCAAATTGGGCGCGCCGATTGTTTTGGTCTTGGGCTGCCACTTCGCCGATTGCCATTACATCGACGCCAACCGCTGGACTCAGAAGCGGGTGGGGAAATTATGGGATAAATTGGAAAAATTGGGCATTCGCCCTGAGCGCTTGCAATTAGAATGGGTCAGCGCCGCCGAAGGCCAGAAATGGTCAAAGGTGATGAAGGCTGTCGAGGAGATGCGGCAGAAGGTGACCAAAGAGGAAGTGGAGTTCACCAAAATAGTTTTGAGTGAAGATGAAAAGCCGAAGGCAGCAAAACCTGCCATAGAGAAGGTAGAGAAAGTCGCTGCGGCAACTCCAGTTCCAGCATAAAATGTCACAGCAGCCACGCTTTGCAAAATAATCTAAACCAGAAATAAGAAGGGTAATTGATTTCTCGATTACCCTTCTTTATTGAAAAATGAAGAACCAGCTTATGAATGATCATTTTTTCATTCGAGCTTCCACCGATTTTGCATGACCATGTAACCATGCCATCATTCCCAATTTTGCCACTGTTGATCCTATTGACGAAAGTCCTTCCTCAGTCACACGAAGTGTAGTCTGCATTTTCATCGCCCAGGTTTATGGATTTGAATTAGGGTTTGCGCGACAAGCCATTGTAGTTTTGACTGCCTTGCTTGTTTCGATTGGACCTGCCAGCATTCCCATGGCAGGATTGGTGATGACATCGATTATTCTCACGGCGATAGAATTGCCATTGGAAGCAGTGGGAATTATTTAAGCAGTCTATCGATTGTCAGATATGTTTCGCACGATGGTTAATGTGCTGAGTGATTCTTGTGGTGCGGTTATTGTTGCTCGATTGGAATGGGAATCTTTAGATGAACTTGGCGACGCTGTTAAAGAAGATGATGATTAAAACATGGAATAACCTATTTTTAATTTAAAGTTGAATATTCAAACCCAATTCCATATTAAGCACTCAAAACCGATTCGTCAAACCCACATGCACCAATCCGCTGGTCAGACCGCGCCCCTGTCCCAGACCATAATCAATTCCCATGATGCCCAATCGGGTTTCGATGCGCAAGCCGAAGCCGTAGCCAATTTTATAATCTTCAATGATTTTTTTATCCTGATTTTTTTGATAGAAATAGCCGCCATCCATAAACAAAAACACTCGTGAGCGAGGGGCGAGGAGGTAGCGATATTCCAGGTTCAGCCATGCAATTTTTTCGCCGGAAAATTCCTCTTCACGATAACCCCGTACTGAATTAGTTCCGCCAAAGCGAAATAAATCAGAAATTACAATCGCTGATTCGTTCGATTTGACCTGCCTGCCATGCAGCCCGACGAGGATGGTTTGCCAGCGAAACGTCGGAACATACAGTTCGAGATCGACGAGCCAGCGGTCGCGTTGGAAATTGCCGATATCAATCAACTCCGTATTCACAAAGGGCGCAGCGCTGACTCGTTTTCGAGCGAATTCGTATTGCGTCTGGTACAGAACTCCCCGCGCCGGATTGTAGATATTGTCGCGCGTATCATATTGAAATCCAAGGCGAGCCAGCCACGAATTGCTCCGGGGAAGTTGATAAAGGATTTGACCGATAGAATCGGGTAGAACATCTTCTTTGCCAATATTTGCGCTCAACGAGAGAATATCTGTTATCGGAGAAGTGATCTCGACCTGGAGATTTCGCCGGATGAATGTCGTATCCTGGATGGTTTGCTGAAACCCTGCGCCAGCATGAATCGGGTAGCCCCTGATCCAGGGTTCGATATAATGAAGACGTAATTCCTGGCTGCGCTGATCTTTCTTCTGCCAGAATGCCTCCACAATTCTCCCGGTGCCGAGCAGATTGCGAAACGCGACATCGATCAATCCGGTGATAAAGCCTTTGTCTCGATTGTTTGTGGCAGGATTATAGCCGAGCACGGCATTCAATTGATTGGGATTGCCTTCTTTCACATTGACAAGCAGGACGCCATGTCCCTGCGGGTCGAGATAGATTTGCGGATCATCAACCTGCGTGAATAATCCGGCGCGCTGCAATCGATTTTGACTTCGATTGATTCGTTGTTGATTGAAAATTTCGCCGCGCCGAAGTCGCATCTCGCGCGTAATCACATGGGATTTTGTTAATGTATTTCCCTGGACGATAATCGAATCAATCGTAACAGGAGGTCCCAACTGAAGACCCAGGTAGCACTGCAACATCGTTTTGGATTCATCGCCATTCGTCGTGATCATCAAACTGTCGATTGATATTGCGCTGTACGGGTAGCCATTTTCTCCAAGATAGCCCAGGATCTGTTCAATATTAAATTTGATGGCTTCTTCGGCAGTTCCTCTTTTTCTGCTATCGAGCAGAGACTGGATTTTATTTTGCAGGGATGAATCTTTCCTGGTGATGTCCAATGTTGAAAGGATTAACTCGGGTCCCTCTGTGATTTCAACCAAGAGCTGATCGGCGGTTTTCCTGGATTCGACTTCGGCAAAATAAAAACCACGTTGCCGGTATTTTTCAAGCAGTTGATCGATGAGTGATTTCAGTTGTTGCGTTGAATATGTGCCAGCAGGCATAACTTTTTGTATCTCCCTGGCAGAAAGCTGGCGATTCCCTTGAATAATGACTGCTGAAAGATCCATTCGACTTGTATCTTGTTGAGCAAAGCCAGGGAGTGCACACAAAATTACAATTAAAATATTGAAAATAATTTTTATATTTTTCATGAATTGCATCCAAATTACGTTTAAAAAAACGCCCGCATTTCGGCGCGAATGGTGTAAATTGGTCGCTTCAGATAATCCTCATAGCGACCGTTCCAATTCAATGACGCGCGCAGATAGCGGGAGACAGTATAATCGAACGAAGCGGTCCACCGCAGATTCGTACCGCTGCGATTGCCGGAAACCATCTCATACGGGACATACGCATTAGCAGGATTGGTGTCGACCTGGTTTAATTCAAGTTCAGCCCGCAAACGTCCCTTGCTTCGGATTGAATAATTCACTCGTGGCGCAAGGGCAAAATAATTGACTTCGAGAGGTCGTTCCCCTCGATCCAATGCCCGGGCATATTTTGATTTCAACGCCAATTCGAGCGACTGACGGGGACGATACGATAGATCCAACGCTATTTCATTGGAAAAAATATTCTTGCCAAATCGTCCGGGAACTTTTGATTTCTTTACTTCATTCCGTCTCTGCAGATCGAGCTGTGAGCTTATTTTAGGAGAAAGCTGGCTTTGAATCCGAATTTCGCCTTCTTCAAGATTTAGCGTCTGCCCGCCTTCCAGGTATTGATTGCTCAAATTGCTACGCTTATTGTAGCGCAACCGCAGCGAAAAATCCTTACGATTTCGGTTCCAGTAAATATCCTGTCGCAACGTGCTGGCGCCATAAACGGTTGTTGTATCATTCTGAAATTTGGCAAGGTCGAGTCGATAGATTGCCCAGACATCAGGCGCTTGAGTTTTTTCTTCTATTTGAAAATACGTTTCAGTGGAAATCGTGGAAAGCCATTTTTTCCACCGGGCGAATGATTTTTCCTGCCGCTGGCTCGCTTTCCAGAGCAGCTCGGGCTGAAACCGGATCGTGCTGCTGGCGCGCAATTCGATCACCGGCGTGAAATCGTCTGTTGCCCGGATACGCAGGATATAGTCGCCAATTTGACTATCGGGAATGTATTCATTGGCAATTTCATCGAAACGATAATTCCCCTGCCCCTGTTCAACTTTAATATAGATTCGCTCCTGTTTCGCGATCTGGGTATTGGAAAGCTGGTAATGCCAGTTTGTCGCGATGGCGCGGTTCAATGGGGAATAATTCGCGCGCAAATCAGCCAAATCTGTCACTTTTGTCCCAATCGAAGCATCCGCGTACGACCGCTCCCGATGGATATAATTCAGCGACAGCGATAGATTTTTCCAATCCTTTAAATCCCAGCCAGCAGACTGAGTCAATGCTTTTGATTCGGCGGAAAAATCTCCGCTCTCAAATTTATCCTGCTGGCGATGGGATACTCCGAATGTAAGCGACATTTTTTTCCAATCTGCCAGGCTAAGCGAGGGCGAGACCTCATAATATCGGAATCCCAGATCCAGTGTATCCTGAAAGCTCTCTTTTTTTGATTCAGCCTGAAAATCAACTGTCGACTTCAACTTCCAGATGTGATAATCACTGTTCCCGTATTGCCGAAGCCAGGCGCCAACCCGGTTGGATAGTCTTTCATCGCTTCGAATTGATTCAATCTGATAGCGAAGCGATGGAATTTTTTTGAACGCGATTTCTGAGCCTGCTTCCCAGCGCTGCGATTGGAAATTCTGTCCCCGTTGATTTTCACCCACACCGCCTGTAATCCTCACCTGCTCAACAGGAAAATACGCTCCATTGAATTCGATGATCTCTTCCTGGCGGATTTTTGTGTCCGTGATGTTCCACTTTCGATTTTTTTCAACTTCATCGCTGCGATCAATAAAGTGAAACTGATTCTGAACGCGGCGAAATTTTCCTGAAAAATCGAGCTTGCCAAAATTATTTCCCAGGATTTTGATGGGCTGTTTATTGAGGCCGAATCGTGTTGTCATTGCCAGCCCGGCGTTATCGCCATCGTCCCGTGATGAGAGCAGATTTTGGTCCAGACGGCTCAGCGCGATCTCGGCATTAGCCTGGAAATTTTTGCTGGGCTGATACACCATCGACAGATCAACAAGATCATGGCTTTGAGGCGGGGTCAAATAGATGATCGGATTATAGCTTCCTTTGCCAGCGCCAGCATAT
>Ga0209498_1001812_pt1 | contig 12992 bp, 11 predicted proteins | sample WalLakDeSediment_FD_184131 | JGI IMG/M metagenome (GOLD analysis project Ga0209498, IMG submission 184131) | Lake sediment microbial communities from Walker lake, Nevada to study Microbial Dark Matter (Phase II) - Walker Lake 11/02/13 Deep... | ecosystem: Environmental > Aquatic > Freshwater >...
TTGTAAAACGGCCGTTACGTCGTCGAGTACGGCACCACGGGCTACACTGAACAACTCCCCGGGCAGCACATCCACTTCTATTGGAACAACATCTCCCAGGAGCGGGCCGGCGTCGGTCCCAACCAGGCCTCCTGGTTTGTTTATGGCGGGCCACGGCCGTTTACCGGTTGGGGCGTCAACGACCGGCCCGCCGGCGTCACGGCCATGTGCGCCATCTTCGCCAACCCTGACCATACGGTGGTGCTCAACACGGGCAACTGCGTAAACCTACCGGAGGGGTAATTTTTAGCTTTCATGATTGAAAAAATCGGTTCGTAGTAACGGCTTTAGCCGGTTCCCCTGCTAAAGCCGTTGCCGGGGGAGAACCATGGGGAAAGCGCACCCTGCAAACCAGGCGGACCACACAAACAGGTCGGCCGGCAGCGATATTTTGGCCGTTACGGAAGAGGAGCTGCGACGCATCATCCTCGACATCCACGACGGGGCTGCGCAGCAGCTTTTTGCCGCGCTGGCGCAGGTCAGCGCCATGCAAAAACGGCTGGCGGGCGGGGAGACCATTGCCAACGTCGAGTGGCAGAACCACTTACAGCGCCAGGCAGCGCTGTTGAGCAGCGCCCAAAATGAGATTCGCAATTTCATGGGTACCTTTCGGCCGCCCGATTTCCCGCGTCGCACGATCGTCGACATGCTGCAAGGGCTCATCTTGCAGCATGAGAACTTCACCGGCTGCGAAGTTGACCTGATCGTAGACGCCGCGCCGTCCAGCGCCGCGCTGCCCGTCAAAATCGCGCTCTATCGCATCTGTCAGGAAGCGCTGGCGAACGCCTACCGCCACTCCGGCGCCAGGCAGCAGACCGTGCGCCTCGCCTGCGAGGGCGGCGTGATTATGATGGAGGTGGTGGATAACGGCCGTGGCTTCACCCCATCCGCGATAGACGACTCGGAAACCGGCGCGCACATCGGGCTGCGCGGCATGCGCGAGCGGCTCACGCTGGTCAACGGCAGCCTGGAAATCAATAGCGCGCCCGGCCAGGGCGCGCGCATTTGCGTGAGGGTACCAGCCCATGGGTGAACTGATTCGCGTGATCTTGGCCGATGACCATGCGCTCGTCGTCGAGGGCTTGCGCAGCCTGCTCGCGGCCGAGGACGACATTCAGGTAATCGCCTCCGCCAGCGACGGGGAGCGGCTGCTGGACGCGGTCACGCGCTTCAAGCCCGACGTGGTCATCACCGACATCCAGATGCCCTACATGGATGGGCTTACCTGCCTGGCGCACATTCGGCGCAGCAACCCCGCCACGCGCGTGCTGCTGCTAACGGCCAACCCCGACGGCGAGACGCTGCAAGAGGTCCTGGCCTCCGGCGCCGACGGGCTGCTGCTGAAGACCGACGCGCCGCAGCTTGCCGTGCAGGCCATCCGCCAGGTGATGGCCGGGCAGCTTGTCTTCCCGGCCGTGGCGCGACGCTGGTTAGCCATGCGCCAGCCCGCTCCGGAAACGCCGCCCTGCCCCCTTTCAGAGCGTGAAATGGAGGTGCTGCGCCTGGTGGCGGATGGATTAACCAACGCCGAGGTTGCCCTGCAGCTTCACGTCAGCGAAAACACGGTTAAGTTCCACCTGCAAAATATCTACAAACAGCTAGACGTCAACAACCGTACCGAAGCCAGCCGCTGGTATCATCGGCACACAGCCTAACTGCCCTAAATCTCGAAAACCCACCCAAAATCGTAAAGCTCCACCGATGCGCTCAATGCGCTAAACGCGTATATGCCCCAGGCGATCTTCCTTCGGGAAACTATAACTACGCCAGGCAGGAAGACGCTCAATATATGCATACTTTTGCAAATATTTGCTAATTTTTATTGCGTAGATATAATTCCAAAATCTTTTGAGGAGCCTGACAAAACAAGGAGGTAACGGGCGGTTATTCAATGAAGTTTATTGGCGGGACGGTTTCCAAAAACCATTTTTAATCAACAACAATCAATTAAGGAGTTTAAAGCAAATGTGTGACATTCGCAAAGTCAGGTTTGTCTTTGTTGCCGTTTTTGTCCTGCTTACACTGTCCTTATCTGGCTGGGCATCTAAACCGGCGCTTGCCAATGGGGAAGCAATTCCCGATCATTACATCGTCGTTTTAGCCCCCGACGCCAGTTCGGTGACGGTCGCTAACAGCATGGCGCGCGAGTATGGCCTCACAGTCGGCCACATCTATAGCCATGCGCTAAATGGTTTTGCCGCCCGGATTCCGGCCGCCCGCCTGGAGCGGTTGAAGGCGGATCCACGTGTTCTCCTCGTTGATGAAGATCGGGTCATGACCATTCAGGCCCAAACCATCCCCACCGGCATTCTGCGCATTGAAGGAAATTTGAGCAGCACCCAATCGGGGAATGGGTCAGGTTCGGTTAACGTAGACGTGGCTGTGATTGACACGGGCATTCAGACCAACCATCCAGACCTCAACGTTGCGGGTGGGAAAAACTGCGTGCGTGGTAAAAACACCATCGAGGATGGGAATGGCCACGGAACTCACGTTGCCGGCACCATTGCCGCCAAGGATGACGGCGTTGGGGTCGTGGGCGTTGCGCCCGGCGCGCGCCTGTGGGCAGTACGCGTGTTGGACAACAGCGGCTCCGGCACAACGTCCACGGTCATCTGCGGCATTGATTGGGTGACAGCCAATGCCGCCACGATCGAGGTGGCTAATATGAGCCTGGGCGGCAGCGGCTCCGATAGCGTGTGCGGCGGCAGCGATACTTACCACAATGCCATCTGCAATTCCGTCAATGCGGGCGTCACCTACGTTGTAGCGGCCGGCAATTCATCCGCCGACGCCAACAACTTCCGCCCGGCCACCTATGAAGAGGTGATCACGGTTTCCGCTTTGGCCGACTTTGACGGCGCGCCCGGCGGTCTGGGCAGCCCCACCTGCCGGACGGATGTGGATGATACGTTTGCGAACTTCAGCAATTATGGCGCCGATGTGGACATTATTGCGCCCGGCGTCTGCATTCTCTCGACCTGGAAAGGCAGCGGCTACAACACGATCTCCGGAACTTCAATGGCTTCGCCCCACGTAGCGGGCGCGGCGGCGTTGTACAAGGCCAACAACCCCGGCGCGACGCCGGCCCAGGTGAAGAGTGCTTTGATCAACGCGGGCAATTTTAATTGGGACAACAGTGACGATCCCGACGGCATCAAGGAACCTTTACTAAATGTGAAGGGTTTCTAGAAGTCTTGATGGACGACATAGGTTAGAATAAGCGCCAGGCGCCGTGAAGCGTCTGGCGCTTTTTTTGTAGTACGCGAGACAAATCAGGCGCCTGCATGTAGCTTTTCCGCGACCCAGAGATTGACAAGGGTTTCAATTGATACCCCCTCTTGTCGAGCGCGTTCAGCTGTCTGTACAGCAAGTTCAGCTGCCAAAGGAATCCACTGGCGGCGCGGAGCATGGACTTCAATATCTACTTCGCGCGTTTCATCCCAGTAATCGGCAAGGCTATGTGTATCCCAAAATGCGGCTGCCTCTTTGGTACTGGTAAATTTTTCAGGTATAGGTTCCTTGAGTTTCTTATCATTTTCTCCCATATTGTCTCTTCTCACGCTTATCCATCTCTCTGGCGCTGATAACCAACGCCCGATGATGTGGCTTAAAGATGAAGAACACGATCAGGTATCGCCCAGCATCTGTCTGCCCCAAGGCAGTGTACAAATCTTCATTTTGCACACGCCTTTTTTCGTGCAATCGATAGCGAGGCCGATTAAAGAAAACCTGTTCAACTTCCTCTGGAGACACTCCATGTTTGTCCAATAATTTCTCAACAATGGACCGTAACCAGATGAACGCATCTATACGAATCGTCATACTAAAGGTATTTTACCACATCAATTCATTCAACCGTGAATCCACATTCAACAGAACACAAGGTGAAACGGATAGCATGCTGATAACATGATTGTAGGATAAATATTCTACAACGAAAACTGAATCATTCAGGATTTATTTGCCGATGAACGCGCACCAAATACGAACAATGATGGGATTGCTCCGCTCTGTGTTGATGTATTATGCCATTCCGGGACGCTACGGCCGTATGCGCCGCTTCTACAGCCAGTTCATTCAGCCCGGCGACCTCTGTTTTGACGTGGGCGGCCACGTCGGCAACCGGGTGCGCGCCTGGCTGGCGCTGGGGGCGCGCGTGGTGGTGGTGGAACCGCAGCCCGTGATGCTGCGCTGGCTGCAATGGCTGTACGGCCGTCATCCCCGCGTGACCCTCGTGCCCGCCGCCGTGGGCGCCCGCTCCGGCACGGCCACGCTGCACGTCAGCTCTCGCACGCCTACGGTGAGCACGCTCTCCACCGACTGGATCGCGACGGTACAGCAGGATCCTTCCTTTGGGACGGTGGCGTGGGATACGGCCGTCTCCGTGCCGGTGTTCACGCTAGACGAACTGGTTGAACAATACGGCCGTCCCGCCTTTTGCAAGCTGGACATCGAAGGCTACGAACTGGAAGCGCTACGCGGTCTTTCCTGCCCCCTGGCCACCCTCTCGTTTGAGCACATCCCCGCCGCCGCCGGGCTCACGACGGCCTGCCTGGCCCGGCTGGGCGAGCTGGGCAATTATGTCTATAACTTTGCCAGCGGCGAAAGCCAACGGCTGCACTTTCCCGGCTGGCTCCCCCCAGACGGGCTGCAAGCGGCGCTGCCCCGCCTGCCGCCAGGCAGTGGAGACGTATACGCGCGTTGGGTACAAGCTAATCCAGCGCCAAAGTAGGCAAAAACTGGGGCGCGCGCCGCGCGCGCGTGGCCTGCTCAAAGGCATAGGCCAGCCGGATTAGCGTGGGCTCCTGGTACGCCCCGCCAATGAACGACAGCCCAATCGGCAGCCCCAGCACGTAACCCGCGGGCACGGTGATGCTCGGATAGCCGGCCACGGCCGCCGGAGAAGAGCTGCCGCCGCGGTAATGGTCGCCATTTACCCAATCGATCAGCCAGGCGGGCGCGTTGCTCGGCGCCACGATCGCGTCTAGTTCATGCGCGCGCAGCGCGGCGTCGATGCCTTCATCCCGGCTGAGGCGACGGCACAGCGCCCGCGCTTCCAGGTATGTCTCCTCTGTGAGGGGACCCTTCGCCTGCGCCATTTCAAACAATTCCTGACCAAAGAAGGGCATCACCTCCGCCTGGCGCGCGGCGTTGAAGGCGATCAGCTCCTCTAACGACCGCGCCGGCGCGTCGGGCGCCCACACGGGCAGGTAAGCATTCAGATCGTTTTTAAATTCGTACAGCAGCAGTTCCAATTCAGGCTCGCCGAGCCGGTCGGCCGTGGCAATATTGGCCGGGTCAACGATTATCGCGCCCAGGCGCCGCATGGCGTCGAGGGCCTCCTCCAGGATGGCGTCCACGCGCGGGTCCACGCCGCAAAAGTTGCGCGCCACCCCAATGCGCGCCCCGCGCAGCCCGTCCGCCTCCAGGAATTGGGTGTAATCCAGGGCGGTGGGGGATTCGGCCGTGGCCGGGTCTTCCGGATCCGGCCCCACCAGCGCGCTTAACACGACGGCCGCATCGGCCACGCTGCGCGCCATCGGTCCGGCCGTGTCCTGGCTGTGGGCGATGGGGACAATGCCGGCGCGGCTGACCAGGCCCACGGTGGGCTTGATTCCTACCAGGCTGTTGATGGCCGCAGGACAGACAATCGACCCATCGGTTTCCGTACCAATCGCCGCCGCGCACAAATCGGCCGCTACAGCAACGGCCGAACCCGAGCTGGAGCCACACGGCGACCGATCCAGCGCGTAGGGGTTGCGCGTCTGGCCGCCCAGGCTGCTCCAGCCGCTGCTGGAGCGCGTCGAGCGGAAGTTGGCCCACTCGCTCAAATTCGCCTTACCCAAAATGATCGCGCCGGCCGCGCGCAGCCGCGCCGCGAGAAAAGCGTCGCGCGGCGCGCGCACGCCGGCCAATGCCAGCGAACCGGCCGTCGTGGCCATGCGATCGCCGGTGCAAATGTTGTCCTTCAGCAGCAGCGGAATGCCGTGTAGCAGGCTGCGCGGACCGCGCGCCTGCCGCTCCGCGTCAAGCGCTGCCGCCTCGTTTTGAGCATCTGGATTCAGCGCCAGCACGGCACACAGCTTTGAATCCAGTTGGGCAATGCGCGCCAGGTAAACCCCGGTCAGACCGCGTGCCGTCAACTCACCGCCCACCATGCGTTTTTGCAATTCTTGGATTGTCATTCCGTTCATCAACACTTTCCATAAAATGGCCGGTACTGAGGAATATACACCCCCCCCAACCGCCTGATTCCGGCTTTTCGTTCAGATTAATACCCTTCGTCCATCCAAACTATAGTCGAATTCGTGCAAATTTGCACAAACAGTGCAAATAGAGCGCGTATTTGATGGACATCTAACACCAATAAATGCTAAACTATGGTAACCAGCCAAAACGCGCATGCAGGGCGTTCCTGCATGCTGACAAATCCCGAACGAAACCTGTGCATATAATTAACATCGGGTTAGGAGCCTTTCCTGGTCAAAATTGCTACTTATAATCTATATAAATATGCACAGGCCTATACGCCTTCCTCATAAATGAGTGGGTATAATCGAAATAATATCATGACGGCAAATTGCACCACGGCAAGCATTAGTTGAGGAAACTACGCGTTATGGCGTTACAGATCTACGATTGGGAAGAGCCGCTACTTGTCCTGGCAAACGAAGCCAATACCGTGCATTCGGCCAACGGCCGTTTTGCCTCGCGCGATAACGATTTGCTCCGTTGGGCCTATGCCTACTGCGCACGCATCACCGCCATGCACAGCCGCTCTTTCTACATAGCTTCCAGCCTTCTACCCGTCGACAAGCGCGAGGCCGTGCGCGCGCTATACACCTTCTGCCGAACTACCGACGACATCGTTGACCATCCTGAAGGAGACGTTAAGGAACGTTTGCAGGGCTGGCGTCAGCGCGCCCTCACCTGGGACCCGGACAGTCGCGACCTGGTACCGCTGGCCTGGGGCGACACGTGCACGCGCTATGCTATCCCCAAGGAATATGCCGAACAGCTCATCAAAGGCGTCGCGCGCGATTTGTATCAAACCCGCTACCAGAGCTTCAGCGAGCTGACAGAGTATTGTTACGGCGTAGCCTCCACCGTAGGGCTGATGAGCATGCACATCACCGGCTTTCAAAGCAAAGAGGCCATTCCTTACGCCATCCGGCTGGGGGTAGCGCTGCAAATGACCAACGTTTTGCGCGATGTAGCGGAAGATTGGCAGCGCGGCAGGCTCTATTTGCCGCTGGATGAACTCGACGCGTTTGGGCTCAGCGAAGCCGACATTGAGCGCGGCGTTGTAACCGATCGCTGGCGCGACTTTATGGGTTTCCAGATTGCGCGGACGCGCCAGCTTTATGCGGAGGCCTGGCCAGGGGTGGCCATGCTGGCGCTAGAAGGGCGCGTGGCGATTGCCGCGGCCGCAGATTTTTATTCCGCCATTTTGGATGACATTGAAGCACATGATTATGACGTCTTCAGCCGCCGCGCTTTCGTCAGCGGATGGGGCAAAATGCGTAGAGTGCCTGGACTGTACTGGCGCACCCGTTTGAAACCGATGTTTAATGGATGGAGAAAACCGTAATGAAGAAAGACATTGTAGTCATCGGCAGTGGGTTCGGAGGACTTGCCGCCGCCATTCGCCTGGCCGCCAAGGGTCACGACGTCACGCTTTTTGAGAAGCGCGATCAGCTTGGCGGTCGCGCCTACCAGTACGAAATTAACGGTTTCAAGTTTGACGGTGGCCCCACCGTCATTACGGCGCCGTACATGTTTGACGAAATCTTCCAGGCCGCCGGGCGCCGCCGAGAAGATTACATGACGCTCACACCGCTGGACCCCTTCTACCGCATCTTTGATGCGCAGGGCAGGCCATTTAATTACTACCATCAGCTTGAAGACATGCTGGCCGAAATCGACCGTTTTAACCCCGCCGACAAAGACGGCTATCGCCGCTTTATCGACCGCACGGTTTCCATTTTTGACGTGTTCCACCCGTATACAGATAAACCGTTTCTGAAGCTGATGGATATGCTCAAGATCATGCCGGACGTCATTCGCCTGGGCGCTTTCCAGGGGACCTACGGCTTTACCTCGCGCTTCGTCAAGGACAATTTCCTGCGGCGTGTCTTTTCCTTCCATCCCCTGCTGATTGGCGGCAACCCGTTTGATACGCCCTCGATCTACTCGCTGATTGTGCAGTTTGAGAAGGAGTACGGGGTCCATTACGCCATCGGCGGGACCGGAGCAATTGTGGATGCATTCGGCCGTTTGCTGAATGAACTGGGCGTCAAAGTTCATCTTGAAACCGAAGTGGCGGAAATTCTGGTCAACGGAGATCAAGTCAACGGCGTGCGCCTGGCGGACGGGACAAAAGTCAGCGCCGACGTGGTGGTCAGCAACGGTGACGTGGCCTTTACCTACCGCCACCTCATCCCCTCTCAATACCGCAAAAAATACACCAATCGTCGCCTGGACTGGCTGCAGTACAGCATGTCCCTGTTTGTGATTTATTTCGGTACCAGGCGGCGCTACCTGGACAGCAAGCTGCACCATCACAACATCATCCTCAACGAGCGTTACAAAGGGCTGATGAAAGATATCTTCACCGGGCGCCCGCTGCCGGACGATTTTGCGCTCTATCTGCACATGCCCACCATCACTGACGAGTCGATTGCGCCGCCGGGCTGCGAATCCTTTTACGTCCTTTCGCTGGTGCCTAACCTGGCCTCCGGCACGGACTGGGAGACGATGGCCAAACCATACCGCGACCGGGTGATGCAGTTCCTGGAAGACAACTACCTGCCGGATTTGCAGGCCAACATTATTGCCGAGCATTATATTGACCCACCCCACTTCCAGAATACGCTCAACAGCTACCGGGGCGCGGCTTTTTCAGTGAAACCGAGCCTGTTTCAGTCGGCCTGGCTACGGCCGCACAACCGCTCGGAGGAATTTGACAATCTCTACTTTGTCGGCGCGGGCACGCATCCCGGCGCAGGCGTACCTTCGGTCCTGGCATCGGGCAAGATTGCGGCTGAACTAATTGACCCCACGCCCGTGCGCGTGCGCGTCTGACATGCGAGGAATAGTAAAATGCATAAAGTTTTTGATCTAGGATTTGGAAAGTCGGAACAGGAAATCGAACTGGACGCGCTGCCGGTACAGGGCAAGATCCCCCACTGGCTGACGGGCACGCTGCTGCGCAACGGGCCGGGTACCTTCCACGTCGGTGAACAACGCTATCGCCACTGGTTTGACGGGCTGGCCATGCTGCACAAATTTGCGTTTGAGAACGGCCGTGTCTCCTACGCCAACAAATTTCTCGAATGCAACGCCCACAGCGCCGCCATGGAAACGGGCCGCATCACCTACTCTGAGTTCGCCACCGACCCTTGCCGCGACTTTTTTCAGCGCGTGATGGCCGTCTTCTCGCCCAAAATCACCGACAGCGCCAAGGTCAGCATCGCCCAAATGGCCGACCAGTACATCGCCCTGGCCGAGACCCCCATCCAGGTGGAATTTGACCCCGAAACCCTGAAAACGGTAGGCGTCTTCAGCTACGAGGAAGGAACCACGGGCCAGATGACGACGGTGCATCCCCACTTCGACTACGCGCGCGACACGGTTTACAACGTCGTCACGCGCTACCATCGCGTGAGCCATTACCGGCTATACCAGATGGTGAGCGGCGGCGCGTGGCAGCGCGTGGGCCAGGTTGCGGCCAAGGAGCCGGCCTACATGCACAGCTTCGGCATGAGCCAAAACTACATCATTCTGACCGAGTTCCCCATGGTGGTAAACCCGCTGAGTTTGCTGTTGTGGTTACGGCCGTATATCGAAAACTTCGCCTGGAAACCCAAACGAGGCACGCCCATCACCGTCATGAACCGCTTCACCGGCGAGGTCGTGGCGCGCTATAAAACGGACGCCTTCTTTGGTTTCCACCACGTCAACGCCTTCGAAGTCGGCGACGAGCTCGTCTTTGACATCGTCGCCTATCCCGACGCCGAGATTCTCAAGGCCTACTACCTGCGCACGCTCGAAGACCCCAACATGGAGATTCCCTTCGGCAAGCTGCGCCGCTACCGCCTGCCGCTCAAGGACAAGCGCAAGCCGGTCACCTGGGAAACCATCTCCGATGAGTGCATGGAGCTGCCGCGCTTCGACTACGAACGCTACAACACCAACCCGGCCTACCGCTACGTCTACGCCTCCAGCATCAACCCGCAGCAGCGCAAAGGCTTCTACAACCAGATCGTCAAGGTAGACATTGAGACGCGCCAGGCCCAAACCTGGTTTGCCGAAAACTGCTACCCCGGCGAACCCGTCTTCGTTGGCGCGCCGGGGCGCACGGCCGAAGATGAGGGCGTCGTGCTTTCGGTGGTGCTGGACGCCGCCAGAGGCAACTCCTTCCTGCTCGTCCTGGATGCGCAAACCTTTGCCGAAATAGGGCGCGCCGAAATTCCGCACGCGGTGCTCTTTGGCTACCACGGCGACTACTTCAACCACGAGTAAACGATGAACAACGCCGCCGACCCCATTGTCCAGGTGCAAGACGTCTTCAAAAATTACCGCGTGGGCGATCACGAGGTGGAGGTGCTCAAGGGCGTCAGCTTTGAGATTCAGCGCGGCGAGTTCGTGGCTATCGTCGGCCCCTCCGGCAACGGTAAATCCACGCTGCTGAACATGATCACCGGCATCGACCACCCCACGTCCGGCGCGGTGCTGGTCAACGGGCGTCCCCTGCACACCCTCAGCGAAAACCAACTGGCCGAGTGGCGCGGCGAAAACCTGGGCATCGTCTTCCAGTTCTTCCAACTGCTGCCGGCGCTCAATCTGCTGCAAAACGTCGTGCTGCCCATGGATTTCGTGGGCAAGCTGGGCCGCCCCACGCGGCGCGAGCGCGCCATGCACCTGCTGGAACTGGTCGGGCTGGGCGACCAGGCCCACAAGCTGCCCAGCCAGGTCTCCGGCGGCCAGCAGCAGCGCGCCGCCATCGCCCGCGCGCTGGCCAACGACCCGCCCCTCATCGTCGCCGACGAGCCGACCGGCAACCTGGACGCGCGCACCACGGCCGACGTCTTCGACGTTTTCTGCCACCTGATCGACCAGGGCAAGACCCTGGTTATGGTCACGCACGACAAGGAGCTTGCCGACCAGGCGGCGCGGCGGCTGCTGATTGAAAACGGCCGTTTAGTCCACGAAACCCAAGTCAATGCCTAAGCTTGACGCCAACGTAACAAATGGAGAATCGCAGATGACACAAACTAATTTCATAATCCGCGTTCATCCGCGTTCATCCGCGTCCCCTCACCACAAATTATGAGCGTCATCTGGTACAAAGTCTGGTTCGACCTCTGGCGCAACAAAGTGCGCACCCTGCTGGCCGTGCTCAGCATCGCCGCCGGCGTCTTCGCCATCGGCGCCATCTTCGGCATGGTCGATCAGCTTCTCACCGGTATGGACGCCGCCCACCGCGCCGTCTCGCCCTCCCACGTCAACATCATCCTGCGCAACACCGTCGACGCCGCCACGGCCGCCAGCCTCACCAGCGTACCCGGCGTGGTCGACGTCGATCCTGTCAATCAGATCTCCATTCGCTACAAGCTGCGGCCCGAAGATGAGTGGGCGCTGGGCACGCTCGTCATGCGCGGCGACTACGACGACCAGATTTACGACCGGCTGGAGTTGAAAAACGGCGCCTGGCCCAGCGACCCCGCCATCGGCATCGAGCGGCTCACCAGCCAATTTTACGACATCGCCATCGGCGACGAGGTAATCTTTGAGCTGGAGGGCGCTAATCGCGCCCTTGCCGTCAACGGCCTGATACGCCATCCCTTCGTGCAGCCGCCGCCCTTTGGCGGCCAGCCCCACTTTTTCACCGACGCTCGCGGCCTGGAGCGCTTTGGGATTCCCGCCGGGCGCTACGGCCAACTGCTTGTGCAGGTGGAGCCCTACAGCAAAGAGTTTGCCCAGGAAGTCGCCGGCGAAATCCGCTCGCGGCTGGGCCGGCAGGGCATCGGCGTGGTGGTTTCGCTCTACCAGGAACCGGACAAGCATTGGGGGCGCATGTTTGTGGAAGGCGTGACGCTCGTCATGCAGGTAATGGCCATCGTCTCCCTCTTCCTCAGCGTGGTGCTGGTCATCAATACCATGACCGCCATCATCACCCAACAAATCGATCAGATTGGCGTCATCAAGGCGATCGGCGGCGTCAGCGGAACTATTGTCAAAGTTTACCTGGTCGGCGTCTTCGCCTATGGCCTGCTGGCGCTGCTAATTTCGCTGCCGCTGGGCGCCGTCACCGCATTTGGCGCCAGCCGCTGGTTCCTCAACATCTTCAACATCGACTATGAGCTCTTCCAATTCTCCGGCCGCGCCGTACTCTACCAGGTCATCGCCGCGCTGGTCGCGCCGCTGCTGGCGGCCTTGTGGCCCATTCTCAGGGGCGCCGCCATCAGCGTGCGCGAGGCCATCGCCAGCTACGGGCTGGGCGGCGACTTTGGCGGCAGCCGCCTCGACCGCGCTATCGATCGGCTGGGCGAGCGTTTTCTCCCGGCTGCCTTTGCCGCCGCGCTCGGTAACACGTTCCGCCGCAAAGGGCGTCTCACGCTGACGCTGCTGGTGCTGATTACGGCCGGCGTCATGTACCTGATCGTGACGAGCCTGGTCTCCTCAACCAACCTGACGCTCGACAACGACATGGCGCGCCGCGGCTACGACGTGCGCATCGGCTTCACGAGCGAACAGCGCAGCGAGCGCGTGCTGGCGCTGGCCGAGAGCGTGCCGGGCGTCGCCACGGCCGAAATGTGGACCAGCCGCAACGCCACGCTTCTGCGCGAGGGCGAGCGGCTGCAAGACTCAGCCGGCCTGGGCGCGCAGCTACTGGGCATCCCTCCGGACACAATCATGCGCCGACCGCTGATTGTCGACGGCCGTTG
>Ga0209498_1001813_pt1 | contig 12991 bp, 11 predicted proteins | sample WalLakDeSediment_FD_184131 | JGI IMG/M metagenome (GOLD analysis project Ga0209498, IMG submission 184131) | Lake sediment microbial communities from Walker lake, Nevada to study Microbial Dark Matter (Phase II) - Walker Lake 11/02/13 Deep... | ecosystem: Environmental > Aquatic > Freshwater >...
TGAAGGTTTGGGGGGATTGCGGCAGGGCGTAGAACTTGCCATGGTGCACGCGGGAGGGGACGACAAAGTCGCGGGCCCCTTCCGGGGTGGATTTGATGAGAAATGGCGTTTCGATCTCCAGGAATCCTTGGGAATCCATGAAATTGCGTGTTTCGATGGCCATGCGGTGGCGCAGTTCCAGGTTGCGGCACAGCGGATTTCGCCTTAAATCAAGATACCGGTAACGCATTCGAATCTCTTCCCCTCCATCGGTCTCGTCTTCGATGGTGAAAGGTGGCACTTTAGAGGCGTTCAGCACTTCGAGCCTGTCGACCATGATCTCTATCTCTCCCGTGGGGATCTTCAGGTTCTTGGCGATGCGTTCGATGACCTTGCCGGTGGCGGCGATCACAAATTCGCGGCCCAGTTTGCGGGCCTGCATGCATAGCTCCGGGTTGGTATCCATATTGAAGGCAAGCTGCGTCAGGCCGTAGCGGTCGCGCAGGTCGATAAAGGTCATGCCACCGAGGTCACGGGAGCGCTGCACCCAGCCGGTGAGGGTGACGGATTTGCCGGTTTCTGATACACGGAGCTCACCGCAAGTATGGGTTCTGAGCATGATAGGTAGATTTTTAATAAGGCTGCGAAGTTACGGAAAAGTTAGACTGCCGGAGGCGAGAAATGTTGTATGTGTTATGTATTATTTGCTATGTACTAAGGGTATTAATTCTATGTTTTCCTAAGCAAATAACACATACTACATAATACATACCACATACCACATACCCCATTTTTACCGCTAAGCAAACAGTATGCTCCCCACATCCCTCAGCGGTCCTTCATCCAGTTCAACGATTTCATAATTTAATGATTCCAGGTATTCCCTGATATTCCCGCCATCCGGATGATGCAAAAGGCTTCCGTTAATAAATACCACGTTATCAAACACTCCGCAACAGCCGCCGAAAAATCCATGGGGGAAGCATTCGAGGTTTATTTTGTGGGGGTTGACTAACAAGCAACAGGGATGGAGTCCCTGCGGAGAGGGATGGAGTCCCTGTGAACCGGGATGGAGTCCCTGTGGGGAGGGACGGAGTCCCTGCGGAGAGGGATGGAGTCCCTGCAAATGCGGATAGGGACGGAGTCCCTGCAAAACTTTATAAATCCCCGGATCACTCGTGATAAAATGCCCGTCTTTCAGTGGCAGCAAATTACAACGGGTATAGCCTTGTTCAACTTGAAGGCGGGCGAAGGTTGACGAACAGGCAACAGGGATGGAGTCCCTGCAGAAAGGGATGGAGTCCCTGATGACAGGTTCGGTGTGACGGAAATTATGGATGAGATATTTGTCTGTTGCCACTGCATTGTACCTGGATGTGGCCGGATATCCTTGGCCTACAGGTAATTCGCCTTTGATGTATTTTATCTGATGATCATCCAGGATCTTAAAGTAATTTTCCGGAAGATTGGGCGCTAGAAAGAGATGTGCCGGCGACTGGCAGAAGAAAATATCTGGATGCCCTGAAATGGCAGGATAGGTTATGCCCTCGGTCCGAATCTCCATCAGTTCGCCGAACCGGGACAGTCTTTTCTTCGCTCCGGATGAAATTTTATGATCAACAATAATCAGCACGCCACATTAACACTTGAACACCTGAACACCCGAACACCCGAACACCCGAACACCCGAATACTCTTAAAAGTAATCAACCTTAAATTCATTTACCTTCAACTCCAAATCTTTCCCAAACCTGACTTCCCTGAAATGCTTCAGCAAGCGCTTTCTGTTCTTCCCGTAATACCCTATGGCAAAGTTGTACTGTGATGGATGAACCGCAATAACAACCTCTATGCCCTTCGCCCTATGCCCTAAGCCCTTCAGCCTGTCCCACCATACTTCGGTCATGGCGAGCTCCCTGAACGAGTCATGGCACGGGCCTGCCAGCAATTCTTTCCCGTGCAGAAGCCTGGTGGCGCCATGCAGCCCGACACGGGTCACATCCACACCGGCTTCTTCAAAAAGCGGCAGGAGTTGTTTGACCCATTGGACAGCCTCCTCCAGCGACAATGGCTTGTATTTCCCCTGTTCATACCATTCGGCCAGTTTGGTTCCCTTTATCACAAGAACAGGATAGATCCGGGTTTCACTGGCGCCCAGTTCTATGATTCTTCGCACGGTGAACAGTGATTTCTCCATTGTATCGCCGGGCAAACCGACCATCATCTGTAATCCCAGCCGGAAGCCATAGGCGACGATCATCTGAGATGCCATCTCAACATCCCCGGCTGTATGTCCACGGGAGGATTGCATCAACACCTCATCGTCCATCGATTGCGCGCCGAGCTCAATGGTTGTTACACCGTAATTTTTCAAGGGATGGAGTCCCTGTTCAGAGATATAGTCAGGCCGGGTGGAAAGTCTGATCCCCTGCACCTTACCGCTTTCCAGGAAAGAATAAGCGACCTGCAGGTAGCTCTCCTGTTCATCCAGCGGCAGCCCTGTGAAATTTCCGCCGAAAAAACCGATCTCAATATGATGCTGCCCCCTGGGATACAAGGCGAGATATTCGTCAATCAATGATCGCGTTTCATCTGCATTCGGGATCTTATTTCCGTCCGTGATCTTCCGTTGGTTGCAAAAGATGCATTGAAACGGACAGCCAAGCTCGGGAACGAAGATAGGTATGGTAAAATGTCTGACCTGCATAGCATTACATTAAAATGCAGGGCTTTTTAATGACCGGGTTATTACCGATAGGTGTTTTCCCAGGACCTGTACCGGTTTTTATCCACCTGTATAAGAATATCATAAATCGCATTGCTCCAGAAGTTGCGCATGCCCGCGCCTTTTGGCTTGCCTGTCAGTCGGTCGGTTATCAACAGTTTTTTACTGGCAATGTCGAATAACGTGACCCAAACTGCCGCTTCATCCGTTTCCTTGTTGTAGGACTCAGCAATCAGGATCAATCCGATACCGCTCGATGAATTAACACTTACCCCATACAAAATTTCCTGCACCTGTGATTTCCTGAAAACCGGAGCAGAGCCATAAGCCATCATATCACCGGTGTTCCTTCTGCCATTCCGGGAATAAGTCCCCGAAAAATCATAGATAACCTCATTTTTCCTGAAAAAGCCCTGCACGTTGAATTTCTTTTTCTCATTAACCAGTATATCATTCCATTCAATGAAGGATTTGTTCCTGAGCTCAGTTGTATTATTAAAAGCGCTCCCGACAAACTTCGTCTTTGAAAAATCAATCCCTGCAAACACCAGCTTTTTTTGCGTAAATACATCAGACGGATAATAATCCTGCCGAATAACCTTTTTCTCTTCAGGAACGGCACTTTTCTGAGTGCTGCTTTCCGGGGCAACGGCTTTCTGAGGCTCCGTCTTCCTGACAGTACCTTCTTCAGCAGCAATTTCCGGAGCAACGCTCTCCTGCAACCTGCCAGAATTATCAATGGTAAAGTTCTTGCTATTGACCTGGTCGTTTTGTTCGTAAAAGGTAACGGAAAAAGATCCGTCTTCATTTACTTTAGCCTGGATATGGGTATTATTTGGCCGGTCTATTTCCGCAACAATAAAGCGGCTAAGTTGATCTCCGCTACGATCATACATAAAAAACCAGATCTGCTTTACAGCATTGTTATCCTGGAGATCTCCAAGAACAACGGTAAACTCCTGGTTACCGTTTTCGCCATCCTGCAATGAATAAAAATAGTTTTTCGCTTCGGCATTCTTGTTCATATCCTGCCACAGATTATTCAGCAAATTTTTATCATTAATGGGGGTCAGATCTGCCATCAGAGTTTTGGCATCAAATGTGGTTAATTGTCTGAATTTGAACCTGTTTTCATAATCACGAATATCCAGTTTGTCAATCCTGGTAGTGCATGAAAACATGCACAGCATGATGCCTGTTAAGGCCAATAGTAATTTTGATTTCATGGTAGTTTGGTTTTGAATTCTTGTACAATGATAACATTATTTTTTATCCGCTGATAGCAACCAGTTTGCGGCGGTCCAATATCCGCAACACTTTCCTGTCTACGGAAATGATCCCCTCATCAGCCATTTCGCCAAGGGTGCGTGCCAGCGAGGGGCGTGCTACGCCGAACTGCTCCGCCAGGGCATTCTGCGTCAATGGCAGCTCAACCATCGTTTTATCATGACCGGCCAGGGAAAGGATATACTGGGCGATCTTGCCACGTATGGTTTTAAATGATAAGAATTTCAGCTTATTGGCAAGCATCTGGGTCTGACCGGAAATCACGTTCAGAAAATTCTGCAGGATGCGCATATCGCTCTGCAGCATCTTCATGAAATCATACTTGGGAATGTATAATATCCGGGTTTTTTCATTGGCCAGGACATTAACAGGGAACCGGTTTTGTTTGCCGAAAATGAATGCCGATGCCAGCACCCTGGGCGCCCGGATGTCATCAATCTTGATCACTTTGCCCGAAAAATCCTGCATCTCCCCTTTTACGCTGCCTTCCAGCACACACATCAGGAAATTCACCGGCTCCCCGCTGAAAGCAGCGATCTCACCCACCTCAAATGTTCGGGTAAAATGATGGGCCCTGCTTAAGATACTTTCGATCTCCTGCCCGTCAAGCCCCATAAAAATCGGGCAACTGGTCAGGATTTCGAGATGCTCGGGTTGCAATTTTGATGACATATCAAGCAATAGGAATGTAAAAATAATGATTTTATGCAAGTCTTCATCATATTGTAACATTTGTTACATCCTAACCTGGGGGTCAATCTTATTTTTGTGGTATGAAAGATTTAAAATTCACCACAGATTACACGAATTTACACAGATTGAACACAGAAATACACATAATAACAACTTAATGACGCGAGCGAAGCGAGCAAATGACATGAGCGAAGCGAAGAAATAACGCGAACGAAGTGAGCTATTGTCGCGAGCGCAGCGAGTAAATGACAATAATCGATAGTATGAAACGTGAAATCATCAAAATAGACGAAGAAAAATGCAACGGCTGCGGCTTATGCATCCCGGCCTGCCCGGAAGGGGCGCTGCTGATTATCGACGGAAAAGCGCGGCTGGTATCGGACCTGATGTGCGACGGCCTGGGGGCTTGCATCGGTGAATGCCCGGAAGGAGCCATTGAGATTGAGTTGCGTGAAGCTGAGCCCTATAATGAAAAGGCGGTCATCAAAGAGATCGTCAAATTCGGTGAAAATACCGTCATAGCCCACCTGAAGCATTTGCTGGATCATAATGAAATGAAATACTTCGGGGATGCGATGGAGTATCTCGAAAAGCATCACGATGAACTTTCATTCGATCTGGAAGATACGCTCGAAAAAGTTTACGGAGAGGGGATCAATGGCGGGGGATGTGCCACCGCAGGGTGCCCGGGGGCAAGAAGTTTTGATTTCATTATAAATACGGATGAGAGGGATGGAGTCCGCCAGCTGGCGGATGGAGTCCCTGTTGAAATCCCTGCAGAAATCCCTTCTGAACTGCGCCAGTGGCCGGTGCAGATGCACCTCATCAATCCGGTCGCACCCTACTTCCGCAGAGCCGATGTAGTACTGGCAGCCGACTGTGTCGCGTTTTCCATCGGCAACTTCCACCAGAAGTTTCTTAAGGGCCGCAGCCTGGCGATTGCCTGCCCGAAGCTGGACCAGGGGAAGGAGGTGTACGTGGAAAAGCTTAAAACGATGATCGACGAAGCGCAGATCAGCAGCCTGAACGTGATCGTGATGGAGGTGCCGTGCTGCAGCGGGCTGGTGCATATCGCAGGCCTGGCAAGAGAAGCGGCGGAGAGGAAGGTCCCGCTGAAAAAGACAGTGGTCAGTATCAAAGGCGAGGTGCTGTTTGAGGATTTGATCTGATGATTGATGATGTTTTTTCACCACAGATTACACAGATTTACACAGAGTTAACACAGAAAAATACCCGAATTCAAAATTTAAAACTTAAAATTTAAAATTAATATGGAGCCAACACTATTTTCTCACTCCCAGGTAATGAACTTCAGCGATAAAATTGATTACTCCGCAGAGGGTATTGTCAGCAAGCGTGTCATTCAGAAAGAAAAAGGCAATGTAACGCTGTTTGCATTCGACAAAGGCCAGAAGCTCAGCGAACATTCTGCGCCATTCGATGCGTTGGTGCAGGTGCTCGAAGGCAAAGCGGAGATCATGATCAACCGGCAACCTTACGAGCTCACCGCCGGCCATTCGATCATTATGCCGGCCAACATCCCCCACGCGGTGAATGCGGTGGAGAAGTTTAAGATGTTATTAACGATGATTAAGGAATGAGACCGTGAGCGAACTTATAAACAATTCCGAAAAGCGCAAAGAGTTGCTCAAGCATTTGATCCTGCAGCTCCATGCCGGCGAAGCGCCGGCGGAAGCGCGCAAGCAACTGGTTAACCTGTTGCAGAAAATCCCCTACGGCGAAGTGGTGGAGGTGGAGCAGGAACTGATCTCCGAAGGGACCCTCAGCGAGGCCGAAGTGCTGCAATTTTGCGACATCCACAGCGAAGCGCTCGACGGCCATATCGACCTGTCGGGGATGAAAGTCGTACCCCCGGGGCACCCTGTCGATACCTTCAAAAGGGAAAACAAGGAACTGCTCAAAGTGGTTGAACAACTGGAAGAACTTTATAAAAAGAGTACCTCCTTAGAGGATGAAGCGGATATCGCCCCCTGGTTCCTGGAAATGAAAGTCCTGTTCAACAGCCTGATGGATGTTGAGAAACACTATCTTCGCAAGGAAAACCTGGTGTTCCCCTACCTTGAGAAATACGGCATCACAGGCCCTCCCAAGGTGATGTGGGGCAAGCATAACGAGATCAGGGAGTTGCTGAAAGCAGCCATCGAGGTGCTGAACAACCCGGAGGGACTCCATCCCGATGAGGCCGTCGCCGCCGTGCAGCTTGTCGTGAAACCAGCTTCCGGCGGCGTGGCCGATATGACCATGAAGGAAGACCAGATCCTGCTTCCCATGGTGATGGATAAACTGTCGGATATGGAATGGTATGAGATATACCGGCAGACGCTGGAGATCGGTTTTTGCCTGTACGATCCCGATATTGAATGGAAACCTGAAAATATCGATGAATCAGAGATGGAATTATCCGACAGCGACCTCATCCAGCTTCCTTCCGGCTCCTTCACCAAAACCGAACTGCAGGCCATCCTAAACACCCTTCCGGTGGACATGACATTTGTCGATAAGGATGAGAAAGTCAGGTACTTCAGCCAGGGGAAGGAGCGCATCTTCCATCGCAGCCGGGCGATCCTGAACCGCGACGTGAAAATGTGCCATCCACCTTCCAGCGTGCACGTGGTGGAACAAATCCTGGATGATTTCAAAAGCGGCCGGCAGGACCATGCCCCCTTCTGGATCCAGATGAAAGGCAAGTTCGTTCACATTGAATACTTTGCCCTCAGGGACGAAAACGGCGAATACCTGGGCACCCTCGAAGTATCCCAGGACCTCACCGGCCACCGCGCCCTCGAAGGCGAACAACGGATACTTTCCTATTCGAAATAAAACATTCGAAACACGAAACACAAAACACGAAACACTGTGGAACAACTAATCATAACCCCCAAAACAAAGATCTACGAACTTCTCCAGGCCTACCCGGAGCTGGAGGAACTGCTGATAGAGATGGCGCCGGTCTTTAAAAAGCTCAAAAACCCGGTTCTCCGCCGCACCATCGCCCGGGTAACGACCTTGCAACAGGCCGCCCTGGTGGGAGAAATTCCAGTGCATGAACTGGTCAACACACTTCGTATGAAAGTTGGCCAGGACAGCCTGGAGGGAATAGATTCCATTGCCGGAAAGCAAACCGGAAAACCTCACTGGCTGGATGAAGCCAGAGTTGTGAAACAGTTGGATGCCCGGCCCGTACTGGAGCAAGGCGGACATCCGCTGGGCGAAGTGCTGACTGGCGTTTCGGACCTTGAACCTGGTGAGATTTTTCAGCTCACAACCCCCTTTGTCCCCGCTCCAATGATCGAAAGGATCGTAGCACAGGGTTTTGATGTCTGGACAGAAAAAATTTCTTCCGATCATTTTTGCAGTTACTTCTTGAAAAAAGATTAAATTTGATACCGATGTGAATGAGATAAACCTTCCATTTGACCGGTTATGATCAGGAGAATCGTTTATTTTTTCTCACCACCACCGCAATGGTATCTGCCGGTGATCATCGTTTTGGGAGTTTTTGTTGGGGTAATGGTATTGATTTTCAGGACTTCACGTGCGCACTCCTACCTTTCGGACAAGCCTGAGACATGCATGAACTGCCATATCATGGCTCCCCAGTATGCCACCTGGAGCCACAGTTCACATCGTGAAGTGGCCGTTTGCAATGATTGCCACGTGCCCCAGGACAATTTCTTCCGCAAATACTATTTTAAGGCCATGGACGGTATGCGTCATGCCACCATTTTCACGCTCAGACTTGAACCACAGGTGATATTTATCAAAAAAGCAGGAGTGGGTGTGGTGCAGGAAAACTGTGTACGATGCCACAATGAATTGATCCGGGATGCGAAATTAATGTCACTGGTCCATCATCTGGATCATGAGCGGACCGACCGGCTTTGCTGGGACTGTCACCGGGAGGTCCCCCACGGAAGGGTCAACAGCATCTCCAGCGTCCCCAATGCCCGTGTGCCGCTGCCCTCGAGCGCGGTGCCTGAGTGGATGAAAAGCAGTCGTTAGTCGTTAGTCGTTAGTCGTTAGTCATTAGTCATTGAATATTAATTGTTTAAAATATAATTCAAAATTTAAAATTTAACATTCAACATTTCAAGATATGGCTACCCTGAACGAAAACATCCGTAAGAAGCCCTGGCTTGGCTGGGTGATATTCCTGGTCACAGTGGTAATTGTCTTTTTCCTGGGCCTGCTTGCCGCTTGCCTCATCCATCATGGAACGCCGGGCGGAGGCGGTGTTTGCTTACACACCCCAGGTAAACTACGAATCCTGGGAACCACGCAACGCTGTCTGGGGTAAGGTCTTCCCCAGGGAATACCAGTCATACCTCAAAACGGCCGACACCACTTTCAGAAGCAAGTACCACGGTTCTGCCACGATTGACATGCTGGAGAACTACCCCCGGCTGGTCGTACTATGGGCCGGTTATGGCTTTTCCAGGGATTACAAACAGGGCCGGGGCCATTATTATGCCATTACCGATGTGCGCAACACCCTGCGCACCGGGGCGCCGATGGACGGAAAGCCCAGCCCGCAGCCCAATACCTGCTGGGCTTGCAAAAGCACAGATGTTCCCCGGATGATGCAGACCATCGGCATAGCGGAAACCTATGCCGGAACCTGGGAGACGCTCGGACATGAAATAGTGAACGCCATCGGTTGTGCCGACTGTCACGACGCTAAAACGATGAACCTGCGCATCAGCCGGCCTGCGCTGATAGAAGCCTTTGAGAGAATGGGCAAAGATATCACCCGCGCCTCCCACCAGGAAATGCGTTCGCTGGTCTGTGCCCAGTGCCATGTGGAATACTATTTTGACAACAGGGATGGAAGGCAGAACTATCTTACTTTTCCCTGGGACAAAGGGCTGAAAGCGGAAGACATGGAACGCTACTACGATGCCATCAATTTTTCCGACTGGACCCACTCCCTCAGCAAAGCCCCTATGCTGAAAGCACAGCATCCCGACTGGGAAGTGTATATGACGGGCATTCATGCCGAAAGGGGCGTTTCCTGCGCCGACTGCCATATGCCATATAAAAGTGAAGGCGGCCTGAAATTCACCGACCATCACCTGCAAAGCCCGCTGAACAATGTGGAGGCCTCCTGCGCCGTTTGCCACCGGGAAAAAACCATGAACCTGATCAAAAATGTTTATGACCGGCAGGACCAGATCTATGCGAACCGTAGCAAACTGGAAGAATTGCTGGTTCGCGTGCACGTGGAAGCGAAAAAAGCATGGGATCTCGGGGCAACCGAAGAGCAGATGCAAGATATCCTGATGGGCATCCGACATGCGCAATGGCGCTGGGATTATTCGGCGGCAGGCCATGGATCTTCCTTCCATGCCCCCGTGGAAACAAGCCGCGTGATCGGTTCGGCGATCAATATCGCCCAGGAAACCCGGATAAAGCTGGCCCGGCTGCTGGCAACAATGGGATACAACGAAGAAGTGCCTTATCCCGATATATCCACCAAGGAGAAAGCACAGGCGTTTATCGGCCTGGATATGCAAAAGCTGAACAACGACAAACAGATATTTATTCAGAAAGTCATTCCGGTATGGGATAGCCTTGCAGCCGCACGCGAAGCAGAATACCCGTTACGCTAATTTGCACAATATTCTTAACGTATTGATGTTAATATTTCTGACCGGGTTGTTCCGGGGCAGGGGTTTTCGGTATTACTTTTATGCCCGGAAAAATATGTTATTGTCCTCATATTACTAATAAAGATGAAGAAAAACGTTTCGCTTATATTACTGATCCATTTGCTGCTGTTTATTTTGGCCCCGGTAACGCTGGCCGGTAGAAATGCCCAGGTACCCGATTCACTGCTTACACGGGATGATTTCTACCTGAGCACCGATAATCCGGAAGATGATTCACTCAAAAACAGGGGCCTGTTGCTGATCAATGACGCCAAACAGGCAGATGAAATCCTGAATGAATCATTCGCCGCAGATATGCTCGACAGCCTGACAAATATCCCCTTTTTCCAGGATCACTACTTCACCACCGATACATCACTGCTGAATATTTACGACTTCCCGATAGGGTATGTGCCGACATACCCCGACTCGGTTTACAGGGAAAGACTTGAAAAACTGAACCGGGAAACGACCATGGATCTGACCTACAACCAGACGGTCAAAAACTTTATCGATCTCTATGCCGTCAGAAAGCGGCAACTGACGTCAAAAATGCTGGGGCTGAAAGAGATCTATTTCCCGATGTTTGAAGAATACCTTGACAAATATGACATTCCGCTGGAGATGAAGTACCTGGCTGTCGTGGAATCGGCCTTGAATCCGACAGCGGGTTCACGTGCCGGGGCCAAAGGGCTTTGGCAATTCATGTATTATACCGGGAAGCTTTACGGGCTGAAGGTCACTTCGCTCACCGACGACCGGTTTGACCCTTATCTTTCGACCGATGCAGCCTGCCGGCACATGAGAGATCTTTACAATATGTTCGGTGACTGGAACCTGGTAATGGCGGCTTACAACTCCGGCGCCGGGAATGTGAACAAAGCGATCCGGCGGGCCGGCGGCGTCAGGGATTACTGGGCCATCTGGCCATTCCTGCCGCGCGAAACAAGGGGGTATGTGCCGGCATTTATCGCGGTCACCTATGTGATGAATTACGCCACCGAACACAATCTCTATCCCCTGCACCCCGGTATTCTGTATGATGGTATTGATACAGTCATGGTTACCCAACCGCTGGCGTTCGACCAACTATCCGAATACCTCAATATACCCCGTGAAGAGGTGGCTTTCCTCAATCCCATGTATAAAGCGGGTATCATCCCCGCTTATGACGGGAAAAGATATAACCTCCGGCTTCCCACAGCTTACATCCTGACATTTGTCGAAAACGAACAGGCGATTTACGAATTTAAAAGCAGGAGCGGCTTGCAAAAAGAAAAATTAATGGCTGATATCAAGGCAGCCACCGAAAGGCAATTCCATATTGTCAGATCTGGTGAAAATCTTGGTTTGATCGCACGCCGGTATAATGTCTCCGTCAGGCAGCTCCAGCAATGGAACAATCTGAAAGGAACAATCATCCGGCCCGGACAGAGGCTGGTCGTGTTTCCGGGATCCAGATCTGCACATGGCACATCATCCGCTTCCAAATCAACCGCATCCTCTTCAACCGCTTCGCCATCGGGAATACATACCGTTAAACCGGGTGAAAACCTGGGCATCATCGCCAGAAGATACGGATGCACCGTGAATGACCTGAAAAAATGGAACAACTTGAGCGGTAATACGATTTATGCCAACCAGAAGCTGAAGGTTTCGGGACAGTCAACAACCACCGCCTCTTCAGGAACTTCAGGATCAGAATCGCAGTTCACCTTTTATACTGTCAAAAAGGGCGATACCCTCTGGGATATTGCCCGGCAATACAATGGAGTATCGATTGAAGATATCAGAAGATGGAACAACTTGGGTAATTCTTCCAAATTACATGTCGGGCAAAAATTAAAAATAGCCGTAAAAGGCTGAAATATATTGTAAGTCATGTTCTGCAAAATTACAAACCGGCTGCTTCTATTACTGATAACATTCTTGTTCCTCTTTGGGGCTGGTTCCTGCACCCTGAGTGAATCGGGAATGCAACGATCTTCAGGCTCTATCAATGAGCTCCTTATCGTTACCAACGATAAAGCACAATGGGAAGGGGACCTGGGTGACACGATCCGGGCATTTTTCGGAGGTCCGCTTACCGGATTATCCCAGCCCGAACCTATGTTCGATATGCTGAACATTGCCCAGAAAAACCTGAACGACCTGTTTAAAAGATATCACAATATCTTTATTGTCGACATCAACCCGGGCTTCACCCAGCCATTATCCGAAACCAGCAAGAATCTCTGGTCGGAACCGCAGCGGGTCATTAAGATCACCGCACCTAGCGAGGCTTTGTTTTATGAAGAGTTTGAAAAAAATAAAGAGACTTTCCTGCAGCTCTTTGTTCAGCTGGAACGTGAAAGAACGCTGGCCATTAACCAGATGTCCACCAATATCCAGCTTGCAGGCATCCTGGAAAGAAAATTCAACATCTTCCTGCCTATTCCCGGCGGGTTTTATCTCGCCAAAGAGGCCCCTGACTTTGCCTGGGTCAGGCACAAAATAACCAAAGCCAAACAGGACGTTGAACTCGGTATCCTGATCTATACCATGGATTACAAGGACACGATTGTTTTCAACCCCAGGCATATCATCCAGTGGCGGAATACGATCACGCTGGAGCATGTCCCGGGCCCCTCCGCTTTAT
>Ga0209498_1001814_pt1 | contig 12987 bp, 9 predicted proteins | sample WalLakDeSediment_FD_184131 | JGI IMG/M metagenome (GOLD analysis project Ga0209498, IMG submission 184131) | Lake sediment microbial communities from Walker lake, Nevada to study Microbial Dark Matter (Phase II) - Walker Lake 11/02/13 Deep... | ecosystem: Environmental > Aquatic > Freshwater >...
GCTCGTGCTCCTTCGCCTCGGTACGCGCGACGGTGCCCTTGGAAACGTTTCCGTACTCTACGGGCCGCGGGCACTGGCCGTCAACCACGGAAGCGCGCGCGCGCTGCATCGCGCGTCGTCGAAGTCGGCCGGGCGGGCCGGCCCATCGTCCGGCACGACCTCGATCCGGATCGGTCCGTTGCGCGGACACCTGCGTCCGAGAACGCGCCGATTCGTGCTAGCATCCGCCCCATCGCCAAAGCGACCGTGGAGGGTGCATGAATCTCGCAAAGACATTGCTCGTGGTGGCGGCGCTGAACGCCGCCGTGGCCCAGGACGGCGCCGTCGTCGAGGCCCTCTACCGCACGATCGCGTACCGCTGACCGCCGTGGCCGCCTACGCCGCCAGCGCCGCCCGCCGCCTGGCGCGGCTCCTCCTCGCCGGCGCGCTGCTGCTGACGGCCGCGGCCGCCCAGGACGCTCCCCGCCTGACGTCCCTGACCGTCGACCCCACGACGGGCGACGAGGGCGAACCCTTCGACTTCCGCGCGACGATCCACAACCCGACCGGCGTCATCCTCGAGTACCGCTGGGACTTCGGCGACGGCACCGTGGTCGAGTCGCTCGTCGACGCGTCGCCCTACCGGCACCGCTACCGCGACGACGGCGCGTACACCGTCACCCTCGAGATCACGCTGCCCGGCGGCGGCACGGACCGCAGTAGCGTCGCCGTGAACGTGCGCAACGTGCCGCCCGTGGTGGTGTCGGTCGCGCGCTCGCACGACCCGGTGGCCGGCGCGCCCGTGACCTTCACGGCGACGGTGGACGACCCCGGCGACGACCGCCTGACGCTCGTGTGGGACTTCGGCGACGGCTCGCCACCGGTGACCCGCCGCGACCGCCGCGACGCGACGCACGCCTACGCGACCGAGGGCGCGTACCGGCTGACGCTCACGGTCAGCGACGGCGACGGCGGCGAGGCCCTCCACACCGAGACCGTGCTCGTCGGCGTCGGCATGACGTTCGAGGCGACCGGCGCCATCGTCGGGTCGCACGGTCCGAAGGACCTCCCCTCGCTGGCGGGCGTGCCGGTGGTGCACGACGGCGAGCGGCTGCGCTTCCGTGGTGACCTCGCCGCCGCCGCCCGCGGCGAGAGCGCGGCCGAGGGCCCCGGCCCGTGCCTGGTGGTGCTCTCCAATCGCGGCATGTCCATCTCCGCGAACCTCCTGCCGGGCCTGGTGCTGCACCTCTCCGCGGCGCTGCCGCAGGGCTTGGCCGAGGGCACCTACCCCATCGCGCGCGAGAGCAATGTCATCCCCATCCCGCTCTTCGACCCGTACGAGCGCGAGATGGCCACACCGGGGGTGTTCTTCGCGTCGCTCGCGGAGGTGCGGCCCCCGAGCGACCTGCCGCGGCAGCACGCCTTCCAGGGCACCGGCGGCTCCCTGACCGTTCACCGCTTCGACGGCGTGCGGGCCGAGATCACCTTCGACGTGCGGCTCGAGGAGCGCCTCACGGCCCTCGACGCCGTCAACGCGCCCGGGGGCGGCCTGGCCTTCCCACCGGCGCAAGCGGCCCACCTGCGAGGCCGCTTCATCCATGACGTGACGCGTGGGCTGCTCGAGCGCACGGGCAGCATCAACCCGCTCGGGGGCGCCGGCTTCGGCGACTGGTACCTGTGCGACGCCGACGGGCGCCTCGACGTCGTCGAGGTGGACTTCGGCGGCGACCCGACGGGCATGGCCGCGTTGCTCGGGGTTCCCGAGAACCGCGCGTGGGAGCGCGCCCTGTACGCGTCCGGCGACGCCAAGATCGAGATCACCGTCGACCGGCCGGTGCTGCGCTCGTCGCTGAGCGACCGCACGGTGGTCGTCGACGTGTACCAGACCACCTACGCAACCACCGGCGAGCCCTTCATGCCCGCGCCGGGGACGATCGAGTTCGTCGACGAGCGCACCTTCCGCTTCGTTCCCGACGTCGACCTGCGACCGGGCGTGCACTACGAGCTGACGCTGAAGGGCGGACGCAACGGCGTGCGCGGCGCCGACGGCGAGACGCTCGACGAGGACCTCACGTGGCGCTTCTCGACGCGGGTGGAGCTGGCGACGGTGTTGCCGCGCGTGTACCAGGTCGCCCGCAACGCCAAGCTGGTGCCGGGCAAGACGACGATGACCCGGGTCTACGCCCTGTGGCCCGAGGTGCCGGGCCTCCCGCCGGAGTCGCAGGTCGATCGCTTCCGGGCCGACGTCACCGTCCTGGCCGACGGCTCGCCCATCTACCCGGTGCGCAGCGACGTCCTGATCAGGCGCTACGACCGCTTCACGGCGGCCGACGTCGCGGCCGCCCGCAACAGCGTCAACTTCTTCGGCTGGACGCCGACGCGCACGGGCGGGACGTCGCGGGTCGTGGCGGTCGTCGAGCCGAGGGGTCAGCCGCAGCAGCCGCCCGTCCGCTTCGAGAGCGCGCCGAACCCGGTGGCCCACTGGACCACGGCGCCCAGCCTCACCGTGGCGTACACGTTCCTGCAGGTCGGCAGCTGGGCAGGCGGCGTGCCCGAAGCCGACAAGGCGCGGATGCACGCGACGCTCCAGCTCGGGATCCGGTTCGCGGAGCAGAACTTCCCGGTGGTCGAGGCGCGCGCCCGGTACATCGGGGAGGTGGCGTTGCCGGAGCCGCCGAGCGAGCCGGTCGCCCTGCCGAACGCGAGCGGCGACACCCGGCTGTACTACGTCACCCGCACGACCATGGAGCGAACCGATATCTGGGCGGCCCGCGAGATGGACCGGGCGACCCAAGGCCAGCGCGTCGACTTCGTCATCGGCATCGCGCCGGCGGACTTCCAGCCCGGCATCAACGGCGCCATGATCGCCTTCGATGGCGAGCCGTGGTCGGCCGCGCCCGGCCGCCGGCGGCCGATCCTGCTCTTCGACATCGCGCCGGCCTCGACCGTCGCCCACGAGCTCGGTCACGCCTACGGCCTGTGCCACGACGGCGAGTACCTGCACCAGCCGGCGTGCGCCCGCAGCGAACCGGACACCGACGGCTTCCGCATCGAAACGGGTGGCGCAGGCGGAGCCACCAAGTGGTTGTGGACGCGAGGCGGGCAGACGATGCACGCCAACGGCGACGGCGGCGCCCTGCGCTCGCTGCTCGATCCGCAGGGTGTGGCGGACGGCCTCCAGCGCGCCTTCATCACGAACCTCTACTACGACCACCTCTTCGACCGCGTCGCCGCCCGAGCGGCGGCCCGCGGGGCCAACCGCCGCCCCTTCGACCCGCAGGGGGACGCCGTGTTCGCCACGGCCGTCCCGAGCTCGCACGTCGCGGTGCGCGGCCTCGTCGACGACCTCGGCGCCGTCACCATCGAGCGCGTCGATCGGGTCGATCCGCCGCCGCACGGCGCCGAGGCCGCCGGCGACCCCGCCGGCCCCTACCTGGCCGAGGTCTTCGACGCGGGCGGGCGCGTCCTCGCGCGGCAGGCCTTCGACGCCGTGCGCCCCGTGGCGTCGCACGGGCCCAACGAACTCGCCACCGCCGTCTTCGAGGTGCTGCTGCCCGCCCCGGCCGACGCCCACCGCATCGTCATCGGCCGCGACGGCCGCGTACTGGCCGAGCGCATCCGCGACGCCCGCCCACCCGAGGTCCGTCTCGAGTGGCGCGACGGGGCGCTGGCCTGGCGCGCCGTCGACGCCGACGGCGCCGAGCTCGCCGTCGACCTCGCGTACAGCCCCGACGGCGTCGACTGGCTTCCGCTGGCGACGGGGATCCGCGCGGCCGCCTTCCCGCTCCCGGACGACCTCGAGCCGGGGCCGCGCCCCACGGTGCGGGCGCGCGCGTCCTCTGGCCTCGACACGGCCGAGGCGACGCTGCGTGTCGACGTCGACCCGCGCCTGCGGGTCCTCGCGACCCTCCCCCGAGACGGCGAGGCCCACGCGTCCGATGCCGCCCTGATGGTCTTCCTGAACGCGCCGCTGTCGGCCGCGGGCGTCGCCGGCGGCGACGCGCTGGCGCTGACGACCGTCGCGGGCGACGCGGTGCCGCTGGCGACCTCGGTGGTCGCCGACGGCCGCGCCCTGCTGGCCCTGCCCGCCGACCCGCTCCCGCCCGGCGCCTACCGGGCCACGCTCGCGGGGGTGCGGTCGCGGGACGGCGCGGTGCTGGGCGAGGCCGTGACCTGGACCTTCACGGTGATCGACGGCGACGACGACGCGGGCGACGACGCGGACACGGCCGACGACGGCACCGCCGGCGACGCCCCGCCCGTGTCGATTCCCGACCCGTGCGGCGGCGTGCCCCGCGACGTGATCCAGGCGCTGCTCCCGGCAGGCGTCGTGCTCACGGCCGTCGTCGAGGGCGAGGGCTGCACGCTCGAGGGCCGACTCGCCGACGCCGTGGACGCGGCCCGCCGCGGGTTCGAGCTGGGGCTCGTGCGTGCCCGCTACCGGCCCACCCGCAACGCCCAGGAGGGCGACGTCGTCGTGATCGCCTTCCAGGACGCTGCGACCGCGGGTGAGGTCCGGCTGACGCCGGACGGCCGCGGCACGCGCCTGGAGCTCCAGGTGCGATCACGCTGACCGATCGGGGGGGCCGCGACCGGCGAGCAGCCGGTGTCCATGCCGGCTCGGTTGGGTGCGGTGCCGTGTCCTGACGGGCAGGGGTCGACCGACCCCCGTGTGGACGCCCATGCGCCGGAGCGTGCTCGTCACCGGCTGCAGTTCGGGCTCAACCAGGTGGGCCACGTCCAGCAGCGACCGGTAACTGGCGCTGGTGGCGGTCGCGGCGGGACGGGGGCGCGAACCGCCGGACGCCACCCGTCACCTCCAGGCGAAGGTCACGCCATGGACGTCGCCCCACGGGACGACCACGCTGCCGCCCGCCACGAGCGCGGCGGACCACCCCGATCAGGGCGACTCCGGCCGCACCCGCGCGATCCTGCCGACGGCGACGGAGCCGGAGATCGGGGCCTCGCCACCGCACGCCCAGGCGTACTCGGCGACCACGGCAGGCGGCAACGGCCGCAGTGCGCTCTCGACGTGCAGACCCTGCAGGTCGGGCCCGTTGCCAAGCGAGACGGTCCAGCCGTGCGGGCCGTTCTCATCCACCACGATCGCGAACGTGCCCGACCAGAAGCCCTGGAAGGCATCAGGGCGGATCTCGATGAAACCCTGGAACGCGCCGCGCCCCGCCTCCGGGAACAGGTTGGCGTTGGCGATGACCGTGCCACGGCCCGCGAAGTACGGGTCGTCCGTCAGGAAGGCCGCTACCATCACCCGTCGCCGCACGTACACGGTGCCCTCGTCCATCGTCATCTCGTCCGCCACGATCCGGCAGGCGATCATCGTCACTTCGGTCGTCCCGAACTCCTCGGCCGCGACCAGCGGCCCGACCGCTGCCAAGAGGGCAGCCAGCGGCAGCAGCAACGTCGCGGTCCACTTCGCGCTCTTCCGGTCTCTCCACATCGTCTACCTCCAGCAGCGTCGACGGCGGTCGGCGCGGTTCACCGGGTAGGCTTCTCACGGTCGTCCGGCAGGTCGAGGCTCCACCCCCCTTCGGCGGCCCCGGTGTCGTGTGCGGCGCCCGTGGGCGCGGCGTCCCAACCGGCTTCGTCGCGGCACCGGGCCCGCGCGAACCGCTCACGCACCGCCGCGACGACGCGCGCGATCGGGGCGAACACGATCCGCGCGACGCGATCGGCGCTCACCGCTGCACCTCCAACCCCATGCTCCGCAGCCTGCGCACCGACGGCGTGGACAGCGCGTTCAGGACGCGTATCGCGTGCACGCGTCCGCTGCGCCGGCGCCACGGCAGACGAGTCCTGCTAGCATGACGATCGACGAAGGAATCGCGCCCTGCCGCGTCGGGCGCCGCCGCGGTGCCTCCGCGACGACCGCTGCCTGCCGGCCGCCGGGTCCGGCGAGGGGAGCGTGCGTGGAACGCTGGTCGGTTCGCCTGCTCGGCCCCTTCGCCGCGGAGCGCGCCGGCGAGGCGCTGAGTGGCTTCCGCTCCGACAAGGTTCGGGCCCTGCTGGCGTTCCTCGTCCTGCAGCCCGACAGGCCGTGGCCGCGCGGGACGCTCGCCGACCTGCTGTGGCCGGAGCGCAGCGAGCGCAACGCGCGCGCCAACCTGCGCAACGCGCTCTCCAACCTGCGGCACGTCCTTGCCGACACGACATCCCCACAGCCGTTCCTGACGGTCTCGGAGACGACCGTCGCCGCCTCCTCCGCGGCAGGCGGATGGACCGACGTGGGCGCGTTCCGGTCGCTCGTCCCAGGGGGCGACGCCACGCCCGAGTCGCTCGCCGATCCGGACGGCGTGGCCCGCCTCGGCGAGGCGCTGGCGCTCGTGCGCGGCGAGCTGCTGCAGGGCTTCGCCATCGACAGCGCCCCGTTCGAGGCATGGCTGGCCGACGCGCGTGAGGAGTTCGTCCGAGATGCCGCACGGGTGGCCCGGCTGCTGGCGAAGGCCCGCGCGCTCCTGGGCGACGACGACGCCTCCGCCGCCAGCGCCCGGCGCTGGCTGGTTCTGGACCCGTGGGACGAGGCGGCGCACCGCCACCTCATGCGGCTGCACCTGCGGCGCGGCGACCGTTCGGCGGCACTGGCGCAGTTCGACGCCTGCCGGCAGCGCCTGCTCGAGGACCTGGGGCTCGAACCGGAGGCCGCCACGCTGCGCCTGGCCCAGCAGGCCCGCACCGAGGCCCCCCTCGATGCGTCCGATCCCGAGCCGCCGACGTGGCCCGGCCTCGCTGGACGAACCTCGCCGGCGGAACCGGAGCGTTTCGTCGCACGCGACCCGGAGCTCGCGCTTCTGGATCAAGCCCTGGCACGAGCGGCAGCAGGGCACGGGCACGCCGTCTTCGTCACGGGCGAGCCCGGCAGCGGCAAGACCACCTTGCTGGCGGAGTTCGCTCGCCGCGCCCTGGAGCACGAACCCCACCTGCTCGTGCTGTGGGGCTCGTGCAGCGCGTTCACGGGTCGTGGCGACCCGTACGAACCGTTCCGCCACGCCGCCCGCATGCTCTCGGGTGAGGCAGAGGCACCGCCGACCGTCCGCACCGTCGGGCCCGAAGCCGCCCGACGAAGCTGGCGTCGCCTGCCGGACACGATCGCCGCGTTCCTCCACCACGGGCCTGACCTGCTCGACCGCTTCGTCTCGACCAGCACGCTGGCCGCGCACGGTCGGCGCCACGCGGGCGTCTCGGCCGCGGACGTCGAGCGGCTCGAGCGCGTCACGGGGCGGCGCGCGCCGGGTGGCGCCGGCGCTCGGGCTCCCGCACAGACCGCGCTCCTGGAGCAGGTGGCGAGCGTGATCCGCGAGCTGGGGCGACACCGTTCGCTCCTGCTTCTCTTGGACGATCTCCAATGGATCGACGCGGCATCCATCGATCTGCTGTTCCACCTGGGGCGTTCCCTCGCCGGGAGCCGGGTGTTGCTCGTCGGCGCCTACCGACCCGAGGAGCTCCGCCGCGACGACCCGGAGCGCCCCATGCTCGGTGCCGTCGACGAGCTGCGCGCCGCCCGCGCCGCCTTCTTCGTGGATCTCGGGGCCGGTGATCCCGGGTTCGTCGACGCGCTGATCGACACGGAGCCGAACGCGCTCTCGCGTTCGTTCCGGACCCGGCTGCAGGCGCACACCGGCGGCAACCCGCTGTTCACCGTCGAACTGCTGCGGGGCATGCAGTTGCGCGGTGAGCTCCGGCGCGACCGGCAGGGACGTTGGGTCCAGGGACCCGGTCTCCGCTGGGACGAACTGCCGGTGCGTGTGGAGGCCGTCATCGCCCGCCGCATCGATCACCTCTCGAGCACGTGTGCAGACCTGCTCCGGACCGGCGCCGTGGAGGGCGAGGAGTTCACGGCTGCTGTCGCCGCCGCCTCAGCTGGGATGCCGCTGGCCCAAGCATGCGAACTCCTGAGTCATGAGGCCGGGCGTCGCCATCGGCTGGTGGTGGCGGCAGCCACGCTCGACCTTCATGGCCGTCCCATCACCCGCTACCGCTTCCGGCACGCACTGTTCCAGGCGTACCTGGTCCAGCATCTGGACCCCGTCGAGCGGGCGCAACTCCACGCGAAGGTGGGACGCGAGCTGGCCCGCGCGCTGCCGTCGGACCCAGAGTTGCGACAGGAGGCCGCGTTGCCGCTCGCGCGCCACTTCGCGGCCGCTGGGCTGCTCGACGACGCCGTCGACCACTACGCCGCCGCAGCGCACCACGCGCAGCGACTCTCAGCTCATGCGGACGCGGTCGCGCTGCTGCGGACCGCCCTGAGCCTACTGCCGGCGCTCCCGCCCGGGCCCACCCGTGATCGGCGCGAACTCGCCCTGCAGCTGGCCCTCGGGCCGCCTCTCACGGCCAGCCGCGGTTGGGCGCCCGCGGAGCTCGCGATTGCGTACGCCCGTGCCCAGGAGCTGACGGCCGGGCTCGAGGACGACGCCTCGCTGGTGCCCGTCCTGTGGTCGCTGTCGGTGTTCCGCGTCGGTCGGTCGGAACACGCGGTCGTCCACGACCTGGCCAAACGGATGCGGCGCCTGGCCCACGCCACCCACGACCCGACGTGGATCGCCCTCACGCAGCTCGACGTGAGCTTCTTCTACCGCGGCCGCTTCGCCGCTGCCCGGGCGGCCCTCGAGGGGGCGGCCGCGTCCCCCGACCCGGAGATGCAGCGCGGACTGGCCCAGCGGTTCGGCATGGCGCCCGCCGTGGTCGCGATGGCGTACCTCGCGGAGTGCCTGTGGCTGCTCGGCCAGTCCGAGGAGGCGGAGCTGCGGGGCGCGGAGGCACTCGCTTGGGCCGACCGCCTCGCGCACCCCATGACGAGCGCCTACACCCATGCCCGCGCCTGCTGGCGCGCCGCCACCCGCGGCTGCGACGCCGCGTTGGCGGCGCATGTGACGGCCCTGCATGCCCTCGCCACCGCTTACGGCCTCGAAGCGTTCCTGCGGGCCGCCACCTTCTTCACCGAGTTGGCCACGCTGCGGACCGGCGGCGCGGACGACCGCGAAGCCAGTGTGCGGCTGCACCGGATGCGCACGGCCATCGACCGGTACCTGGCGTCGGGCACGACCCTCAACCGGTCGGCGTTCCTCACCCTCCTGGCGCAGGCGTGCGGCGCCGCCGGCCAACTGGACGACGGCCTCGCCGCGAGCCGCGAAGCGCTCGCCATGGCGGCCCGCAGCGGCGAGACGTGGTTCCAGGCAGAGACCTGGCGCGTGACCGGCGAGCTGCTCGCGGCGACGACCGACGCGGACGCCAGGTGGCGCGAGCGCGCCGCCGCCTGCCGCGAGCGCGCCCGGCGCGTCGCACGCCGCCAAGGGGCGGTGGCGTTCGAGCGCCGCGCAGCGGAGCGCATGGCATGGCGACCTTCACGGTGACGCTCACCCTTCACGCGATGACGGTCGCCGCCCGAGGAACGGTGAGGGAGATTGCGCTACCAGTCACGTCGCCCGCGACCGGTCGGCGTACCGCCGTTACTCGAGGAGGCGCCCCGTTCGCACCCTCACCGCCCGCTCCGCCGCCAGCTTCCCCGTCAGGAACGCCATCGGCACACCACCGGGGCTGTACGCCCACTGCCCCGCCTGGAACACGCCGGGGATGGGCGTCAGGACCGAACGCGCGACGCGCTGCATCTGGTGCACCGCCGGCATGCGTCCGGCGTTGAACGCCCAGCCGACGATGGCGCCGTCGCTGTTGCCCGTGCGGGCCTCGAGCGTGACCGGCGTGGTCATGAAGCGCGACAGGACCCTGCCGCCCAGCCCGGGGTAGAGCCGCGCGGCGAGCGCCGCCGTCATGGCGTCGGCGGCGTGCTCCCGGAACGCGTCGTACCAGCCGGCCTCCTGGATCCGGCGGGTGAGCCGGTAGTCGAACAGGCAGCTGACGATCAGCCCGGTCTTCCCCGCCGGCGCGAGGGCGGGGTCCTTGAGGACCGGGATCGACACCTCGTACGTCGTGCGGGCGAAGAACGCGTCCAGGTACGCCTTCACCGGCTCGACCGGCAGCGGCTCGTCGTCGTACCGGTCCAGCAGCGATTCCAGGCCCCGCGTGTGCAGGTCGCCCAGGCCGCGGGCGTCGGGCGCGTAGAAGAGGTGCCCCTCGGAGACCGCCCGGAAGGTCTCCGGACCCTCGTCCACCGCCAGGAAGAGCGACAGCACGGAGTCGCTGCCGGCGCACGCCTCCAGCTCCTCGCGCCGCGCGGTGACCGCCCGGGCGAGGCGCGCGTCGACGATCGCCGCCGCGTCGATGGCCCGATAGAGCGTCTTGAGGTCGGCGCACCAGATCAGGTTCCGGTATCCCCACACGCCGCCGGCGCGGTCGGTCACCGTGCGCGCCTCGGGATCGACGGCCACGATCGGCAGCTCGGTACGCACGTCCACGCCGCGCCCGCGCACGAAGCCCTCCAGCAGCCCCATCAGGGCCGCCGTGCCGCCACGGGGGTAGAGGTAGTCCAGGTACACGCTGAAGTAGCTCATCGCGAAGAACGCCGGCGTGCCCTGGAAGAAGTGCTGGCCGATGATGCCCTTCAGCGCGACATCGTCCGTCAGCTCGTCCAGCAGGTCCTCGACCGGGCCCGCCATGCGGTTGATGCGCCCGATGGTGACGACGAACCGCAGCATCCACGGCAGAAGCGTCCCGAACAGGTAGCGCCGGTCGCGCAGCACGTCCTTGAACAGCGGGTTGTCGATGCCGTACAGGACGTCCATGTCGCGCATGATCCGAGCGATCAGCGCCATGATCCGGTCGATGTCTGCGCCGCTACCGGGGTAGGTCCGCAGCAACAGGTCGCGGTAGTCCTCCAGCGAGGCCTGGGAATCGACGCGGATGACGTCTCCCTCGATCCCGATCGACACCGGGCTCCTGACGTGGTCCAGTCGCAGGCCGAGCTCCTCGAGCATGGGCAGGACGATGCCCGCGTTCTCCACGGCCCGCAGCCCCATGTCGAAGACGAACCCGTCGCGCTCCACCGACTGCACCAGGCCGCCGAGCCGCTCCTGCCGCTCGAACAGCGCGACGGAGCGACCCGCGCGGGCCGCGTAGGCGGCGGCCGTCAGGCCGGCGGCCCCGCCCCCCACGACGACGACGTCAGACGTCACCGTTCAGCCCCGTCAGCGCCAACGTCCGCTCCCACACGCGCCGGCCGACCGCGCGATCCAACGCGTGCGGGGCGGGCTTCTCGGGATGGGTGCGGTTGTAGTAGCGGCCGCTGACGCCTTCGAGCTCCGGCGCCGCGGCGAGGGTGTGCAACGACTCCCCGGAGGTGCGCGCGTCCCCCAGGAACCGCCACAGGAACCGCCGCTGGGTCCAGCGGTAGAGCGGTCCGTTGTTGCTGCCGATCCCCGTCCGGACCTCGCCGGGATGCATGGCGTTGATGGTCACACCGCTCCCCTCGAGCCGCTCCGCGAACTCCCACACCGACAGCAGCTGGGCCGTCTTCGAGGCACCATACGCCCGCAGGCCGAGGTAGAACCGCCGGCGCCAATCGAGGTCGTCGAGGGCCAGGCCGCCGAACCGGTGGCCCTGGGAGTTGACCTGGATGATGCGCGCGGCACCGCCCTGCTGCATGCGGGGGATCAGCCGATGGGTCAGGACGAACGGGGCGAGGTGGTTGACGCAGAAGACGAGTTCGTGCCCCTCGTCGGTCATGGCCCTGCGGGTGCAGTGAACGCCCGCGCTGTTGATGAGGACGTCGATCCGCTCGACGCCGTCGAGCAGCTCGCCGGCCACGCGGTGGACGTCCGAGAGGCGCGCGAAGTCCGCCAGGAAGAGCGCGACCTCCGCCCCGAAGTCGCGCTCCAGCATCGACCGAACCGCCCGCCCCTTCTCCTCGCTGCGCGCCAGCAGCACCAGCCGTCCGCCGTACCGCGCGATCTCGACGGCGGCGGCCAGCCCGACGCCGGAGGTCGATCCCGCGATCACGACCGTCTTGCCCGCCATCGACGCCGTGGTTCGGTGGTGCGGCGTCCGGTTGTTGCGGAGCATGGCCCGCATGTCTGCCATCTCGTACTGCCTCAGGTACCTGAACACGGCCTACCCGAACCTCCGGCGCATGAACCTGCGGTAGGCCCCGGCGAAGCGGGGGATGTTGTCGAAGATGTCGCCCCAGAGGTCGTAGTAGTCGCGCTGGCGGACGATGAGGCCGTCGTCGTCGAGGGTCAACTTGGTGCAGCCGTAGAGGGTCGAGCTCGGGTACCGCTGGAACATCAGCGTCATCTCCCACTCGAGGAAGATGACGCGGCCCGTCTGCGACACGTCGACGATGTGCATGCGCAGCTCGCGGCAGCGCTTCGCGAGCCGGTTGCACAGGGCCTCGAAGGCCTCGCGCCCCTCGACCCGCTGGATGGCGTCCTGGAAGACGACGCCGTCGTGGTAGTGGGGGAAGATGTGCGACCAGTCCGGCTTTCCCTGGGTGTTGTAGGTGCGCGACCAGACGTCCCGCACCGTGTCCGGGTTCAGCCCCAGCCGCGGCGGCTCGCGCACCGTGTCGGGCGTCTCCTTCATCCGCCGGCGTAACTCACGAGGTACACGACGACCGCGACGCCGAAGACGACCACGAACCCCGCGATCATGAGGGCCAGGGTCCTGGAGTACCCCCGGGGGACGATCTGGCCGTCCCGGTCCATCTTCGTGATGGCGGGGTAGAGCCGGGAGTAGAAGGTCAGGATCGAGAACATGAGGGCGATGACGCTGAACACCTTGGTCGCGGGCGAGCCGGTGATGATGATACCGATCAGCAGCACGATGAAGATCAGCTTGGTGCCGGCCACCCAGTCGATCAGGTAGCTCACCAGGGCGTGGACCTCCGGCTCCTCCTTCGACCGCTCGTACGCCCGGAACACGCCCAGCGCGTTGCCCCTGCGCGACCCTGGCGCCAGGTAGAGCGTCAGGACGTTGAGGAGTTCCAGCGTGCCGAAGACGATGAGCACGATGGAGAGCACATCCATCCCTAGCCTCCTCCGGGAGCGATCGAGCGCGATGGCGACGGCGAATCCTACCACCTGGTCCCGGGCGCGCGCCTCGGCG
>Ga0209498_1001815_pt1 | contig 12985 bp, 9 predicted proteins | sample WalLakDeSediment_FD_184131 | JGI IMG/M metagenome (GOLD analysis project Ga0209498, IMG submission 184131) | Lake sediment microbial communities from Walker lake, Nevada to study Microbial Dark Matter (Phase II) - Walker Lake 11/02/13 Deep... | ecosystem: Environmental > Aquatic > Freshwater >...
GATGGGGTATTGCGGTGCTAAGATAGCGCGTTTTCTTGGAACCACAACATCGGCCGTGAATCGTATAGCCGCTTCAGATGAGTTGCAGGATTTAGAAAAATACCTGTAAGTTGTTTTGGAACCAACGTCCCGCTTTCGCTTTAATGCTTTCGAACAAGTTGTTGACGAACTGAAAGGAAGACTACCTCAATTTGACAGAAAAAGTGCTGCAAATAGGCGGCATAAACGCAGATTGAAAAGAATATTAACGGGATAATGGACAATGAATAAGGAAAGGTTGTTTGAATATCTCAAAACACAACATCATTCGAAATTGTTGGACCTCTTGAGTATAGCCTTTGACACATTGAGTACAAACCAAAGGCAAAATGTATTTGGAATAATAGCCAATGAAGCGCCACCATTACAAGTTGAAGGGAAAAGAATACTTGGAGCCATTGAGCAGTTTTATAAAAGATCAATGGCCGGTTATTATTATGCTCCATTTGATATCAATTCTAAAACTTTTTCAGACATACCAGAGGAAACTGATAGTTGGTTTGAGGAATTAAGTGACTACCTCGAAGATGCCTCCAGAATAACCGACCAAGGTGACCATGAAATGGCAGTACAATGCTTTAAACTGCTACACGAACTGATCGATAAAATGGAGAACGGCGATGAAATTGTCTTTGCCGATCAATATGGTACCTGGATGATAACTGGGAATGAAAAACGGTTTATCGAATCATATCTATCTTCTCTTTCTGCAATATCAACTTCAGAAGAATATGCCAATGGTGCAAGTACCTTGATAAAAAGAGACAGCTACGAATCTTTTCATAACAAAGTCTACTCCACGGCGATTAAGATTGCGAATAGAGACCAGAAGGTATACTTAAAAACAGAAGTAGAAAAGCAGAAAATCAGGACGCGATCAAAGTAAGTCGATTAACAGAAAAAAAGTCGCATAACAATTCACTTGTGCGAACGGCAAAAAACCGCCGCCGGTGACCGGAACGTTACACAAGGAAGAAAAGAAATGCCGTATTCATTATTTCATAGTCGTTTTGCGGAAGTCGCTGAGCGAGAGACCAGAACAATCACGGTGATTGACCCTTCACATGTCAATGTCCCAGCAGCACATTATTCTTTTCTCGAAATGTTCTGTGACGAACTTGGCTGCGATTGTCGTCGGGTATTTTTTTCTGTGGTATCATCTCTTCAAAATGATATTAAGGCGGTTATTGCCTGGGGATGGGAGGAAAAAGGTTTTTATGTGAAGTGGATGGGAAATAATGATCCGCATGTTATCAAAGAACTTATGGGACCAGTACTGAATCTTACAAGTCCGCAGTCGAAACTAGCGCCAGCACTCCTAAAGCTTTTTCAAGAGGTTTTGCTGACAGACAGTTCCTATATTGAGAGAGTAAAAAGGCACTACGACATGTTTCGTGAAACAGTTGAAAATAAACGAAAGAAAATAGTGCCAAGAGAAAGTAGGAAAATGAAAAAAAGAAGGGTATGACTTTGCCACTCCAGCCGACCGCAAAAAGCGCGGCGGCTTACCGGTCCGTTCGCCATAAATAATCCACACTGCTTCTAACTCAACCTTTAGGCAACTTACTTTATAAGTGGCCATACAGACACTAAATAATCAGTAATATGTTGCCGATGAATAGGATATCATGCCAATAATTGAAAAAAAATTACTATTTATAGTTTTGCAATTGACTTGTCATTTAATTGGCAATAGAATGCTGTTTAAAACTATAAATGGGGGTTAATCAGCAAAAAATGTCTTATAATATCGATTTTTCGGTGGCAACGAGCAATCGGATCGAAGCCGCCCTCTGCAAGCGCCTGGAAAGCATAAGGCTTTCCCGAAACATAACCCAAGCACAACTCGCTGAGGAAGCCGGCGTCTCGCCAAGAACCATCGGCCGGCTTGAGAAGGGCCAAGGTGTTTCCATGGATACATTCATTCGGGTTATGATGGCTCTTAGCATACAACAAAACCTTGAAGCACTATTACCGGATCCGACTGTGAGACCAATCGAACGGGTCGGCATTAGCGCCGGAGAACGTAAGCGCGCACGTCCTGCTAAACCTATTGATGAACTCCCAACTTGGTCGTGGGGTGACGGCGAGGAAGATAATGAACAATGATGCACGCGTCGTTCTCTGGGGTAGTGTAATCGGTGCCATCACTTGGCTTGAGGACAGGGAGATTGGAGTCTTCCAATATGCGCCTGACTTCCTGAGTAGCGGCATTCAATTGGCACCGCTCATGATGCCGCTTAGTGAGTTCCCCTATGAATTCCCGGCGCTTGCGAGAAACACCTTCAAAGGGTTGCCGGGATTAGTTGCAGACTCACTTCCAGATAAATACGGTAATGCGATCATCGACGCATGGCTTGCTTCACAGGGACGAACCGCAGAGAGCTTCCATTCGGTTGAACGTCTCTGCTATGTCGGCAGTCGTGGCATGGGGGCCCTTGAGTATCAGCCGGCCACCCTTGAACCGCCAACCAGCAAGCGAACAGTTGAGGTTGCAAGTCTTGTCGACCTAGCAAACCAGATCCTTGCTGAACGTTCCAGATTCGGTGGTGTTTTCTCTGGAAACGATGATCGAGAAGCAATTAATGATATTCTCCGAGTCGGGACTTCGGCCGGTGGAGCTAGGGCTAAGGCGATTCTCGCTTGGAATAAAGAAACCAATGAATTCAGGTCAGGCCAAGTTGACGCTGGAGAGGGCTTTGAGTATTGGCTAATGAAATTTGATGGAATCACCAGCAGCAGCGATATAGAAGTCGCCACTCCAAAGGGCTACGGTAAGATCGAATATGCCTATCACCTAATGGCCGTCGAGGCTGGTATCGAGATGACGACATGCCGCCTTCATCATGAAGGTGGCCGCAGCCATTTCATGACGAAAAGGTTTGATAGGTCTAAAAATGGCAAAAAATTACATTTACAATCCCTGGGGGCCATTGCTCATTATGACTACAGGCAACCTGCGAGCTATTCGTACGAGCAGGCTATTCAAGTCATTCGGAGGATAGGGCTCCCTCGAAAGGACATGGATCAGCAGGTGCTACGTGCCATTTTCAATGTAGTCAGTCGCAATTGTGATGATCACGTAAAAAACATAGCTTTCCTCATGAACCGACGGGGTGAATGGCGCTTGTCACCCGCTTTCGACATTTCCTACGCATGGAACCCCAGTGGTGAATGGACGAGTCAGCACCAGATGAGTGTGAATGGTAAACGAAATGGGTTTGAACGTGAGGATTTACTCATGCTCGCTAAGACGGCTGGCATCAAAAAAGCGCATGCAGAGCAGATGATTCAAAGAGTCATTGAAGTCGTGCGCCGTTGGCCAGACTTTGCCGGAAAAGCCGGAGTTAACGATGAACAGGCCAATAAGATACATGCCAGTCACCGGACAAAACTATGAGCCGCTTTGTGAAGTGCTACCACGGCGTTCGATGCAAGCAATAGTGGCTAACAAGGCTAATTCAGCCGACGCAAAGAGCGCGCGCGGCTGATTAGCGCCGTTGGGAGAGTAAAGGGGGACGTTGGTTCCAAAGCAACTTGACGTAAGGGTTTAATAGAGATACCTTCCCTTTATGCCGAGACAACCAAGACTTGATACACCCGGGGCCTTACATCATGTAATGGGTCGGGGAATAGATGGAATAAAGATATTCCGCCATAGACATGATCATGAGGATTTTCTTAGCCGCCTGGAGAATCTCTGTGAAAGGAATGCCCTCAGTATTTATGCTTGGGCTCTTATGGATAATCATCACCTACTCGTGGTTGACGACGGGGACAGCGGTGGTAGCGGGGTCAGGCCTTGACAGGTGACATGTCGTGGCAGCGAGGTCATTCCTTGACATGTGACATGAACCGGCAGATAGGGGAGCTTTTTCAAGGACTGACCTATTCCGGCGTATCCAAGGCGAATCGCAGGTTCTCTTTGCGGATGTCAGAAGACAGGGGCTTGAGGAAGACGGTTGAGAAAATCACGAGGTCGATGTCCAATGTCAAGGCCTGACCCCGCTACGCCCCCATCCTCCGTTCCCGAATACATCCCGGCAGCGATGCATGGCGGAGAGGGTGGGATTCGAACCCACGTGCCCCGCTATTAACGGGACAAGTCGATTTCGAGTCGACCCCGTTACGACCACTTCGGTACCTCTCCGCACGCTTCGCTGTTACGTCTTGCGCCTTGTTTTAAAAAAATCCTGCATGACCTCGGCGCACTCTTCAGCCAGGATGCCGGAAACCACTTCTATCCGGTGGTTCAAGCGATGATCGGCGTGGACGCTGTAAACCGATCCCGCGGCGCCCCTCTTGGGATCAAAGGCTCCGAAAACGATGCGGGAAATCCTCGCATGCACGGCGGCGCCCATGCACATCAGGCACGGCTCCACCGTGACCACCAGCGTCGCCCCTTGAATCCGGTAATTGCCGTAAACGGCTCCGGCCTTCCTCAGCACCAGGATTTCTGCGTGTGCCGATGGATCGTTCAAGCCAATGGGTTGATTGTGCGCTCTTGCCACAATCTCACCCTCCGGGCCGGCTAACACAGCTCCCACCGGCACCTCTCCCTCTGCGAGGGCTTTAAAAGCTTCATTGAGAGCCTCTCGCATAAGGTGGAAGAAGTCAACAGGCTTCATTGAAAATATCTACCATTTCCATAAAGGCCCGTCAACCGTTTCCAACGGTCTATTTCCTTTGCCGATTCGTCTTTGGTTTTCCATCATGAAAATGGTAATGTGGAAAACTTCAGAAAAGGAAAAAGCGGCCCAAGGGATGGAATACTCGATTATAGAAGAAGAGCAGATCCGAAGGGAAAAGGACAAGGGAAGGCGCCTGAGGCAGACGACATGGTGGATGAGGAAAATCCAGTCAGGAGTCTGCCACTACTGTCACGGCAAAGTGGGACGGGATCGCCTTACCATGGACCATGTGGTTCCATTGAGCCGAGGGGGAAGAAGCACCAAGGGCAACATTGTGCCGGCATGCAAGGACTGTAACAACAAGAAAAAATACTTGCTTCCCATTGAGTGGGAGGACTACCTCAGATCCTTGCAGGATGAACAGCCCCTGAAGTAGGGAAGTTCAAGTCCTGCTGATTTTGACCGCGGCGCCGATTCTCTCCTCCTCTTTCAGTCCGACATATTCCGAGGCTCTTCCAAGGTTAACGGCGATTTCAAGCAGATCCGAGCTGTTCATCAGGGCCAGGGGAATCCCCTCGTTTTCGTCCCCATAGATCCGGGATAGCTTTGATACCACCAGTTTTCCCACTTCGATCCGGGGCCGGCCGGAACCGAGAAACCGGCCCAGTGCGTTCGAGGAAATATTGGTGATGAGATTTCCGAAGTGATCCACCCTCAAAATCTCGCCAAAAAGAGCATCTTCCTTTTCATAGGGCTGAGGTATTGAGATCTGTACGGGATCCCCGATCAAGGGACCCAGGCTCTCCAAAACCTTGCCAAGAGAGAGATGCGCCGCCACAGGGGCAAATATCTCACGGCCATGAAACGTTTGGCTCAGTCCGGGTAGGAAAAACCGGCTGTCCTGCAGTCGGACCACCCTGGCCTCGGAGTCCCCCCGGATAACCGGCCAAAAAATGCCGTTATCCGGGCCGACAAAAAAGTGCCCTTTCCCCTCCACGGCAATCGGGCGCCGGCTGCTTCCTACACCCGGATCTACCACAGCCAGATGAACGGTGCCCATGGGGAAATAGGCAAAAGCTTCGTGGAGAAGACGCGCAGCCTGGGAGATTGAACCGGCCCTGATGTTGTGCGAGATGTCGACGAGAACCGCCGAAGGATTGATGGAAAGGATAACCCCTTTCATCATGGCTACATAGGGGTCTGAGAGTCCGAAATCGCTCGTAAGCGTGATATTGCCGGAGGGTTTCATGGTCGGTTTTGGATTCTCCTATCGAACACTTCGCCTGAGCGTTCGAAGAATCTGATGATTGAAACTCTAACCAAAAGCATCCCCCAGGTCAAGAGGGGGCCGGGTCACGGTAAATTTGTTCTCCACCCTTTCAGAGGGAAATGGAGGGCCACGCTTTGTCGTAGCCGAAACAACTATTTTGAATAGGCCCCAATGATCAGAACAGGGGAAGGTGAAAATATTTGATAATCCCACTGGATTGTGATATCCAATCGACACCTGTAAAATTTGTCCAAATTAAAGCTGCCCTGGAAGATTTGACGGTTTCGTAAAAAGTTCCCCGAGCCGTCACCCCGGCCCCCGCCTGCGCGGGGATAAACTCCGGCGGGAGTCCAGAAATGCTTGAAAGGACTGGATTCCCGCCTGCGCGGGAATGACAGAAAAGAGCGATTTGTGACTTTTTACGAGTCCATCAAAATTTCATCATAAGAAAAAAAGCTTTGGAAAGGAGATTGGAAATGACGGCAAAACTGATTAAGGGGACGGAAGTTCGGGATATCATCCTCAAGGAATTGGAAGTCGAGGTCAAGAGCATCAAGGAAAAACACGGCCTTGTTCCGGGGTTGGTCACCATTTTGGTGGGTGAGAATCCTGCGTCCATCTCTTATGTTACGGCCAAGATTCAGACGGCCAAGGGCCTTGGCTACCATGAAATCCAAGACAGCCAGCCCAAGGATATTTCCGAGGCCGACCTCCTCGCCCTTATCGACAAGTACAACAAGGATGAAACGATCAACGGGATCCTTGTGCAGCTTCCACTCCCCAAACATGTGGATGAGAAAAAAATTCTCAACGCGATTGACCCAAATAAAGACGTAGACGGCTTTCATCCCGTCAACGTAGGCCGGCTCATGATCGGCGGGTCTGAAGTCAAGTTCCCGCCCTGCACACCGGCGGGAATCCAGGAACTCATCGTCCGCTCGGGGGTGGAGACCAAAGGGGCGGAAGTCGTCGTCGTGGGACGCTCGAACATTGTGGGCAAACCCATTGCGGTCATGATGATGCAGAAGGCACGCGGGGCGAACGCCACGGTCACCGTGGCCCATACGGGCACCAAAGACCTCGCTTTTCACTGCAAGCGCGCGGACATCCTGATCGTGGCCGCGGGTGTTCCCGACCTGGTGAAGCCGGAATGGATCAAGCCGGGCGCTTGTGTTATCGACGTGGGTGTGAACCGGGTGGGAGAGAAGATCAGCGAGAAAACCGGGAAAAAAGTGGCGATCCTTAAAGGGGACGTAGATTTTGATGCAGCCAAAGAAATAGCGGGATGGATTACCCCTGTTCCCGGCGGCGTGGGTCCCATGACCATTACCATGCTCATGAAGAACACCCTGGCATCGCTAAAATTCAAACTGGGGATCGTTTAAAGGTGCAGGGCGTGCGGCGCAGGGGATGCGGAAAACCCCGCCTAACGCAAGGGCGCCTCTAGGTTTGAGACGTTTCACCGATGTCTCTTCCTCATCCGGCAAAAGAGAAAGGGAGGCCTGTGTTTTGCCGACGACTGCCTTGTGCCGTGAGCCGTGTACCGTTCACCTTGTTATCAGCGCGGGGCGCCGCCACCCACCCGCGCTTTCACCTGATCGATCTTGCTGATCATCGCTTTGAGGTACTTGGCCATGTCGGCGCCGGTTGCAAATCGCTGGGCAGGGTTCTTGGCCAGCGCTTTGTTGAGGATTTGCTCCACAGGCTTGGGGACCTTGGGGTTGATCTCGCGGGGGGATGGGTGTTTCCCCTGAGTAATCTGATAGAAAAGGTTGGTCAGGTTTTTGCCGTGAAAAGGGATCTGCCCGGTCAGCAGTTCGAAAAAGACCACGGCCAGGGAGAAAATATCTGATCGCCCGTCGATATCGTGTCCGTTGATCTGCTCGGGCGACATGTAATTGGGTGTGCCCAGGACAATGCCGCTCTTGGTGTGCGAAGAGGAGACCGCTTTGGCAATTCCGAAATCCGTGACCTTGATTTTCCCGTCCTTCAGCAACATGATGTTCGCGGGCTTGACATCCCTGTGGATCACGCCCTGCTTGTGGGCGTAATCGAGGGCAAGCGCTGTTTCAGACACGACGTAGAGAGCTTTTCTAAGAGGCAGGAGAGAGCCTTTCCGGCAGAACTTCAACAAACTGTCTCCCTCCAGGTATTCCATGGCCATGTACGTGAGCTCGTAATCTTCGCCCACATCGTAGACGGCCACGATGGAGGGATGGGCCAGCTTGCCTGCGATCTGCGCTTCTCGCATGAAACGTTCCTTGATTTCTCTGATTTTTTCAGCCTCGAACTCATCGGAGAACCGAATGGTCTTGATGGCGAGCATCCGATTGATCTTGGGGTCCCTGGCTTTGTAAACGATTCCCATGGCGCCCTGGCCCAGTTCCTCAAGGATTTCGTATCTTCCCACCGTAGGCTTGATCCCCAGATCATCGGAAAAGATGATCTTTCCGTCCTGTCGCATTTCCTGCCCGGCCATGGTGAGGGGGCTGAGGAGATTTCTCAGCTTGGGGATTCGTGAGTTGAGGTCCCTGAAGGTTTTGTCCACCTGGGCGATGTATTCATAGACGGCCACGGCCTTGTTGAGCATCCGCTTGCGCTCATAATCCAGGCCCAGATTGTAGACCACGTCCTTCATGGCATCATCCAGAGGGATCTTTCTGAATTTCTCAAAGGCAAGATCAAGGAGGCCCTGGCTCTGAAGACTCAGCGCAAGCATTCGGTTGGTCTCGATACTTTCCTTGGAGGTGATGCCGAGGGTGTGCTGGGCCGCAATGACTTCTCTGAGGGAGTACTCGAAGAAGATGGCGACCACTGCAAGGGCGGCGTAGATGATCTTGAACCATACGTCCAGAAGCATGAATAAAACAAACCCGATGAGAAAGAGAAGAAAAGCCAAACTGGCCGTGATACCGATGCGGTTGATGAAACCGTGTCGAGGAAGAACCAGGGAGGCGAAAAGAGCGAAGAGCACGATGACGGCCATCTCCAAGAAGGGCATGAAACCGGGCCGCTTCAGATATCGTCCGTTCACGAGATTATCGATAGCGTTGGCAACCAGTTCCACGTGAGGCATTTCCGGGTCCACGGGGGTTTCCACCATAAGGGCGTCTTCAGCCGTATAGCCGATGAGAACGATTTTACCGTCGAAAACGGCAGGGACTTTCTTGACATTGAGAATGTCCACGAAAGAGTAATATGGGAAAGACCTTTTCACTCCTTTGAATTTAATGAGCATCTTTCCGTTCACGACGGGAATGGGGTCCTTTTTCAACAAGACGCCCTTTCCAGGGACAATCGCCTCCTCGGGCGACCTGTTCAGATAATCAAGAGAAAGACGCAAGGGGAGGGACATAACGGCGTTGCTTCTGTAATCCAAGAAGAGTACATGGCTCTCTCCCTGTGATGCTTTGTTGGGGGAGAGGTTGATATGGCCCATTCCCCGGCTTTTTTCCGAGAGCTCCTGAAAGGGTGTGGTGACCTCTTGAACCGGTGCGAGTCCGGAAAAGGAGAGGTTTCCTTTTAAAGTGAATTTTTTGAGGACGGAGTCCTCGGGCAGCGCCAGTTCAGCGTCATAGGCGCCGTAAATGCCGAGGACAGGCAGATAGACGTTGCCGCAATCCGCAATGCTCTGAGACAAAACGCTGTCGTTGTCCAGCCTCTTTTCGATTTCCGTCAGGGCATTTTGAAGCCAGGGATCTTTGGAAGTTCCTGAACGCTCCCCCACAGCTCTCTGGAGTGCCCTGATCTCAGTGAGACCCTGGTTTCTTTCCTTTTCACTGAAAAGGAAATCCAGAAAAATCAGCTTTGCGCCGTTATTTTTCAGAATGGAAAGCATTTCAGCAATCACCTGCCGGGGCCAAGGCCAGGGGCCGAGTTGTTTGAGGCTCTTCTCATCGATGTTGACGATCGAGATGATATTCGTGCCTGAGCTACGAGGCGGATCCATTCTCATCTGGACGCTGTAGATGATCCTTCCCAAGGATTCGAAAACAGCAAAGGACTGGAAGGAGAAATAAATGAAGAAGCTGGCGATGAACAGTCCAACGATAAGGTTGATCTTATGCGAAGGGGCGTTTTCCATGCCTTCCAGCGGAACAGAAAAGAGCCGAGAGGAAGTCACTCAAGGGCTCGAAAGTTATGTTTAATTAATATTAATTTATAATAAATATAGACAGAAAATGATAATCATATTTATTTTTGAAATCTAACTATATGAAATCATTGCTGCAAAGTCAAAAGAAAACTCCTTTTTGTTCAGCCAAATTTGCAGGGTATGCTATATCGCTTGAAAAACCAGGAAAATCGTATTAAACTCCTTTATTTGAAATCATATTGTGGGTGTGTCAGAGAAAAATTGGATGGAAGAGCAAAAGGCAACTTTAAGCCCTGCCAATAGGGTTCACCCCAGGAAAGAAGGCGTTCCAAGGCGACGGCTCGGTGAATTGCTTTTGGAGGCAGGACTTCTGACTCAAGAAAAACTCGTGGAAGCCTTGACCGCCCAGAAGAGCACGGGCAAGCGGCTTGGCCAAACCCTGATTGAGATGAACGCTATCTCCGAAGAAGAAATGGCTTTTGCCCTCGCCATGCAGCTCAAGATCCCTTATGTGGATCTCAAGAACGTGGAAATCCCCAGCAAGGTGCTGGAGGCGATTCCGGAAGAGGTTTCACGCAAGTTCCTCTGTACTCCCATCGCGCTCAAGAACAGTATACTCGATGTGGCCATGGCCGACCCCCTTGATCTCAACATGATGAAGGACCTGCAGTTCATCACGGGGTACAGCATACAACCGGCCATTTCCACCTCTACCCAAATTCTCGACCTGCTCCAGAAGCACTATCATCCGGATAAATCGATCGGCGACATCGCCGACGATTTTGTCGGCGAAGATATTATGGAGTTCTTGCCGGAAAGGGAAATGCGGGAGGAGCTCGAAGAGCGTCCGGAAGAGGCCAAAGATTCACCCTTTGTGAAAATGGTGGATCTTATCATCAAGAATGCTATCAAAAAACGGGCCAGCGATGTTCACATCGAAGCCCAGGAAAACCAGGTCAGGGTCAGAAACCGTATCGACGGCGTGCTTCAGGATTCCATCAAGCTCCCCAAATGGACCCAGCCCATCATTATCTCCCGCATCAAGGTCCTAGGGGGGATGGACATTGCAGAGAAAAGGCTACCCCAGGACGGTCGGATCAAAGTGAGAACCAAGACCGGTGCGGTGGATCTGAGGGTATCCACCCTTCCGACCTATTATGGCGAAAAAGCGGTCATCCGTATCCTGAACAAACAGGAATCTTTTCTCACCCTGAAAGAACTGGGGTTCAGCACCAAGAGCCTGGCGACGATACAGAATTGTGCGTCGCAACCCCAGGGCATGGTGCTGATCACAGGGCCTACGGGAAGCGGGAAAACGTCCACCCTTTATGCCTGCCTGCAGTCCATCAAGTCCGATGAAGTCAACATTATCACGGTGGAAGATCCTGTGGAATTTGAGCTTGCAGGAATCAACCAGGTTCAGATTCACGAGAAGGTCGGCCTGACCTTTCCCTATGTTTTGCGTTCCATCCTGAGACAGGATCCGAATGTGATCATGATCGGCGAGATCAGGGACGTAGACACGGCTGAAATTGCGCTTCAGGCTTCACTCACAGGGCACCTTGTTCTGTCGACGCTCCACACCAACGATGCCCCTTCCGCCGTTACCCGTCTTGTGGATATCGGCATGGCGCCTTACATGATCGCCTCCTCGGTCATCTGCATCGTTGCTCAGCGCCTGGTGAGGGTCGTGTGCCAGGAGTGCAAGGAAGAGTATGTCCCCAATCCGGAGTTGCTCGGCCGCCTGGGCTTGGACAGCAAGGCTCTTCCCTTTAAATTCTACCGCGGGGCGGGATGTTCAAAGTGCGGCAACACCGGCTTCAAAGGCCGGACCGTCATTGACGAAGTGATGGTTATGAGCCGGAAGTTGAGGGAACTCACCCAGAGCGGGGCAACGGCCGACCAACTCCGAGAAACAGCTATGGCCCTGGGGATGACGACCCTCGGCATCAGCGGGATGAAGAAGATCGAAATGGGGCTGACGACCATCGATGAGGTGTTAAAGGCGGTTCAGCAAAAAGAAGAGCTGACCACCATCTGCCCTCATTGCGGCAAAGGGGTAAGTCTTGACTTCAAGGACTGCCCTTATTGTAACAAACCTCTGGTGCCTACATGCAAGGGCTGCATGCGGATTGTCCATGCCGACTGGGTGGTTTGCCCTTACTGCCGAGCCGACCTCAAACCCGAGCCATGAGGCATGCGTTTGATTCAACGCGCCAGCCGGGCTTTTTGCTTGACCTGCCAAGGCTTGTTTTTGTATTTTGGCCGAAAGTCGTTGAAAGGCCTATGAATGTATTGCAAACATCATCCTGATCGTCCGGCGGAGCATTTCTGTGCAGGCTGCGGAATCTCTCTTTGCGCTGATTGTGCGGAGGAGACCAAGCCCGGGGAATTCTATTGCTTTCAGTGCGCGATGCTGGTTTCCGTCGGGGCGGCCGGCACGAGCGTGAGAGGGAAAAAGGAGAGGCTGGCGGAGAAGCAGGAAAAAGACAAGGGCAGGAAAAAATGGACCCCTTTCCGATACTTTGTGGTGATCTCTTCAATGATGATCCTGGTTATGTGGGGGGTCATTCTTTTTGGAGGCCAGAAAGCACCGGCAGGGGCGGCAGATCTTGCCGGTCAGCCCAGAATCCTCCTGTTCATGGTGGACGGCGGTCTCAAACGCTATGCCCACTATGAGGGCGACAGGTACCCGGCCGGTTTGACGGATCTCGTTCCCAAATACCTCTCCCTTAGAAAAGAGGAGCTTCCACTCCTGGATACGTTGTCTTATGCAAGAGATTTCCAGCTCGGCTACCGCCTCTCTTTAGCCAAACCCAAGCCAGGAGAAATGAACCTGATTATTTCTCCCAAAGGAATCCAGTACGAGACTCCTGTGAGGGGGGGCTAAATGCGCAGGCAGGCAGGGTTCACCCTCATAGAACTCATGGTGGTCATCGCCATTCTCGG
>Ga0209498_1001817_pt1 | contig 12983 bp, 9 predicted proteins | sample WalLakDeSediment_FD_184131 | JGI IMG/M metagenome (GOLD analysis project Ga0209498, IMG submission 184131) | Lake sediment microbial communities from Walker lake, Nevada to study Microbial Dark Matter (Phase II) - Walker Lake 11/02/13 Deep... | ecosystem: Environmental > Aquatic > Freshwater >...
AGGATCGGCCTGTCGCCCACCGGCAGGAGGTGCTTGGGAACTGTGTTGGTTAGCGGCCTGAGCCTTGTCCCCTTGCCGGCAGCCAAAACCAGAGCTTTCATTGAGCCACCCCTCTGTCGTCTTTGCAGACTTGCCCGAGGACGGAGTGAAGTGACGATGCTCCCCTGCCCGGATTAACCAGTGGCCACATCGTGTCGGGAAAGGTACTGCTTGACGAAGTCTATCGCATCTATCGTTGTGGGGTCAACCTCGTTCAGCATCGCCAGGTAGAAGCTGACGTAGTCGCCGAGGAGGACCAGTCCCATGATCTGGGCCAGCGTGCTTTCGCCTCCGCCCTCTACAAGCTCATGAGCAATGCCGGCCCTGGTCAGCAGTTCGGCAGTAGCCCTGTAACGGAGCGCGTTGCGGGATCCGAGTGAGCGGGAGCCCAGCATGATCACGAATACTCTGTCCCTGGCCTCTACAGGAAAGGCGTAGCCGATGACGGCGTTATGGTTGAGTTCGGGGAGAGTCTCGCAGAAGGCCCAGTTCTTGCTGTTCTCGTTCAACTGCGCCTTCCAGCGCCGGGCTACCTCGGAGAACACCTCTGCTCCGTATATGACGACCACACGGCCCTGCAATCTGGCTGCAAGCTTCTTCGCGGCATTCGAGACCAGGGCTTGTCTCTCGGAGAGTTCTGATGTCATCCTGTCTAGGACGTTCAACGCCTCCATTACTTCTGCCGATTTGTCTCGAATCAGACCGAGCTTCTGGAGGATTCCGACTAACGGGATGAAGTTGTGCGGAAAGGCAGCTCTGGGAGGGGCCCTGTAGTCCACCAGGAAGACGGGCACTCCATTGGCCTCAGCCAGTTCCTTTAATCTGCCTCCCGATGTTATGACCACTTTCCGGGCCTGTGTCTTCAGCGATTCGCTGAATGCGGACAACGTCTCCTCGGTGTTGCCCGAGTAACTGGATGCGATGACCAGACTGTCGTTGCCGACGAACGCGGGCAGGCCGTAGTCACGGTGCACCCATGTGGGTAAGGCGCTCTCCAGCAAGGCGAGCCGCTGGGCAATATCCCCGCCGATAGCCGAACCACCCATGCCCAGAATGACGACGTTCGAGATGTCTGAATATCCTCGGGGTAGCTGAAACGCCTGTACGTTCTGCCAGGCCTTCCGGCACTGATCGGGAAAGGCGTGCAGATGAGCGAGCATCCCCGATTTGTCGAATTCGGCGTAGAGTGAGGCGTTGTCCAGATCTGCCGCTGCCAGTGTGCTGTTCTCCTGCTACCGGTGACGACGTCCCGTCGCTGTATGGGTGTCGTGTGGAAGGATACTCCAAAAGGGCGATCGGGGCAAGCCCGCGGAGCATCTCGGGATCACTACGATCCTGCGTTGACCGGGTGCGAGCCAGTCTGTTAGACTGCCGGTTGGTCGTACTAATACAGAATCATTGGAGGTGAGATGGCAGATCCCCGAGTTGAAGCCGTAGCGAAGATCCTGGTCGATTACTCTGTTGAGGTCAAGCCCAATCAGCTTGTGAGAGTCACGGGTGCCCCGGAGGGTGCGCCGCTAGTCCTTGCTGTGTATCAGAGGGTACTGGAGCGTGGAGCCCATCCATGGATTCAGGTGGGGTTGGATGGAGCACAGGAGCTGTTCTACTCCTATGCAGGTGATGCTCAGCTCGACTATGTTCCCCCCTTCGTGAAGGATGTCATTGAGCAGATCGACGTGAGCATCGGGATCTGGACAGACGTGAACACGAAAGAGCTCACCAATTCCGATCCTGCCAAGCAGTCCCGCAGGGCGGTGGCTATGCGACCACTCTCTGAGCGGTTCCTTGAGAGGGCTGCCAAGAAGGAGGTGCGCTGGACAGCGACTCTTCACCCAACCAATGCCTTTGCCCAGGATGCCGAGATGTCGCTTCGCGAGTTTGAGGACTTCGTCTACAAGGCCAGCCTGGTCCATGAGTCAGATCCGATCCGGGCGTGGCAGGCGGTCTCCAGGGAGCAGCAGAGGGTGGTTGATTGGTTGAACAAAGCCAGGGAGATCAAGGTCCTCGGGCCTGACACCGACCTGAAGCTCGAGGTTGCCGGCCGTAAGTGGCAGAACTGCGATGGGCACGAGAACTTTCCCGACGGAGAGATATTCACAGGCCCTGTTGAGCAGAGCGTTAACGGGCATATCAGGTACACATATCCTGCCTGCGCCTATGGTCGCGAAGTTGAAGACGTCCGTCTTGAGTTCAAGGAAGGCAGGGTTACCAAGGCCACGGCTGCCAAGAACGAGCAGTTCCTGTTGCAGATGATGGAGACTGATGAAGGCGCTCGCTACATCGGTGAGTTTGCCTTCGGCACTAATCTGGGGATTCAGAGGTTTACGAAGAACACGCTGTTCGACGAGAAGATCGGGGGGACGATACATCTGGCGTTGGGCAAGGGCTACCCCGAGACGGGGAGCAAGAACAGCTCAGCCATCCACTGGGACATGGTCTGCGACCTCCGGCAGGGTGGGGAGGTGTGGGTTGACGATACGCTGTTCCTCAAGGACGGCAAGATCCTGATATAGAGGGGTCATCGCCCGGCCTGTCTGGAGCGCCGTGGGCTGGCCTGTTGATCGACTCTGACGATTCCGCGTGTCGAGATCAGCCAGCATTTGTCTGTGGGAGCAGCGTAAATGAGTAGCCACTGGACAGAAGAGCTATTCGTCAAGCATGTAGACCTCTATCAGAAGCTGCTTGAAGGGATGTTCGCCCGGGCCGAGGATGAGGCTCGGGGTGTGGCACGACTGCTCGACACGGCTGGAGTCGCAGCGGGCTCCGCGATTCTCGACCTGAACTGCGGAATCGGTCGGCATGCCATACACCTGGCAAAACTCGGTTACCATGTGGTGGGAGTTGATATCTCGCCGGGCCTGATTGAACGGGCCCGCGACCTTGCTGAGGAGCACGTTGTCACTGCACTGACCGAGTTCCTTGTGTGTGACGTGCGAGAGGTCGCAGGTGCTCTGTCTGGCCGGAGATTCGATGGCGTCATCAACATGTTCACCTCGCTGGGGTACTACGATGAAGAGACCGACATCTCCGTCCTCAGGCAGTGCCGCGAGTTGACCCGGCAGGGAGGGCTCTTTGTCCTGGAGACGGGAATCCGTGACTCCATTGGTCGAAACTTCCAGCCTCACGGGGTGATTCGTTCGGGTCCTCTGCTCCTTCTCCATGAACGCGAGTTCAAACTGGAGACCTCAAGGATGGAAGCGTTGTGGACCTTCCTGGAGAAGAACGGTGAAGACTACCGGCTGCGTGCAGAGGTGAGTGTTAGTCTACGCTTCTACGTTTTGCACGAGTTGATTGAGTTGCTCGAGCGAGCGGGATGGCACTACCGTGCTGGCTACAGGGACTTCGAACTCAGGGAGCCATCGCTCGATAGCAATAGGGTGATAATCGTCGCCGAGTCTGCCTGAACGCATCAGATGACGGCTCACTCTGTTGACTGTGGAGTCATCTTCACCAATCGTCCCATTTCGTAGATGCGCCGGTATGCACGAGCCGACGAGAGGGCTTCACTTAGTCTGCTCATCTTCCAGTCTCAACCCACAGCCTCTTCCCGTCGGTGATCAGATCGATAGTGCCGTGCCTGTCTGTGCGATAGACGTTATCGATGCCCACCCGGCGAACCAGCCTCTCCACCACCTCATGGCTTGGGTGGCCGAAGGGGTTCACGCGCCCTACTGAGATGACCGCCACCTGGGGGTCAACTGCGGCCAGAAACTGGGGGATGGTGGATGTCATACTGCCGTGATGAGAGACTTTGAGCACAGTGCTCCTCAAGTTTGCTCGCTGCATGATCAAGTGAAGCTCTGCCTCTTCTCTGATGTCGGCGGTGAAGAGGAAGCTGACCTTCTTCCACGTCAGCTTCATCACGATGCCGTTGTTATCTACGTCGCAACTGGTACCTTCGAAGAACTCGAGCGGCGGGTTTAGCACTTCGAGTTTGAGACCGTCGCCGAGATCGATCTCCTGTCCTGAGCGTGCCAGGTCGTACTGGACTCCCTGTTCCTCTATGAGCCTTAGCCACTCCCTGTAGATCGATGAATCATACGGCACTCCGGGCTCGAGAACCCGCTTGACTTCATATCGTTGAAGAACCTCTATCAGGCCGGTGATATGGTCGGCGTGTGGCTGGGTGCAGACCACCAGGTCTATCGTCCTATCCCAGAACGGCAGCTTCTCTCCCAGCGCCAGACTGAGTCTTCGTGGGTCAGGTCCGCCATCAATGAGTATGTTGTGTCCGCTAGGCGTCCGAATCAGTACCGCGTCACCCTGGCCAACGTCAAGGAAGCTAACATGTAGATTGTCACCGGGCTGGGTAAGCGCCACCGACCAGACCAGTACGACGGCGATCAAGAGTGGCAAGACTAGCCACTTCGTTGAGAAGGGGCGGCCTGTGCCGGGCAGACGTTGAGCACCGTCTTTCATCGGTGAGGTCAACCTGGAGAAGATGTCAGCGAGCTGCTGGCGGTAGTTAATGCATGCTATGACTCCAGCCAATATAGCATAGTATCCCCAGACATGCCATGCGGATAGGTCAGTTGCCTCCAGTGAAGAATACGGCAACGCGGCGAGACCACGAACAACCGTAAGAAGATACGTGAGGATGACCCATGCAAGCCAGCCGAGCACCTGAGCTGCTAGCAGGGAGAATAACCCTGTGAAGGCGACCAGTGCTGATGCCACTATGATGAAGGGCAAAGCCGGCAAGGCAAGGAACGTGGCCGGCAGGCCGACCAGTGAGACGATGCCGAAGCTGTAGGCGATGATAGGCCATGCTCCTGCGGTGGCTGCCAGGGTGGCAGCCCACAGGTCCGTCACCGCAGTGCCGGGGGTGATCAACGCTGGTCTATGGCGAAAAACCGAGGTGATCGCCCTTCTCCCCCATGCCTGGAAGTGAGGGAACAGCAGAACCAGGCTAGCCATGGCAGCAAAGCTGAGCAGGAAGGAGACGCTCCGCAGTAAGTGCGGCTGGATGCCGGTCATGAGGGCCGCCGCGAAGGCGAGCGCTATAATCGCACTCCGCTGTCTTCCCAGATACTCAGCCAGCAAGAACAGGCTTCCCATGATGGCGGCTCTCACTATTGGCGGTCGCACTCCGACGAGCAGCACGTACATCCACACGATAACCAGGGCCAGCCAAATGTACACTGAGCGCTGCCTGCCGAAAATCAGTGCTCCCAAGCTGAGAAGCATGGCAACTATGATGCCGATATGCAGACCCGAAATCGCAAGCAGGTGTGCCGTTCCCGTCTCGGAGAAGGCTTTGTGTAGAGAGTCCGGCATGTTATCTCTCATGCCCAACAGGATGCCCTGCGCCAGTGAAGCGTGAGGCTCAGGCAGAGCGCGGGCCAGCGACGCAGAGAGGGTTTGCCTCAAGGAATGAACCCATTGTAGGGGTTTGAAACCCTGGTCACGAGCCACGATCTCTACACCGGAATAATACATAATGGAGTGGATTCCGCGGTCGGCGAGGTAGCCCGCATAGTCGAAATCTTCGAGTGTTGGAGGAGTCTGAAGGCTTCCGGTTACCCTGAGCATGTCCCCGTAACGGTATACCGGATATCGGGGCACTCGGATCAGCGCCTTTCCCGACACCTGATTGTTTTCGTCCTCCAAGACCACTTGGCTCGCCGAAAGTGTCAGCAGACTGAAAGTGTCCCGTACATCGGGTGGCTCTGCGACCATGCCCTGAACCTCGACAACCCCACCGTCATTGTAGAAGGCCAAGCTATGCTGGTTCGGCGACACAGAGTCTGAGGGAAAACGGAGGACGCCGCTGAGCAGTGCCAGCAGGCACAATCCGGCAGCTACCAGCGCCCCTCTTCGGGCAGGTGCTAGTGGTATGAAAGCAAAGGGGAGGAGGCTGAGCACAAGGACGAAGAACGGCAGGTCGATCCTGGAACCCAGGAGCATGCCGGCGACCCAGGCACAGCTAGCATAGAGCAGCCACATCGGCGAATCCCATTCAGGGCAATTCGGGTTGGCCTAGTTTAGCAGCTTGTGCTGCATCATGTGTAGGCATAATCATGATGAGGTAGCATAGGATCGGCGAATCCCATCCTCAGTCGCAGACGACCTCAATGGATACACGCCTCTGTAGTTCAGAGATATGGTATACTGACAACCGAACCCGACTCAGATGCGAGGTTGAGAGCAAGCTCGCCTGAGCCAGGGCTTTCGGATCAGATCAAATCAGAGAGGGGGCTAAAACGCTGTAGAAAGCAGTCCGGCTGTTCTCCGGATAAGCTGCGAAGGCGAAGCCATGAAGAAAGATGCTAGACAGGTGACCCTCAGGGCAGAGGATCTGCCGGAAAAATGGTACAACATCGTTCCGGACTTACCTGAACCTTTGCCTGCTCCCGAAGGTGATCTGAGCGCAATGGGCAAGGCGATGATCAAGGAGTGTTTGGAACAGGAGTTCTCGCAGGAAAGATGGATCGACATTCCGGAAGAACTACAGGACACGTACCGGCAGATCGGCAGGCCGAGGCCTATCTTCAGGGCGCTGAATCTTGAGAAGCGTCTGGATACTCCGGCCGAGCTCTACTACAAAGCTGAAGGGCTCTTCAGTCCGACCGGTTCCCACAAGATAAATACCGCCGTAGCCCAGGCGTATTATGCCAAGAGACAGAGGCTGGAGCGTCTTGTTACAGAGACCGGGGCGGGGCAGTGGGGAACCGCTCTCTCGTGCGCAGCACGGATAACAGGTCTTGCAGCTACCGTCTACTGGGTCAGAGCCGTGTACAAGTGGAAAGAAGCGCGACGCCTCTTCATGAAGCTATACGGTGCGGAGGTATTCGCCTCTCCATCTGAGAACACTGAGACGGGCAGACGGCTTCTTGAGCAGGATTCCGAGCATCCAGGGTCGCTCGCGATAGCGATCTCCGAGGGCCTGGAGGATGCCCTGGCCGACGACAGGGCGGCCTATGTCCTGGGCTCGGTGCTCAATCATGTGCTGTTGCATCAGTCCATTATTGGACTTGAGTGCAAGAAGCAACTGGAATCGATAGACAGATATCCCGACGTTGTTGTGTCCTGCCTGGGAGGTGGCAGTAACTTCGGCGGGATTGCCCTGCCATTTCTCGGAGATGTCCTGAAGAAGGGCAAGAAGATAAGGTTTGTCGCTGCCCAGACCCAGGCTGCTCCCAACCTGCAGGGAGAGTACAGGTATGACAACGCCGACTATTCCGGTATCACCCCCAGGCTCAAGATGTATACCCTGGGACATCAGAAGGATATGCCTCCCGTCTACGGCGACGGACTCAGGTATCATGGCTGTTCCCCGATCTTGAGTCTACTGAGGAACAGAGGGTACATAGATACGGTTGCCTATCCCATCGACGAGAAGTACGTCTTCGAATCGGCAAAGATATTCCTATCGGAGGAGGGATTCCTACCGGCTCCCGAATCGGCCTATTCGATCGCCGCTGCGATTGACGAAGCTGAGACCTGCCGGGAGTCCGGAGAGAAGAGGGTTATCCTCTTCAACGTATCCGGCCACGGCTTTATGGATATGGAAGGCTACCGACAGGTACTGAACCTCTGACCAGTATCTGTCGGGCGACCTGGTCTGGGTAGACCACGTTGAACTCTTGGCGGTCTGCTATCTTTCGTCCATCTCAGCTGTGCGGGTAGATTGCTTGGGCTCCTGAGGAGATCCATGAAAGACCTGCCGATTTGAAGCCAGGCCGCCATCCATCGGACCACCGGTGTGCGGCCTTGTGGTAAAATGGCACTGTATTCTTGTATGCGCGCTTCTCTACAATACCGCCTCTTCCGTTGGATGGACACAGGGAGATGATCGATAGAGGGGCTTGTGACCGATCACAGTTTTCAGGAGGGTAGTTCATGGCTGATGAATCCGCAAAGCATCTTGACAAGCTGGAAGAGCTGAGAAGAAGACGGGAACGCATTCTACAGATGGGAGGGCCAAAGGCGGTCGAAGAGCGCCGCAAGAAGGGGCAGATGTCGGCCCGTGAGCGCGTTGAATTCTTCTTCGACCCCGGCACTTTCACCGAGATAGGAATGCACGTTAAGCACAGAACGACTGCGTTCGGTATGGATCGACGGGAGGTGCCTGCCGAAGGCGTTGTCACTGGTTTCGGAAAGGTCGACGGTAGACACGTGGTCGTTGCCGCCGAGGATTTCACCGCCATGGCGGGAACCTTCGGTGAGTATCATGGCAAGAAGTTTGTTCGAGCTGTGGACTTCGCCAAGGAGAACGGGTGGCCCTTTGTGAGCATGAACGACTCGGGAGGCGCCAGGTTGCAGGAAGGGATGGATACGCTGGAGAGTTATGGCTGGCTTTTCAGGTCGCAGATACTCGCGTCTGGCATTATACCCCAGATAGCACTGCTCATGGGGCCTTGTCTGGGAGGCCAGGCATACCATCCTGTAATGCAGGACTTCCTGATTCAAACCAGGCATACCGGTTTTATGGGAATTGCCGGCCCTGCTTTCGTCAAGACGCAGACGGGTGAGGAGATTAGCCTCGAGGACCTATCCGGCTACAGGGCTCACGCGGTCAAGTCTGGACAGACACATGTGGTCGCCGAGGACGATGCAGACTGCCTGAGCAAGTGTCGAGAATTGCTGTCATATCTGCCATCGAACAATCAGGAGAAACCACCCCGAAGTCACACGGATGACGATCCGGAGAGGAAAGAGGATTTGCTGGGGCTGCTGCCGAAGCATCCCTATCAGCCCTTCGACATGTATCAGGTCATAGAGAGAATCGTTGATGACGGACGGTTCTTCGAGACGCTGGGACTCCACGCAAGGAATATCATCACGGGTCTGGCGCGCTTCAGCGGGCGCACCGTGGGAGTCGTAGCCACTCAGCCGAAATGGATGGGCGGTTGTATCGACATTGACGCCGCTGACAAGGGTGCCAGGTTTGTCAGGTTCTGTGATCTTTTCAACATCCCGTTGATCACGCTGCAGGATTCGCCCGGCTATCTGATCGGTTCTCAACAGGACTGGGGCGGTATCCTTCGTCATGGCGCTAAGCTGCTCTTCGCCTGGGCCGATGCCACCGTCCCTCTGGTCGCGGTCATAATGAGGAAGTCGTATGCCGGAGCTCACTATGGCATGCTGGACAAGGCCATCGGGGCAGACTTCGTCTATGCCTGGCCGACGGCCCGCATCACTATTGTGGGAGCCGAGACTGCTGCCAGCGTCATCTTCGCCAGAGAGATAAGGGAGGCAGGTCAGCCGGACGAAGTACGGGCACAAAGGATAGAGGAGTACTCTGAGATCTACGAGAATCCCTACTGCGCTGCGGAGAGGGGCTATGTGGACGATGTCATAGACCCCGCTGATACCAGAAAGACCATAAACAGGGCGCTGGATGCTCTGCAAGGCAAGAGCGTGGCTCGACCGTGGCGGAAGTACTCGAACATCAATCTCTGAGAAAGGAGCAAGAGGATGGACTTTGGCTTCACGGAGGAGCAGAATCGGTTCAGGCAGGAGGTGCGAGGTTTCCTGGAGGAGGAGATAAGAAAGGGGTACTGGCAACCTGCTTGTGATGCCTGGATACAGGGCTTTGATCCTGCGTTCACCAGGCGGGTTTCAGAGAAGGGCTGGATCGGTATGATCTGGCCAAAGGAGTACGGAGGGCAGGGGCGCAGTCACACTGATCGACTCATCCTTACCGAGGAAATGCTGCGCTACGGTGCGCCGGCCGCCTGCCACTGGTTTGCCGACCGCCAGGTGGGAGGAGCTATCCTCTCGTTTGGGTCGGACGAGCTGAAGAGCGAATTCCTGCCCAGAATCGCCAGGGGGGAGGCCTACTTCGGTCTGGGGATGAGTGAACCGGGTGCCGGGTCTGACCTGGCCTCGCTGCAGACCAGGGCGGTAGAGGATGGTGATTACTATGTGCTTAACGGTCAGAAGACCTGGACGAGTTGTGCGTACTTCGCCCACTACTTCGACGTGTATGCCCGCACGGATCCCGATGCGCCGAAGCACAGGGGCATCAGTGAGTTCATCGTCGATGCGACGTCACCCGGGCTCAGTCGCATTCCCATGACCGACATCACCGGCACTGAGGCCTGGAGCGACCTCTTCTTTGACAACGTACGTGTACACAAGAAGTACCTGATAGGAGAGAAGAACCGTGGATTCTATCAGGTTCTGCACCAGCTTGACTATGAGAGGAGCGGCCTGGAACGGATCATGGGCAACTATCCTTTGTTCGAGGCCGTCGTACAGTTTTGCAGGGAGAGTGGATTGTCCAGGGATCCGCTTGTTAGAGGCAAACTGGCACAGCTTCAGGTCGAGTTTGAGGTCGGGCGCCTTCTCGGCTACAGGGTTACTTCGGTCATGGAGGAAGGAAGAACGCCCAACTGGGAATCTGCTATGTCTAAGGCCTATTCAACAGAGTTCGAGAAACGACTCGCTAACGTGGCGTTGGAGATACTGGGTCCCTACGGCCAGTTGATGCCGGAGTCCCGTCTCGTCCCGCTGCGTGGAATGGCGCCGCATTCATACCTGGGGTCAAAAGGCTACAGCCTTCAAGCGGGGACGACGGAGATTCTGAGAAACGTCCTGGCCACACGCGGATTGGGACTGCCGGGGGCATGATGCTGCTGCGGCGAAAAGCGATCGACGACAAGGTCCGAGAAGGCTGAGCGCCCGGCTCAGTACGGGGCCTGCAACGCTTGATGTAGGAGGAGAGCGATGAAGCTTAGTCTTACTGAAGAACAGGAGATGCTGAAGAAGGCGGCCCGCGACTTCCTCGCCGATAAGTGTCCGAAGTCGTTCGTGAGAGAGATGGAGGCGAGTGATACGGGTCATTCGCCTGAGCTCTGGCAGGACATGGCAGAGCTAGGTTGGATCGGGTTGGCATTTCCGGAGGAATACGGAGGCGGTGGCATGAGATTTCTTGACCTTGCAGTGTTACTTGAGGAGATGGGGCGTGCCTGTCTGCCCGGTCCTTTCTTCTCGACGGTTGTTCTTGGGGGCCTGACCATTCTCGATGTCGGCAGTGAGGAGCAGAAGCAGGAGTACCTGCCCGCGGCCATCCGTGGCGAGAGGATTCTCACTGCGGCTCTGTACGAAGCGGGGCTTCGGAGCTTCAACGCTTCGCCACCGACCGTGGAGGCCACCTTCGATGGAGGCGACTATTTGATCAGGGGCACAAAGCTGTTTGTCCCCGATGCTCACATCTCCGATCATCTGCTTTGCGTTGCCAGTACGAAACCTGAACACGGGATCGCAGTATTCGCAGTTGATGCCGGCAGTCCCGGAGTTAGCTGCTCCCCCTTGAGCACCATCGGTGGCGACAAACTGTTTGAGGTGGAGTTCGACGCGGTGCGGGTGCCCGGAACCAACCTGCTTGCTCAGACGGATGGCGGGAGACGGGTTGTGCAGAAGATGGTTCAGCGGGCAGCGGTTGCCAGGTGCTGTGAGATGGTAGGAAACATGCAGCGAGTATTGGAGATGACCGTGGATTATGCCAAGGAGAGGAAGCAGTTCGATCGACCTATAGGTAGCTTCCAGGTCATACAGCACTACTGCGCTGAGATGGCGACCGATGTGGATGGAGCCAGGTTCTGTGCCTACCGGGCGGCCTGGATGTTGAGTCAGGGGCTTCCCTGCACCAGTGAAGCGGCCATAGCCAAGGTATGGACGGGCGAGGCTTCACGTCGTGTCATTGACAGGGCGCACCAGATCCACGGAGCCATTGCAGTCACAACGGAACATGATTTGCATTTCCATACGAGGCGCGCCAAGGCTGCTGAGCTCATGTTCGGTGATGCGGATCTCCATCGCGAGACGATAGCCATAGAGATGGGACTCTGATCGGATCGACAGCAAACTGAGAAGGGGGTTATGCCATGGACATAGAGAGCGTAGGCGTGGTGGGTTGTGGTTTCATGGGGGCAGGCATCGTACAGGTATGCGCGAAGTCCGGATATGATGTAGTGGTTGTGGAATCCACGGAGGAGATGCTCGACAAAGGCATGGCGGTGATCGAGTATTATCTGGGCCGCGATGTGGACAGGGGCAGGATAGCTAGCGATGCGAGAGACCTGGCGTGGCGCCGTATCAGGGGCAGCACTGCTCTCGACGATCTGCGTGACTGTGATATTGTCATCGAGGCTGTCCCGGAGGATCTGGAACTCAAGAAGACTGTCTTCGCGGAGTTAGATAGATTGTGTCCCGACCGGACCATCCTGTGTTCTAACACGTCGTGTCTGTCTGTAACGGAGATCGCTGGCGTAACAGGGCGCCCGGGCAGGGTGATCGGAACGCACTTCCTCTCACCTGTGCCGCGCAGTAAGCTGCTCGAGATTGTGAGGGCGGACACAACGGATGATGACACCCTGTCGGCAGTGCAGAGGTTCGGGCACTCACTGGGAATGGAGACCCTTGTAGCCAAAGATACGCCTGGTTTCGTCTTCAACTACCTTCTACTGGCGTTGATAGGAGCTGCTGTGCGCCTTGTGGAGAGCGGCGTTGCCAGCCCCGAGGACGTTGACAAGAGCTGGACATTAGGAATGGGCCATCATATAGGGCCTCTAGCTCTCGCCGACTTCAACGGTCTCGATGTTGGCTATATGGTAGCGCGTGCCATGCATGAGCGGAGCGGGGATCCTTCTCTTGCTCCGTCGGATCTACTGAAAGAGATGGTGGAGTCCGGCCGCTTAGGCCGTAAGACGGGCCAAGGATTCTACAGGTACGACACCGGTATCTAATGCGCCTGGCAGATGGTTCCTGCCTGGCGGAGCCGCCAGGTTTCCTCTATCCGGCCTCATCAATCCTGGCTTCAAGAGCCCTTTGTCTCAGCGACACCGTCAGATCGCCTCGAGTTCTCTCGGTGATTGCTCGTATGCTGTCTGTGGTTCTCCTCAGACCGTGGGCCAGCAGTTCAGGAAAATCCATGGTCATCAGCACTCCGTGGATCTCCTCCATTATGTTCAGGAGTTCCTCGGTGCGAGAGAAGT
>Ga0209498_1001818_pt1 | contig 12979 bp, 6 predicted proteins | sample WalLakDeSediment_FD_184131 | JGI IMG/M metagenome (GOLD analysis project Ga0209498, IMG submission 184131) | Lake sediment microbial communities from Walker lake, Nevada to study Microbial Dark Matter (Phase II) - Walker Lake 11/02/13 Deep... | ecosystem: Environmental > Aquatic > Freshwater >...
GAATACGCAGAGGAAACAGAGTCATTGGTTTTGATAATCAAGCCTTTGTGTTCTCTGTGTCTTCTCGGCGGCCTCTGTGGTTAAATATATAATGGCTTTTGAGACAGCCTCTGTACAAGGCAAAATAGTTATACATCTGATAATAATCTAATCTCATGAAAAAAGTCCTCATCCTTGGCGCCGGAATGGTAGTGAAACCCATCGTCCGGTATTTGCTTGACAAGAATTATATGGTTACGGTGGCAACGCGCACGAAGTCGAAAGCCGATGAAATGATCCAGGGCCACCCGAACGGCCGGGCGCTGGCATGGACCGTCGAACAGGAGTCCGAACTCGACGGCATGATCGCGGAGCATGACCTGACCGTCAGTTTGTTGCCGTATTTATACCATGTGATGGTGGCGAAGAAATGCATTCGCCTGAAAAAAAACATGGTGACTACCTCTTATGTGAAACCCGAGATGAAGGCGCTGGACGCGGAAGCGAAAGCCGCCGGCATCATCATCCTCAACGAACTGGGCCTTGACCCGGGCATCGACCACATGTCGGCCATGCGGATCATTGACCATATCCACGGGAAAGGCGGAAAGGCGGAGGAATTCTATTCCTTCTGCGGCGCACTGGTAGCCCCCGAGGTCGAAGAAAACCCCTTCCATTACAAGTTCACCTGGGCGCCCAAGGGCGTGGTGATGGCCGGCAACAACGACGGCAACTTCCTGAAAGACGGTAAAGTGGTGTATGTCCCCACCGAAGACTTGTTCAAAAACCCTTTGAAGGTCGATTTCCCGGAAGTTGGAATTTTAGACGTGTATCCCAACAGGGACTCCGTCCCTTACCAGGAGCTTTACGGTATCCCCGAAGCCAAAACGATCATGCGCGGCACTTTCCGCTACGAGGGCTGGTGCGAGATCATCGACGCGCTGAAGGCGCTAAAGCTTCTTTCATACGATAAGATGAACCTGGAAGGACTTTCTTATGCAGGGTTCATGGCCAGGATGACCGGGGAGAAAACCGTTGAGAATATCGTGGCCAAAGTGGCCGGCAAGCTGGGGGTCAGGATCAACGCCCGCCCGATCGTGGCGATGGAATGGCTGGGACTGTTCAGCAACGAGCCGGTGAACCGCACCGAAGACAGCCCGTTCGAGGTCGTCTCCGACCTGATGATCGCCAAAATGATGATCCGGCCCGATGAGCGCGACATGGTGGTGATGCAGCACACCTTCCTGGCTTCCTACCCCGGTGGCAAGCAGGAAGTCATCAAATCCCGCATGCTTGATTTCGGCTCGCAGCAGACCGACACCTCGGTGGCCCGGACGGTGGCGCTGCCCGCCGCCTGCGGCGTCGAGATGATCCTCGAGGGAAAGATCACCGAAAAAGGGGTGCATATCCCTGTCCTTCCCGATATCTACAACCCGATCCTCGACCAGCTCGAAACCATGGATATCAAAATGGTGGAGGAATACGGGCTGCCGGTGAGCGAAAGGATATAACACCTCCCTTACTTAAACCTAAAACTTTAACAATCAGCACTTCCCGCACGGGGTTCGGGTAATCATTTCTCATTTCACAATGGCAGGGCACATTTCACAATTATACAAATATTTCACGCCTACGGCGTGGGCACAACGGAAAGTCCACCACATGACTACCGTATGACCACCGTATGACTACCGTATGACCATTGTATGACCACCGCATGACCACCGCATGACAACCGTATGACAACTGTATGACAACTGTATGACCACCACCGTATGACCACCGAATGACCACTTTATCGCACCACCACGAACTTCGCCGAACCGATAAAATGGTTTTTATCCCGCACCACCACCAAATAGATGCCGGGGGATAAGGCGGAAACATCCACTGTCCAGCCCCCATCCAGGCTGCCTGAACCCCCACCCCGGCCCTCCCCCAAATTGGGGGAGGGAGAGAGCATCGAAGTAACTTCTCTTCCATAGATATCATAAATCTCCAATGAATAAACAATTCCCCCACTTAAACCCAAAACCTTAACAATCAACACTTCCCGCACAGGGTTCGGATAAACCACCACGCCTCCACGCCCCCATGCCTCCATGCCCCCATGCTTCCCGGCCTCCTCAATCCCCACCCAGCAATTCGGTGTCTCACACCCTACACTGTCCACCTTTAATACCCACATTCTCTGAACGTTGTTGGGCTGCTGCGAAGTATAAGCCTGCCCCGTTGCAACAATTCCGTTATCAGAAGTAATTGACAGACTCCTGAAAATATTCCTGCCGTATTCCGGTGGGTTTGCCGGAAAATAGTAATAGTCGCGGTACCAGAGGCTGTCGCCGTTTGCATCAAATCGAAACAGCCAGCCGGCCGGATTCAAATATGTTGAGTACCTGGCATAACCGCAGGCAATAAAATCACCATTATCCAATGCAGTAATGTTTGAAATAAGGTTTTTAGGCTTACTGGGGCCATATTTTTTATTCCAGATAATATTCCCTTCCAGGTCTATTTTCACCAGGTTGATGCGGGCATATCCATAATCAGGAGTATACATCGAATCGGCATAAGCGGTGAGCGCCACGATGCAGCTATCGGGTGTATTGCAAAGCATGGCATGGTCATCCTTGAACGGCCCGCCCAGGTTCAACGACCATTCGAAATTTCCCATGCTGTCGGTTTTAATGACAAAAGGATCCTGGGTGGAGGGCTGTTGGCCTGGAACATACGATAGCCCGCCCAATGCAAAACCGTTATCGGGAGTCTGGATGATACTGGTCGGCCGATCAAGATTGGATACGTCATATTGTTTGCGCCAGATTTCATTGGCCAGTGAATCTGTTTTTATCAGGACAACATCTGCCAAATACTCTCCAACAGTTAATTGTCCCAGTAATGCAAACCCACCGCAAGTGGACACAGCGCATGTCCTGCCGATCAGGGTATTACCGGTCTCGCTGGTGAAAGTCCGGGTAAAAACAGTGTCGCCTTCAGCATCGAACAGGTAAAAAGCGCCCGTTGATTTTCCAATGGATAAATTCCTCCTTGACCCGAACAGGACATAATGGTAATCACCCGCTTTTTTTAAAGAGCCATACCATCCCGGATACCAGTCATATCCATGCATGCCGAAATTCTTCCAGAAAACCACTTCGCCATCATGATTTAATAAAAATGTGCAGGTTGTGTAATAATAGCCTGAAATACTGTCGCTTGAAATGGCGCATCCGAAATATCCGTCATCTGTGCCGATAATACTTAGCCCGCTTGCCCATGTGTTGTTGGGGTCATAAAGTTCGTTGAAATACCAGGGCTGGCCGGAAGCAGCCCTGGTAACAAATACAATGCTTAAAAACAATAGGAATGACCGTACGATGCTCATAGTGTTATCAATGTAATGCTCACCTGGCAATAATGATCTTGCCTGATTGAGTATTTTGGTTATACGTGATAAAATTATAGAAAAAAGCCTCAATCTCAAAATATTGCACCGTGTAATTGAAAAATGAAAAATGCAAAATGAAATGTTCAATGCTCGATGCTCGATCCGTAACTTTTCACTTCTTAGGCACAGTTATTCACCAAAAATTGTTTAAAAGATTTTAGTTCAGATTGTTAAAAATGATTTTATTGATCTATATTTGTGCCTAAATAGGCAATATATGAAAGCTTTTAAACGCACTAAAATCATTAACGGGATTGAATACATGTACGAAATCACTCCTTATTATGATCCCGAGACAAAAAAAGTTCGCCAGAAAAGCCGGTATTTAGGTAAAGATCAGGATGGTAAGATTGTCAAGGTAAGGGAAAAGAAGGTCAAAGATGTGTTTTCTTACGGAGAGTTTTTACCGATTGAACAAATTATCCGGTATTACAAACTGGATAAATTTTTGTTGCGGGAACTGGGCAAAACACCATCAAGAGTGTTGCTCACTGTTTGCATGGGCCGATTGCTTAGGGGGTTATCCTTACAACACATATCAGCCTGGTATGAAGGAACCTGGCCGTACTATCTGTCCCGGGAACTGCCATTGAGTCCGGCCAGTATCAGCCGCCTGCTTTCATCGATCGGACAGGGGCGACTGCAGGATAAACTCATCACCCACCTGATCGGTCAGCTGAAAAGCAAACGAACGATTCTTTATGATATCACTTCGGTGTCGTCATACAGTGAACTGATAAAACTACTGGAATGGGGGTATAACCGGGACGGGTACGATCTGCCCCAAGTTAATCTATCAATGATCCTGGATAAGCAGGAGGGTATTCCCCTGGGCTATGAGATCTATCCGGGCAGCATCAGTGATGTAAAAACCTTAAGCAACACGGTGAAGAAAATCAGTGCCTTGGGGGTGAAGGACTTCACTTTGGTATTGGACAGGGGGTTCTTCAGTCTGAACAACATCGAGGTACTTTTACAACACTATGCTGACTTTGTCATAGCGGTTCCTGAGCGATATGCCACGGTGGAAAAACTGCTGAGCCGGATGGCCAGGGATATAGAACGGCCCAGGTATCTCAAAAAGTTCAACGATGAGGTGATCTTTGTCAGGGAAACCGACATTGTCGTGGGAAATCAAACCCTCAAAGGGTATTGTTACTTTAATCCAACCCGGGCCCAGAAGGAAAAAGACAGTTTTTATAAACGTCTTTACAGCATACAGCAACAAGTCGAGCAACTAAACGTGTACAAGCAGGTCAAGACCCGGGCGCTGGAAGTGATGGGTAATTTATCGGGTTACTTCTCCCTGCATATCACACCGGATAAAATAACTGCCCAGATCAAAGAAAAAGCTGTAGCCAGAAGACTCAATAAAAGAGGATTATTCCTGATTGCTTACCATGGACAGTATTCATGGGATAGTTGTCTGGCTGCCTACAAGGAAAAAGAACTGATCGAACGCAGTTTTAACATCTTGAAGAACGACCTGGAACTATCCACACCTCATACACACAAAGACACCACCCTGAAAGGATTAATGTTTGTCAGTTTACTGGCGCTCATTATCCGGATGAAAATCATGAATGAACTGAAAAAGGCTGGTATGACGAAAGATTATGGATTTGAGAAAATGATGTTTCAACTGGAAAAGATCAAAGCCGTTGTCATGGATAATGGCCAGGTACTCTACTCAGAAATCACCAGAAAACAACGTGAACTACTCGAAGTATTTCATGCTGTGCCTAAAGAATGAAAAATTTCGGCTCGATGTTCAATGCTCAATGAACACGGCCCCACCCCTTAATCCCCTCCCCATGACAATTCAATTGCATTTTAGCATACATTCCCTGGGGGAGGGGAAAATCGTTTTGCACGGCCCTTCTGCTACAGATGGTTCACACCTACGGTGTGAGCGCAATAGAATGTCCACCGTATGATCACCGTATGACCACCGTATGACTACCGTATGACCACTGTATGACCACCGTATAACCACCGTATGACCACTTTACCGCACCACCACGAACTTCGCCGATCCAATCCATTTTCCCCGGTCCCGCACCACCGCCAGGTAAATGCCGGGGGATAAGGCGGAAACATTCACACGCATTTCTCCCTCCCCCGGTTGGGGGAGAGCCTGCCCCGCCAAGGCGGGGGCCGGGGTGGGGGCTTGCCTCCCGAACATATCGTAAATCTCCAATGAATAAACAATTCCCTCACTTAAACCTAAAACCTTAACACTCAACACTTCCCGTACGGGGTTTGGATAAACCGCCACGCCTCCACGCCCCCATGCCTCCATGCCCCCATGCTCCCCCGTATCCTCAATTCCTACAATCAGCCCGCAATCATCCTGCACAATGGTATCCGAAACGATCTGGTAAGGGCAAAGACTGTCGTAGGTGAAGGGCTGGATGTAGATCGTGTCGTCTTCGAGGTTAAGATTTAATTTTCGGAGGTAAATATCAAATTGATTATTTTGTAATACATCGAAAAAGATTGGAAGCTTATTGTCAAAGCTTTTTCTCAATACTATTCTTTTAATATCAAATTCAAGATCTGTAAAATTCTGGATATTGCCAGAGGTATCTACATTTACGACATATATAAAGATTTCTTCTTGTGTATCGCCGAAGCCACATATTGTTACAAGTGAGGAATCATTAATAAATTGAGCATTGGTTAATCCTCCGTAAATATATCCACTGAATATATCATAAATATCTATAACATTGCCATTTAAGTCTAATTTAATTAACGCCGGAGAGGAGAAATTGGTCTGATGATAATAATGGCTTACTGACGAATAGTAATAGTTATTTCCCGGATCTATGGTGGTTGTCCAGGCATCACCGCCCTGCAGATTGTTATCTGCGTGGACCACGGTTTCCCATTCGAAATTGCCGAGAGAATCGGTTTTAATATAATAATGTTTGAGCCAATACATATTCGTAGTAGCAGTATCCAAATAATAACAATGTCCGGTAATTAAAAAACCTTTATCCGGTGTTTCAAAGAGATGGTTGGAATCTTCAGCTCTTAATAATGTATCTGTACTGTTATAGCATTGTTTCCACAACAAATCACCGTTTGCACTGAACCTGGCCAGGCAAATCCTGTCGTCGAAATGCGGCGGAAAAGTTCCCGTATATCTTAAAATAACGGCACAGCCTCCATCCTCTGTAGCTACAATCGAATGTGCATAATCAAAATGGTTCGGACTATAGAAAATCCTGCACCATTCTTTTTCTCCGCAAGCACTTAGTTTCATGATCAGTGGATCTACTGAACCGTAATAAGTGGTTGAACCTGAAATGAAAATATCGCCGGATTGGTTTGTGGCTATACTGAAAAAACCTATATAAGAAACCGTATTCCCAAATGTTTTTTGCCAGATGATCTCACCGTTAATATCCGTTTTCAATAGCCAAACATAATGAACATAGTTCGGGCCAAATTTTCCGGTCATCAAGTAACCGTGATCATAATACTCTGAAAAATCCTGGGCTACAACATTCTGGCCGGGAAAATAACTTTGCAGCCACCGTGACTGTGCCGGAAGAAATGTGGACAGGAAAATGAAATATAAGCCTATTAGAGATATAATTAAATCTTTCATCGCCGGTTACCTGGAAATAATGACTTTTTTCACTTCGAGGAGCTGATTGCCGGTAAATAGTTTGATGAGGTATATGCCGGCCGATAATTTCCTGGTATCATAAATCCGCTGGTTTCTTGAATCATTCAGTGTGAGCTCAGAGATCACCCTTCCCGTCAGATCCGAGATTTTGATGCATGCATCACCGGGTTTATCCATTAAATCATACTCAATGATAAAATAGCTACCTGCCGGGTTGGGAAATACTTTCAGGTACGATACTTTTGGGGGTATAGCATGCCCAGGCTTGTTCCAAACCCTGCTTCTTTTAAAGAATTCAGGGAGATAAACCGGTTCATCGTATGTTATCAGGCTGTATTTAATTAACAGGTTCCTGGAATAAATCCCCGGTATGTCATCATTTTGCTGCGATAAAGTAAGCAAAGATGCTGTCAATGTACTATCCAGCCATGTCGAATCTGCTTGCAACCGGACCAGTACTTCAAACAAATCCACATAGCGGGCATGAGTGTTCATTTGCCCGGCATCCAGTGAAAAGACCGAGGGTATTTCATTCAATACGTTTCGTGCTTCAATTGTATCCTTGTTGAATAAATGACAAAAAGCCAACTGGTATCTGATGTTCGGATGGAATACAGTATTGAAAATACCGGTAAGACTGTCGAAGGATGGCTGAAGGGTATCATTTTTATAGTAACGGGTTAGATTTGACAGGGCGCCTGCCCTGAAAGACTGATGCATGCTCAGCTTTCTTTCCAGTTGCTCCTTGCTGCCCAGAACGCTTGTTCCGCTCATTATTTCGGACATCATATAATCGGGCAAAGGGTCAGACCTGTATTCCAGGTCGTTCAGGATATCTGCCGATTTGACCGAGTGGGGATTGGCTACCAAAACGTCGCGGATCATCGCGTTCAGCAGCACATCTTCTCTGTTGACGGCCGATTTGAGCACGTCCTTTGAAAGGTAGGGCGATTCATCCAGTAATTGCTGCCTGAGCAACAGGGCCTCGTACTGGGAGCTGTTTTGAATGTCACCCAGCAACCCGTAGGTATCGCCGCCGTCAACATACTGGCTTAATGTGTCCTGATAAGCTGTGACCAGTAAATTCTCATTTGAGTAGTTAGATTTAAGTAATTCAGGTTGGATTCCACCGGGATTTAAATTAGAAGGACATGAAATGTCCTTGGTATAGCTTACATGAATATCTACAATTGGTTCAATATTTCTATATGGATCGGGACTAAGTTTCTCCATAAAAGTATTCGGTTGATGTGTATAAATGATCAGGTCAAGTTCAGGATCATTATAAAAATTGAAGTCAATAGATGAATATTCATTAGCCGTAAAGGTATTACCGGCGCCCATGGCCTCCGGGTCCACTCCCGGCGGGGCGAGCGAACCATCGAGCCCCTGGTATGTGGCTATCCCGGTATTATTAGTTATGATGGAGTTGCCGTTTTCGTCTTTCCGCGGTGTAATGAAGATATCAGTGATACAATCCCTGAAATCATTACATTTAATGCACAAGCCTTGCGTTCCGTCTTCATCGCGGTTTTCGCCTGCCGCGATGATGCCATAGGTAAGCTTTTCAAAGGTGTTGTTATAAACTTCGTTATAATCTGGTCCGGAGTTGGTAATGTGCATGCCAATCAAATCGAAGTGTTCCGGATCATCACCGGTGAACAGGTTTTCCTCAATCTGGTAACGCATGCTACGATCGGTATAGATGCCGATCAGGGTATCACCGCCTGAGATATGGTCAGCCACGGTATTCAGCAGGAACCGGTTTTTAATTATCGTGACATCGTTGGCAAGGCTCGTAAAAATACCCCTGTAATTGTTGATGAACTCAGCCGAATCGACCGTAACGGTAAAATAGCCGTTATTGTTGAAGGCCCGGATGCCGTAATCCAGGTTTTCGAAGCGGGACGGTATGGGTTCGGGACAGGGATGTATTTGATCAGCGCAATCGTTGGTAATGATATAACCAGAGCCGTGGCTTTCAATTCCTTTGCCCCTGTATTGGTCGTTTTGGGTGGAATAATTCCCAAAGGTGCAACCTGATAGAACGATGCCGCCCACTTCGTCCATAAAGATATGGGAAGAAGGAACCAGGGCCATGATATCATACAAATCATCGGTGGTTTCAAAAGTGGTTTTTGAAAACCTGCTGAAATTCGGAAGAATATCCTGGGTAACCGGGTGCCTGTTAGTGTAAGGGAAAAAGTAAACATCGATCAGATTGTCTTTAAAAAGCGCATTTTGGCATGAAATAATCCCGCCAGTGGGGTGGCACTTTCTTTCTTCATAATAACGTGCTGTTTCAATACCCCTCAAAGCGTACTCGATACAACCGTCGTTAATCATACTAACTGTCCCCTGATATTGTGCGGTTTGCGACATTCGGGGATCTCCCCATACATCGATGCCGTTCCAAAGCGTGCCGCAGCTTGATGTAAGCTTTCCGCCATCGATAATGAGCTTACCGCCAGCCTCAACAAAAATATCTACATCCTCCGCCAAAAAGACTGTTCCGCTTATTGTCAATTCTCCAGGTTGCTTGATCCTGACATCCTGTAATTGAATTCTGAAAGGATCCGACCAGGTCACAGCTCCATCAATTTCTTCTTCGCCTTCCTCTGTATCGCAACCATTGTATATTATCGTAAAATAAAAATCGTCCATGTCAAATTCATTCAGATGGATCCTGATATGGGCCAGCGCTCCCGGCTGCGCCTCTTCATAAAGTGTTATATTGAATTGTGTTGTGCAGTTGTCCATGCAAACAGACATGTAAGGCAGATCGTCCTCATCTATATTGAAAAACCCATTTTCATTCTGATATTCAATCGTAACTTTTCCTTTACCTGTCAGTTGATATTGCTTAAGATTCAGTTGTGCTGTTCCAGGATTTTTAATTACAAAGGTGTAAGATATATCATTGCTGTTATTTCCGGTAACATTGACAATGCCTTGATTTTTTACGGTTGAGGGCTGCCATATATTATAATAAACTTCTATCTCCGGCGCCACCGGGATTCCATAATAATTTTCATCATAAGGCCCGGTACGGTTGTCATTGTCATTGCTGTCCTGTTGATAGTCGTTTGGAACACCCTCAGGCCTGGGGCCGATACCCCAGTTGTAGTAGCCGTCATTGTCTTCATCCAGAATTTTTATGGTGAATAGATTTTCCGGTTGTGTATGTAAAGGTGTGTTAATTGCAAATAATCTATAAAAAATGTCAGTTGATAAGTTTAATGGAGAGATAAAATAGCCCTTATTAGGGTCATCGTTAGAAATCCCCCAGCTGTTTTTCATAATCCAGTTAACAATATTGTACTCATTAGTTTCAAAACCTGTCAAACAAACTGCATGATCGAAATCTTCAGAGATAACTCCTTCATTTAAAACAATTACAATTGGTCCAAGTTCGATCAATTTTTGTTTTAAAAAAGCTGCTTTTTCATTAGCAGAGATTTCTGATAACCAGATTTCATTTTTACTATCGATAAATATGATCGTATCATGAGTTGGACATATACTATACAAGCTGTCATTTGATTCACACGATGGCCAAATGCCATCACAATAAGGAGACCGCCAGGGATAGCACCTTTCGGGAATAGCGCCGTCGGATTTGAAAAAATTAAAAATAACGTCCGGATGTTTCCCTTCATTCGCAACACACCCCACTAGTTGTGTATTGTATGGTGAACAATTATAAGCATACCTTTCCGAAAGCCTGAACTTATATTCATAATCAACATGATGGTTATAATAGAGATTGATCATTGCTTCAAAACAAGCGACCGAGCTAAAAATACCACAAGCATGTGTATCATCTTGATTCCTGATGCCGGTCATCCATCCATTGACTTCATAGACCCATTGATTATTAATCCAGTGCTTGTCCGGGTTGTTATCCCAGTATTTACTGGTGTTCAAATGCGCATCATGCTTTTCTCTCCAGTCGAAATCCCTGACCAATTCACTGTTATCGACCGATGGGTTAATTATCCTTTTTGAATAATAAACACCTCCGGCATAGTAGTCAAACCCAAGTAAATTATAACGCGGGCCAAACAGGTTCTTTTTCTCATAATAATACAACCTGCTCAGGTAAGTGGTATCCGCAATCCAATTCCACTCCTGCGATTCAATATAGTTGTTCATTGACTGCGACTTCTGGTAATCGAGAACGGCTTTATATTGATACTGAGAGTTTGTTGGGTTATCGGCGCAGACGACAGCATAGGTGCAAGAATCAATGATTATTTCGGCATTTGATATAAAGATTTTCAATGAGAATGGGACAAGCCCGCTTGAAAAACAGGACTCATCACATTCATTTTCAATATCAAATGAGGTTTCTACGACAATCATCGGATAAGCCTCATACACCATCCATTCATTGCCGACATCATCGGTAAGTATCACCCTGACAAGGCTGGTGTCGCTGAGAAGCTGGACAGATCCGGAAATGCTCAGACCGTAAATCGTGTCAACCTGGCCGAAGGGAAAAATTTCTCCGTCGGCGGTGAAAGTGCTGTCGATTTGGATGGTCTGTGCCATGGCAGAGGAGGTAAAGCCCAGGCTAAGGGCCATTATCAAAACGGCGAAAATCCTGTGGGGGGGGGGTAAATGTACTCATAATCAATGGTTTATAGGTTAATAAAAAGGTTGAGGTAAAGATAGTATATTTTTATAGAAAAGTCAAGCATTTCTCATTTCGCAATGGCAGGGTAATTATGCTTTTCAATACCTTTACCGCGCCATTCTGCGATTAATAATGAAATATGTATTCACCATCGTTCTTATCCTGATCATCCTTTACCTGATCGGTAATATGGATTGGGGGACGGACGAGAGGAAGGCAAGGAAGCAGAAGAAAAAGGAGGAAAAAATGGCTAAAATGAAGTATGCCAAATGGATAGGCGGAGGCCTGGGATGGGCTTTCGGCGGGCCTATCGGCGGTATCCTCGGCTTTATTTTCGGCTCGATGGTCGACGGGATGCAGTCGGGCAAATTCGAATATAAACCAACCCAGAGCGGCGATTTCAGCGTGAGCCTTCTCATACTTTCGGCCGCTGTAATGCAGGCCGACGGGAAAGTGATGAAATCGGAGCTGGAGTATGTGCGCCGGTTCTTCATCCACAATTTCGGCGCTGCCGTCGCCAACCAGCGTATCCAGATGTTGCAGGAGATCCTCAGGCAGGATTTCGACGTGCGGGAGGTTTCTGCACAGATCGCGCAATACATGGATTATCCCGCCCGCCTGCAACTGCTCCACTACCTTTTCGGAATCGCTTCAGCCGATGGCCAGTACAACCCTCAGGAGGTCGAAATGATCGGGACCATCTCCGGGTACCTGAATATCAGCCGCCAGGATTATGAATCGATTCGGGCCATGTTCGTCAAGGATATCGACAGCGCCTACAAGGTGCTCGAGATCAGTCCCGATGCCACCGATGAAGAGGTGAAAGCCGCCTATCGCAAAATGGCCGTCAAATACCACCCGGACAAGGTCGAGCACCTCGGCCCCGAATATCAGAAATCGGCCCAGGAGAAATTCCAGCAGCTCCAGGCAGCTTATGAGGAAATCAAGAAGAGAAGAGCGATAAGATGATGAATAAATCACAAATTACGAGCACCAAATTCCAAACAAATTACAAGCACTAAATTCCAAACAAATTTCAAACTCCAAATGAAAACCAAAACAGTTTTAATGGGGTGGTTTTAATTTTTGATGGCGTTTGGAAATTGGAATTTTGGATTTGTTTGGAATTTGGTGCTTGGGCTTTGGAATTTAATCATAGAAGCTCCACGACAATCCAAATTTAAACGCAGCTCCCTGTGCAGGGTAGTGCGGCACCATGTAGTACTTCGGCTGGCTCCATAAAGCGTTCAGGTGCTCATACTTGGCAAAGATC
>Ga0209498_1001819_pt1 | contig 12979 bp, 11 predicted proteins | sample WalLakDeSediment_FD_184131 | JGI IMG/M metagenome (GOLD analysis project Ga0209498, IMG submission 184131) | Lake sediment microbial communities from Walker lake, Nevada to study Microbial Dark Matter (Phase II) - Walker Lake 11/02/13 Deep... | ecosystem: Environmental > Aquatic > Freshwater >...
GCTGGGGTCGTCTCGGGTCCCTTGGGTGCCTCTCCCTCCCTGGAGATCTTCGTGGCCTTCAGGTCCTTGAGGTGCGCACGGATCATGCGGTCGAGCTTCTCAGCCGCGTCAAAATCTCCCGCCTCCTGAGCACGACCCAGCTTGAGGAAATACACGGCCACCAGCTCCACCTGCATGAAGTCCGAACTCTTATTGAATGTGAAATCCTGATAGAGCTTGGCGATGAGGGAGTCGAACAGAACCTTCTCCTCTTCAGAGAGGAATTGGTTCACATAGATGCCGTGGGTCATCGCGAGCGTATTTCCCTCGGGGGCACCACGCTTGGGTTTGGCACCAGAATTCCGTCGCCAACGATCAACGTCCGCAGCTTCCCTTCTGCAAATGGGCGGCTTGTCACCATCGGTGTTGTTGGGCATCATTACTGTCTCCTTACGTTTCTCATTTCCCGAGTTGGGGGCGGGATCCGCATTTCGCCTCGTCATCCTCACCACTGAAATCTCCCATGTCCCCTGCGGGTGAAGTCTCTTGACCCACTTCACCAAGCGCCCCGCGCGCGATCTCTTCCCTCACGATCTGGTACACGCGGCGATCCGTGATCCCAGCCAGCCTGGCGATCTCGTCCACGGAGACTCCCTTGGCCTTGAGCGCCAAGACGAGCCTGCGGCGATGGCCATAGAACTTGGGATCCCGTTCAGACCGAGGGACCCAGAGGCATCCTGCGAAGTGTTCCTGAACGCTTCGGAGCACCTCTGCGGGTAGGACATCCCGGGCGTTGGCGTAGCTGTGGCGGGTGGAAGTGTTCGGCGGAGATTGCACCGAAGTGTTCGGCGGAGCTGTCTCCGAAGTGTCCACCGAACTTTCCTCCAGGTCTTCTACGTCGCTTTTCATTGACTCTTGGACGTTCGTTTCATCCATGGCTGTTCGACCTCCCAGTTGTAGAAACGGGTGATAGTCTCGCGGGGCGGAGGCCCCACGATCTCGATGGACTGGCGGGTGACTTGGCCCACCCGCTCGCCAGACTCCAGGTGGCAGACCAACCCGTAGTCCTGGCCACAGGGGAATGTCAGATTCCCTCGGTTCTGATAGAGCTGCGCGTGGGACCATCCCAGGGATATCGCCTGATCCCTGATGGCATGGACCTTCTGCAGGGCGTCTTCGCCCACGGGCCGCAGGGCGCGCCACGTCCCCTCGGTCGGATACACATGGCCTTGGTATTCGGGGGGCTCGGAAGGAGTGCCACACGGGCGAACGTGGGCGGCTGGGCGGGAAGAGAAAGGGTTGGGAGAGTTGTAGAACCCAGGCCCACCCAACCCGCACAGCTCGTTGATGGCGTCCATCGAAGGCGGGGTGTAGGTCTTAGGAACCAGGGACCTGGCTGCTTGCTCCAATTCCCCGTCTCCAAAATGCTCGACCGCCCAATCGTGGACCCCGTTGAACTGATCGACCAGCTTGGCGAATGCCGAGCGATCGAGCCGTCCAGAGTCCGTGGCCATCCTGGCTTTCTCCATCTTGTGCCTCAGCCAGGCGTAGTACTCGGGGTCAAGGCGTCGGTAGGCCGTGCCATAGATCCCGATATCTCGGGCATAGTGCGTGGGGTCTTCGACCCTGAGGATCGCCAGGTTCATGGAGACGTAGAGCGCGGGAGGCGGAGGGCTGGGGCCCTCCTTGGATCCAGCGGAATCTCCTGCCAGGGGGATGACGCCCGTGGCGTCCTGCGGGGGATGAGCATCACGAGTCAGATTGCCCTCGCAACCCACACAACCCTCGCTGTCCTGGCCATTCACGCCGTGAATCCCCTCCGCTTCCCTCGCGCTGTATTCCCTCAGCAGTTCAAGATGGTTCATGCGAGCGTCCTCATGGTTCGAAACGATTGTTGATTTACCCTTCAATGAATACTTACCGGATGGGACAGGAAGTTGGCTGGACGAGAGGGAAGTTTTCTCGATGGACGAATTCCCCGTGCGAAGGGTGCGAAGGTTCAGAACCGCGTTTTTGACCTTCGCAGGAACCTTCGCAGAAGACTAAGTCTCGTATGTACGTTAGTTGTGTTATGTTTATGCGAAGGGTGAGAAGGTTATAGAAGAATCCATCTTTAATAGAGCAAAAAAAATATAGGCATGAGAGAGGGTCACAGGGGAGTATGCATATTTTTTTTCTTCTATAGGGGGGGTAACCCCCTGGAACCTTCGCACCCTTCGCAGATAGGGGTTAAGTGGCGCAGATAAGAGCTTTGCGAGCGCGAAGGTAGTCCCGAGGGTGCGAAGGGTACCTTCGCAAGGGTCCAATGGATCTCTGTGCATTCTGCTAGACTATGGAGGGAGATGAATGCAATGGCCCACCCACCCGAGATGGACACACTTCGTTTTGAATGGAAGATGCCTGTGGGCGTGGATAGAAGCGACGATGATCCTGAGAATCCGCTATCTAGGGCTCTACGGGGAGTTCTTGTGGATGGCAGTCCTATCCGCAGGCTTTCCCTCGCTTTCATTCGTTCAAGGGGGAAACCGTTCTACATGTGGCTTGGCGTCTTCGTGCACTCCCAAGGTGATAGAACTCTCTTCTTCCCCGGCTTCAAGGGCAAGGGGCATGTGGCATTCAAGGGGAAAGTGAGGCAGAAGACGAAGGGGTTTGCTGTAGACCACATCTCGCTGGACAAGGATTGTTCTCGTTGGCACCTGACTTCCCAAGGGTCCAGAGATCATCAGGGTGGCCCAACAACCATGGACCTTGGGGATGAACGATTTCTGTGGTTTGGCTTCAGCGTAGCCAAGAACGACATTCTTTCTCCCGTCATGCGAAGAACAGGTATTCAGGTGGAATGTCCGTCCAGTGATTCGATACGAAAGGCAGAAATCATCAATTATGCAAGAGAGGGCTTGGCTTTCCCTCTCATTGATTTGCCCAAGCAGAGCCCAGAGTTTCCGCCCCCCTTGTTCGCACACTTCGTAGTGATAGTTGGCCCCAACGGGTTTGAAAACTACACGGGAGACAACCTTCTGTTGCCCTTGGATGCTCCTTGGATCAAGCAGGGAGCGAAACTGCCGCTGAAGGGCTTGCCTTCCAGAATACATAGGTTCAGCTTTGGTGAGCGCGATTTTCAGGTTATCTCTATGCTCTTGCCAGGTATGATGACGATACCCGTATTCTTCAGCTCTCCGGGGATGGGGTGATGGATCTTCGCGACGTCAACTCATGGAATAATGCCTCCCTTTCCTTCGCCAATTGAATGCGCTAGGCGGCCTGATAGGAGATGGTCTGTGATATCGGTCTCCAGCTACGTGAGCAAAAGACTTCAAGGTATGTCCATAAGCGAGATTGCACAGGCAATGCACGAGACGGAAGATGATCTGCGCTGCTGGGAAGAAGGAATCCTCAAAGCTTCTGCTGCAGATGTTCTCTATGAGTTGGCAATGATGTTTGACGCATACAGCTCCTTGGATCCCTCAGGCGAGGAAACGCTGGAGAATGCCATGGCTATAGAATGTCTCCTCCTTCATGTGAGGATCCTGAGAGACTTTCTCTACGGACCAACTAGCTTCGATCACACGGCGCGAAAGATGAGATTAAAGAAGAGTACAGATGCCCAAGATCAGAACAATGTCTATGCTTTTCTCTTTATCACGCCTCAGTGGCGAAATGACCTCGGGATCCCGTCCATCTTCAGTACTTCCTGGGTCAAGATAAATCAAAGACTTGCGCATCTCTCTGCAAGCCGCGCTCAATCAACGAGCGCTTGGCCAGAGTGCGAGGATCTGGTCGTGGGAATTGGATACACGTTCTTCCTGGATTTTTTGGAGTCCCCCAACCAGCAACACAAGGAATGGTTTCCGCTCACATCCGAGGAGCGTTACGCCTTGGCTCACCTGAGTTGTTTCATGAAGTCAGATAAGTGCCTAAAGCTCTCATGGTATGAGCATCTAAAGGGCAAGTTTGCTCTGGGAGTTTCAGAGACCGCTTCCGAGACGCATCAGGCGGATGCTTCTGGGAAAGATGAAATGCTGCCGCACCGGTCTGCAACAATGAGCGACCGACCAATTCACGAGATATGATCTGGCGCTTTCTTGTCGGAAATACCTCACTCAAACGCCTACTCGATATGCCGAGGGGAACCGTTTTCGCTGGATCGGATTACACGCACAATACCGTCGTGTCTCCGCACTCTTGGCTAATGTCATACGTCGCACTGCGATATTGGCTGCTTCGGTTCACCTCAATCTCAAACCCCGTCCCCTTGATCGTCTCCAGATCGTTGGAGAACCTCTGCGCGAACTGCTGGACGGAATTCATGTGGAAGGAGAGGGAGAATTCCCTGGCGACGCGTTTGAGAGCGACGAAAAGATCTCGTGCCATGGCGCCCTGGATGGTGTTCTCATCGACGAACTCGAGCTGATAGCGTTCAAGGAAGGCTGCCTTGTTGGACTTGGCGACATTGGCGGCGGTGCTCTCCGCGTCCGCGGCCAGGGCATGGCGATACGCCTTGAAGAGCGTGGCGAGGGCCGTGGCGATAGGGTTCGACTCCCGGGCGGTCTCCATGCTCACTTCATTGAGGGACGCGATCCTCTGGGCGAAGTGGGGGTGCAACGTCTGGAGCGCTTCTTCCACTACCTCCTCCTTCTGGCCGCCAAGCATCATGAGGTACATGAGACTGAGGTAGTCGTTGCATCGGCGCTTGCTATGCTTGCCCAGATTCTGATGCAGAAGGCTCATCACGCGCTCATGGGTACGGGCCTGAAGCATGGCGAGGACGTGGCTCGTGCGCTTCATGATGGCCGAGAGGATGAGGCTTCGATGCTCCTGGATGGCTGCCACGGCCTTTGCGTCGAGGAAACAATCGTTGGCCTGCTTCTCGATGTCAAAGCGGATTACGAAAGAGCGCGACATGATCTCAGAGAGCTCTCCGCCCAGGGGCTCGATGCCCGTGGTGTTCAGAATGCACTTCGTCCGTTCGATGACGGTCTCGGTGTCCGTGCCGCTCTTCCGCTTCTCTTTGGCGATCCCTGTGATGCTCGTAAGCATGAAGGTGGTGAGTTCCTCCGTCATCTGTTTGACTTCGATGTTGTCCAGGATGATGAGAGGATTCTGGGATCCGTCCGTATAGTTGGCTGCCTCGGTGCTTTTCTTCTGCTCGGGCTCCCCGTAGAGAAGCGTGGAGATGAGCTTGCTGGCCGTGGTCTTTCCCGATCCCGCCGCCCCCTCGAAGCGCGTCATGGGGCGCGTTCCAACGAAGTCCAGCAGCAGGAAGCACGACAACCACGAGAGGATAAGAAGCCTGTCCCCGGGCGCACACGTCAGATTGTCCAGGAGAAGTTCTTGGAGCAACCTGTCCGCCTCGTCGAGATCCGCATCAGGCATGAAATGGACAGGCTTCATCTTCGATGATGCCTGAAGGATGATGCCTTCCTCGTTTCCACCGTTCTTCAGGACTTGGATGCCCTCGGGGGTGATTCTGGCGATTTCGTGTTCTTCGTTGTTGAGATTGAAGTAGATGGTGTGCTTGAGGACGTCGGTGTGAAGCCAGGTGAACTGATCCATAATCGTTCCTTTCTCTGTTGCCAGACAGGCGAGGACCTCATAGAAGGTCTTGCCGCCAGCGGTGGTTTGAGTGAATCCGGTGTGTTTGAACATGCGTGAGAGGTAGAGTCTCTTTCTGCCCCGGTCCCAGGTGTCCATCCAAAGGATCTGGTCCTCCAGGAACATGAAGGGCTCGCCCTGCGGGGTACGGAAGAATCGCGCGCCATGAGCTGCAAACCAATCGAAGGCAGCCTGAGCGACGAGGGCGAAGTCTGGGGATCCGTTCTCGGTCTCCGTCTGGATCATGACCTCTTCGATACGCGCTCGACAGCTTCCACAAGGGGCATTGGTGGAGCGTTTTTCTCGCCGCCTGCGCTCCTTGGATTGGTGTCGTTGTTCCTTCTGGACGGCGCTCACCTGTGCGCGCAGTGTGGCCAAGGCCAGGTTGGTCTTCCCGTACTTGTCCTGGATGATCTTGAGGATCCTGGTCTGCTCGAGGGGAGAGCATGCGGCTACGCCGGCGAGGATGGGCGCCAGTTGACGGTTCCGTTCCGATTCGGATGCATCCTCGGGAAGACGCGATATCCCGAACTCGAGGGGCGTGACCGCATTGGACAGGAAGCCTTCGAAATCCTGGGCGGAATGCCCCTCGGCAAAGAAGTCGTTCACGTCGACCTTGGCGTCGGAGAAAAGCTGTTCGGCTTCCTTAATTTCCTCTGGTGTGCGGCCGTTGAGGCGCTTGGTGAATTCAGATGGGCCGACGGCGGTGTCGAGGTCGAAACGATCCTTGAGAGCCTTGCGGGCCTCCTGGCGACGTTCGTCCAGGGGGAGCATCACGAGCTTGGTTTCTACGTGGTGATCGGACAGGACGCCGGCGGTCTTAAGCGCGCCATGGAGTCCTGCCTCTGAGATCTCGTTGTCCTGGCAGATGTAGACGGTCTTGACGTTTCTGAGTCTCGGGAGAAGGCGCGCCCAATCAGCTCCCCGAATTCTCACTGTCACGGGGGAGACCGCAGGGAAGCCATGTTCCATGAGGGAGATGCAATCCGTGACGCCCTCGGTGATGATGATGCGCTCAGGACGACTCAAGAGGCAGTCTTCGTTATAGAGGACGCCGTTATTGATGCAGGGCGCGATGTGTTTTCTGGAGCCCTCGTCATGGACAGGGAGCTTCTTGTATTTCCCTTGCTCCCAGGTCGCGGTGGGCGTCCACGGGGTTTTTCGACCGATCATGAACACTACGCGGCCGCGACTCCAATAGGGGAAGACGATGCGTCCCTTGAAGAAGGGGTCGAGCTGGTCGTTGTTCGTCGGCCAGAAGGCGCCCGAGGCTGCGAGATCCTGCTGGCTGAAATTGTGGGGCGCGGAGGTCAACGTCTTGATGGGACCGAAGCAGTCGTTCCCCTCGGTATCCTTTCGTGGTTCGTTGTCGCTGAACCCGATCAGGAGGGTGTCGATGGTGTCATCCGAGATACCGTATTGGGACTTGACCCACTCGAGCACCTTTGGGAACTTCCTCAATCGATCGTGATAAAACCGTGCCAGGGCCATGAGAACATCCTGAACGCGGATCTCCAGCGCCCGGGCGGATTCGGTAGCCGCGAGTTCTTTGTCGGAGAGACCGTACTCCGAGAGCGGCGGGACCTTGGCCTTCTCAGCCAGGAAGTCCCGTGCGTGTCTGTGGCTCTCGGGCATGGCGCCCGCCTGGCCAGAAGTCACCTGGCCTGACTGGATGAACTCCACGAGTTGAAGAACGTCGCCACCAACCCCGCAGCCGAAGCAATACCAGCCCTGTTTGTCGAGCATGATGTGAAGAGAGCAGTGGGACTGGCTGTTGTGATGGGGGCAATCGCACTGGAGGAGCTTGTCTGACTCCTGGACGATCCTATGCGAAAGAAGCTCCCGTGCGACGAGACCGATGTCGATCTCCGTGATCTGACGGTAGTACTCCTTTACGTTGATGACTGGCCTTGGCATACGCTTTTCCGATCTACCGACCTAACGGCTTGCGACCGAGTGGGCCAGTTCCCTGACCGTCTCCTCGGAGGTCTTCACCAGAAGCTGCGAGAGGAATGTCTTTCTGTTCTCTTGATGGCGTTTCTGGGCGCAGTTCCGCATGCCCCAGCGGTCTCCAAGGAGGATGGCCGTCTCCTGCGCACGGGTGACGCCGGTGTAAAGAAGGTTGCGATGATGCATGAAGCTGTGGGCCTTGTGGACCAGGAACACCACGCAGGGGAACTCCGATCCCTGGGCGCGGTGCGTCGTCAAGGCATACGCGAGCCCGATGTCCTGAAGATCCATCGAGCAGGCTTCAATATCGACGGGCTCTCCATCGAATTCGATGGTCATGGATCCGTCGTCCCCGATGTATCTCACGAACCCCGTCGTTCCATTCATGACGCCCAACTTGTAGTTGTTCCGCGTCTGGATGACCTTGTCCCGCACGAGGAACTTTGGCCGGTGGCAAGGATCTCTCATGGGGACCTCCACGCCCCAGAGCTTCTCCTGGAGGAGCTTCTGAAGGTGGATGTTGAGTTCCTTCGTCCCCAGGGGCCCCTTGTTGGTGGGCGTCAGCACCTGAACGTCTCGCAAGAGATCAAAGCCCAGGCGCTCGTTGAGGACGTTCCTGAAGAGATCCAGTAGAAACCGCTGGGCATCCATCTGGTCCGTGAACTGGTCGACCACGTACCATACTCTCCGGCCAGAGGGTTCGACCTCGCTCGTCTCTTTGATCTCGCCTTTCAAAACGGCGATGCTGTTTTCCTTGAGGACGCCTGCCTGCCGAACCACCTTATCCAGGATAACGGTGGGGACGGCCTGAGTGTCGATCAGATCCCGGAGGACATTGCCAGGTCCGATGGGCGGCAGCTGGTTGTGGTCTCCCACGAGGACCACGGCGGTATTCTCCAGGTCGATGCATTGGAATAGCTGCCACGCCAGGGGCACATCGACCATGGACAGTTCGTCCACGATCACCATGTCCGCCTCAATCGGATTGTCTGGTCCGCGGGAATAGGTCTTGCCATCGAAGCCGAGAAGTCTGTGAATGGTGCTCGCTTCAATCCCGACCACTTCTTCCATGCGCTTGGCCGCTTTCCCCGTGGGGGCAGCCAGGATGGTTTGGAGGTCACATTCCTCCATGGCCCTCGTGATGGCGGACACGGTGTAGGTTTTGCCACTCCCGCCTGCTCCCGAGATGACAGAAATCCTGTGGCTCAGTGCGGAGAGGACGGCCCTTTGTTGCGCGTCGTTCAGCGTGGGTGCGACACGAGAGACGAGCTCGTCCAGATCATCCTCTTCGCAGAAATGGGGATTCGGTTTGCTACCGCCCATGAAGGCTGCCGCCAGGTCGTGGGCCATGCGGAGGATATCGGGTCTCGATACGAGGAATCTTCCCCCGTGGGAACTGCAGGCCAGCGTGCCCCCGTCGATCTGCGCGTCCAGAATCTTCTCAATCCTCTCGCGGCTGTCGAGCACGTCCATGACGAGGATCGTGTTGGCTCGATCGATCAACTCCTCATATTCGACCCAGCAATCTCCCTGGTCGTATGCCTCCTCCACGCACTGAAGGATCCCGGCGCGGATTCGGTTGGGATGCTCCTTGGGCGTCCCCATCCGCCTGGCTATCTTGTCGATGCGCTTGAATGCCAGACCGCGTATCTCGCGAACCATGATGTAGGGATCGTCCTGGAGAAGCCCCAGGACATTGTTCCGATACTTCTCGATGAGAGTGGTCACCTGGTGGTGGGTGAGTTCGAAGGCGGCAAGCCACGTGATGACCTTGTTGTATTCCCTGGTCTTTTGCCATTCGTCACGGAGGCGTTTCACGGCATCCATGGAGAGCTTGGCCGTTTTGGCTATCGCCTCTGGCTCCTCAGACAGGAACCGCTCGAAATCCCCACCGAACTTCTCGGCGATGACCTTGGCTTTGACTGGTCCAATCCCCTTGATGTCAGGGTGGTTGGCGAGATAGCGGGCGAGCCCCTCGACGTCCAGATCCAGGTCGTATTCCATGGATTCAACGTGGAACTGCCTTCCGAACTTGGGATGCTGGGTCCAGTTTCCCTTCAGGACCACGGGTTCGTCTTTCCTGGCGTAGATGCGTCCAGCGAACGTGACGGACTCCTCATCGGTTGTGAGAAGTCGTCCTGCGGAGAACTGTGGCCCCGCAAAGAAGACGACATCCACCACCCCGCGAAGGGTTAGGACGCCGTCGGCGTTTTCTCTTGGCATGCGGATGCTCCTTTCCTGTGAAATCGTCTGAGATACCCTTCAACGAAGCGACAGGCGACTTGCCTGTCCGAGCAGAAATACACAGGGATCCCGAAGTCGACGATGATGGAAAGGATGGCGCCCAGGATCGAATTGGGGTGGGCCCCCGAGCGATAATTGCCCTCAAGGATATCGCGCAGGCTGGCTTCCACCACGACGCAAGCGGCCTCGTAGGACTGAAGGCGCTTGAGTTCCTTCTGAAACCTGTCCCGGCCTCGGATGACGGTGGAGACGAAATCAGCAAGGCTCTTTCTCTCCACCGCCACCGAGTCCTCGAAGCCTTCGATGGAATAGTCCCCTGCGGGGAGCGCGCGGCGGATGACCGTCACGCACTGGGGATCGAAGTCGTAAGGCTCCTGTTCCCTGGTATCGACGACAACGGTGATCGCGTTCACCTTAGAAAGGAGTCATGGCACCCGCGGCCGCCGCATCGAAATCATCCCCGCTGTCTTCCATGACGATGCGTCGGTTGAGGTACACGTTCTCGTTTTCTCCCCTGGTTCGTTTGCTGATCTCCAGCTTGACGTTGAGGAGTTTGGGCAAGTTGGCTTGGAGATCTGAGAGTCGCTCCAGATCAAGCCCGCAGGTGTGGAGGTCCGTCTTCAGCCACTTGAGGTTCTCTTTCGTGGCGATGACGTTGTTCCGCCAGAGAAGCCTCCCTCGGAAACGAGGGGCGAGGATCTTCAGAGTCCACTTGAGCATGGGTGTGCCCGAAGACTGCGCCTTTGTAAGCTCCACCCGATCCACATTGACCTGGTACTTCCCATCGGGGACAGGCTCGAATTCCCGCTCTTCGACTTCAGCCTGCGAGAAATCATCGTCGAACTCTGAGAGATCGACTCCCGCCACTCCGTTGGGATTTGCGTTTGAGAAATGTTCTTCTTGCATGATGCTGTTCTCCTTTGGCGCGATTGGCGCCGTTTCAGGGTTACTTGCCACTGGGGGCAGTCTTCTTTTCCTGCCCGGCTGGCGTTTGAGAGCGCGAAGTGTTTGTCTTCGCACCCGCGTTGAATGCTTCGACGAATTTGGCGAAGTCGAGATCGATGGTTTCGGGGAGGCGTCCGGTGCGATCGCCGGCCTCGTAGTTGGGGTTGGGCTTCGTTCGCATGACACGGCGATAGGTTGGCTTTCCGTCCGCGTCCTGACTCACCTCGATGTCGCAGTAGAGAATGAGATCCACCATCCCGAGGACGATCTTCCTCGCCTTGTCGGGGAGCGTGGGAACGATACGGATGTGCTTCCCCGTGCGGGTCTCCACTTCCTTCTCCTGAGAATGGGAGACAAGGAATAGCCCGTAGGGCAGGAAGGCCAGCTTGTTCAAGACGCGCTGGAACTCGTTGTTGATGAGAGCCCATCCCTTGCCGTAGCCAAGATCCGATTCATGCTCGATCTTGTGCTTCTTGCAGATGTAGTCCCCGCACATCTTGTACGCGTTGTCGACGGTGTCGATGATGACGGTCTTGAAGGGGTGGTCCTCCTGGGCGATCTCGCCGCAGGCATTGAGAAGGTCTTCCCAGGTCTCGACAGGCACCTGGAACACGTTCAAGGCGTTGAGGCCCGGTTCGGTGGCCAGGAAGAGTGCGCCATCCGCGTGGGAGCACGTCTCGCTCTTCCCAATCTTGCTCCTCCCGTACATGAGCACGGTGAGATCGGCCAATTCCTGCTTGGCTGGGGTCTTTGTGGTCGGTAGCATTGTTCTTTCTCCTTTCGGTGGTTTCGGGTCCTCAAAACGCCAGGGGCTCTTCCTGTGAGCCTCCGTCCTGCAACTCCTCGTGCGGGGGGACCTTGTGGTAGAAGTTTTCGATCACGTTGGGACTGCCGCCTGAGCGACAGAGCGGGAAATAGGCACAGGGCCTGTGGAAGTGAAAGCAAAACGCCGTGTTCTGGTAGAAGACGCCACGGCGCCGCGCGTCGAGGAAGGCTTGGGTCAGCTCCCAGAGTTCGCTTTGCAGGGTCTCGAACTGGTCGCGGGAGATGTAGAGCATCTCCCGATGGAACATGGCGGGGTCGGCATACTTGGCAGCCAGGCGGGATTGGAAGTCTGCGTCCGCCTCGGGGAGCTTGCGCTTGGCGGAGGACTTTCCCGTCTTGGACTTCGCGATGAGCTCGGCCCGTCGAGCCTCAAATTCCGCCTCGGTCTCTCCGGTCGACTGCTGGAGCCGCGCCTTGACCAGCACGTTGTAAAGGATCCCCGCGATGCGGATGCCCAGAGCGTCCTCGAGGTACTTCGAATAGAGGATGATCTGGAAATCCGTCCACAGCCGTTCGAGGTAGTCCGCATCGATCTGAGACGCCGTCTTGTGCTCAAGGAGGAAGTGCTGGCCATCCATGCGGACGATGCCGTCGACTTTTCCCGCCAGGACGAAGCTCCGCGACGTGGCGCCCGTGGCCGGATTGACAATCTCTCCCTCAAAGGTCTTTTCCAGGGAGACGACCTCGAATTCCTCGGTCGGATACGTCGCCGCATACCCCCGCATCATGGCCGTGGCCAGATGCCAGTCCTTCTTCTCTCCAGGCTCCTGCTCGCGATTGGGGAAGGATCTGTCGATGGAGTCGAGGACCGCATTGAGGTCTCTGTCCGTATGCCAGATCTCAAGGCACCGATGGATCAGTCCTCCGAACGACAGATTCTGATCGGTTTCCAGCGGCACCAGTTCTTCCAAATAGCGCCACTGACAGGCCTTCCGGCAGTTCCGAAAAGCGCTCCACATGGAGTAGGTGGTGGTCATTCTTCCGTTCATGACGCCACCCCCATTTCCCGCTGCCTGGTGCACATGCCGTGTCCCTGGCTCAAGCGTTCCACCTTGAAGGCATCCTCACCGAATTCTCTGGTGAGAAACCCAGTGAAGATCCTCGCGATGTGGCGACCGACCTGGGTGCCGGCATCCACCACGCAGGACCTCTTCCTCTCATCGACGGAAAATTTGGCGTCCAGTCGAATCTGGGATCGTCCGTGCAGGCTCTCTGTGGCCAGGACGGCCAGGAAGAGCGTTTCTTCGGCGTCCTTCAGGGGGACGCCTTCAGCAAATCTGTACTTGTAAATGTCTCGTTTCATGGGGTTTCCCTCCGTATCTTTGGTTCTGAGATCCGCAAGGGGGCGCGCCCAGGGCCAGGATCGGGGGAGGCGACTGTCGCCTCGATCGATCTCTCCCTCTGCTAATTACTTACCGGGCTCCGCACGAAAATTGGCGGTAAC
>Ga0209498_1001821_pt1 | contig 12974 bp, 10 predicted proteins | sample WalLakDeSediment_FD_184131 | JGI IMG/M metagenome (GOLD analysis project Ga0209498, IMG submission 184131) | Lake sediment microbial communities from Walker lake, Nevada to study Microbial Dark Matter (Phase II) - Walker Lake 11/02/13 Deep... | ecosystem: Environmental > Aquatic > Freshwater >...
CAGCCTCAGGCCATCAAGGGTATTTATCTCACCGGGAGCAAAAAGGTTAGCCTTTTCCTTTACCTGGGTCATGACCAGCTCTTTGAGTTCATCAGGACAAAAGACCCTTGCTTTTTCGAAGAATAGTTTGGGAATACTTTGGAAATATCGCCTGATTTCGCCGGCATCGCTTAGTTCATTTAACAGGATAAGTGAAGCAAAAATGCTATCGGGGTAATAGCCCAGCTCAGGGAAGATATAGACGCCTACCTGCTCCACTCCTAAGGCAGCATCGAGTTCCTGAGCTAAATGGGCGACGGCGACATCGCCTACCCTGCCTCTGACCACTTCCGCTCCCAGGTCCTTCACTGCTAAATCGACAAGAGTTCCAGTTTCTACTGTGGTAGCAATCTTTTTCCTTCCCGTTCTCTTGACAGCCAGTCTTGAGATAAAGGCGATTGGCTCGTTGAAACCGAGGAAACCTTCTTTATCGCAGAAAACGACGCGGTCGGCATCTCCATCAAAGCAAATAGCTAAGTCAGCATTATGTTGCCTCAGGAAATTAACTGTGCCCTGAAGGGTATCCTCTTTGGGCTCGGGATTTCTCCCTGGGAAAAGTCCATCTGGCGCGTCATTTACAGGTATCACATCGAGGCCCATTTGGGCAAAGATATCGCCGGCAAACCTGGAGGCAGCGCCATTGCCAGAATCGACGACTATTTTTAGCTGGTGATCGAATCCTGGCGGAGAAAGCTTGCCTTTAATAAAGGAAAGGTATCTTTGTTTCATGTCCTGCGCTTGCTCTAAAGTTCCCCTCTTCCCCTGACGGAATTGTTTTTCAAAAAAAACTTTCTCTATCTCCGCTTCTTGAGCCTGGCTATATCCCAGCGAATTCTCGGCAAAGAGCTTGATTCCATTGAACTCAGGGGGATTATGAGAGGCCGTGATCATAATGCCAGCGGCGAAGCCCAATTCCCGGGTGAGCAATGCTAGTGCCGGGGTAGGCAAAATGCCTAAATCAACCACATTTATACTGCAGGAAAGCAAGCCTGAACTGACCGATTCCTTAATTAGCTCCCTGCTTATCCTGGTGTCGGTAGCGATACAAACTGTGGAGGCTCGAGGCAGGGTAGTGCCTATGGCTGAGGCGACCTGGCGGCACAAATCAGGCGATAAATCCTGATTGACTACGCCCCGGATGCCACTTGTCCCAAATAGTTTCCTTATGTTCATTTCCGGCCTTAAGCTAGCTTAAATAAAAGATAACACGAAATTAAGTGCTTGGCAATAAGCACGGGCTGTAATAACATATGGTAAACTATGCTGTCCCGTCATAAGCTGCGCTATTCTGGAAGCATGTAATGACAAAGGAAATAGCATGGGTTCTGCTGATCACCATTTTGCCCATTACTGAATTAAGGGGTGGGATACCGTTAGGCATATCTTTGGGGCTGGACCCCTTGTTTACCTTCTTTATGGCGGTCATTGCTAACGCCCTGATATTCTTCCCTATCTTCTTTGCGTTACGCCTTTTTTACGATAAGCTTTTGTTCCGAATTCCGTTGTTCGACAGGTATCTGGATAATTTAAGAAAACGAGGTGAGCTCAAAGTGGAGAAATATGGCTTCTGGGGATTATTTTTGTTTGTGGCTCTGCCCTTGCCTATCACCGGAGCATACACGGGGACTATTCTGGCCTGGCTACTGGGCATGGATTGGAGGAAAGCTTTCCCCGCCGTTGGGCTAGGAGTAATTGTGGCCGGTATCATAGTGCTCTTAATAACCTTGGAGGTAATTGAGCTGATATAGTCCCTGCAGGATTCGGCTCTCTGACGCCCCGATTAAAAGAATGACTATCAGGCTTACTAAATTGAATTTCGATAAGCGATTCAGAAATGATTTTACTGTGGCGAGCACAACCTCAACTCTAGATAATTAGCCATGGTGCGCTGCACCACCAACAAACGATGAAAATCGCATTTTCTAGGTATAGTCGGTAAGGAAAAGCTGGGTATCCATATGTACAGATACCCAGCCCTCCAGTGATTCTGCCACCCTCAATATTAGCTTTAACTCTTCCCTATTCTGAACATTTTCGTGCCACATACGGAACATACGCCTTGAGTGGCCGGCCTGCGGTTCTTCATGATGATGCTTTTGGCATCTTTCATTTCCCTTTTGGCACGGCACTTCATACAGTATGCTTGCATCTGTTCACCTCCCTTTTTATAAAAGAATAAGCCATCATCACTCAAATGTCAACACTTTTCTTCAAATATTTTAAAAAAAGTCTCGTTATTTATGCATATTATTCCCAATTGCGACCCTGAGTAAGTTCATCAAATGATGAATAGCTGCTTTGCAAAATTTGATAGATGAAGTTCATGAATATGAAGGCTCCATTTACAAGTTCACCGGTGACAGTTAGGTTACCTGCTTAAAATGATTCGACACATCGTTAGCTGTGGTATCGCTGGAGCACCTGTCGTGCCTTTTGACTTGCTCGGGCGCGGTGGCTGATTTGGTTTTTCATCTCCAATGGAAGTTCAGCCATGGTCTTACCTATCTCAGGGAGGTAGAAAATGGGGTCATAGCCAAAACCATTTTCCCCTTTAGCCTCAAGGGCAATCATGCCCTGACACTTGCCGTGGCATAGCTCCGAGCGACCTCCTGGAGCAACTATAGCAATAACGCACTTAAACTGCGCTGTTCGTCTCTCCCAGGGAACGCCGTTGAGTTTAGCCAGGAGGGAGCTTATCTTTTCTGCGTCAGTAGCAGCCTCACCAGCAAAGCGAGCCGATTGCACCCCTGGCTCCCCACTAATGGCATCCACCTCCAGTCCCGAGTCATCAGCAAGAGTGGTGAGCTGGCTTAATTTGGCATAAGTGATAGCTTTTAACCGAGCATTTTGTTCGTAGGTGTCTCCCGACTCGGTGACGACTTCTGCTATTCCCTCTTCAGACAGCGTAGTTATCTGGTAACCAAGACCATCCAGCAAAAAGCGATATTCCCTGATTTTCCCTGAGTTGGAGCTAGCTAACAGAAGCTTAGGCATTTTTGCCCTTCTGGCAAATTACAGTGCGCCTTGCGCAAATTAGATGTCTTGAAATCTTGGAGCGAGCTTCTTAGCCACTTGAGGCATGGTGGTATATTCCATCTCATCAAGTGGCAGGCGATGTGGCTCAAACGGACCCATGCGGCGCAGGAAATCCGCCATAATATTTGCCTGGTGCCGAGCTTCATCAAAAGCGGGGTCATCAAAGAGGTCACGAGGTCCGATGAGCTTGCCATTAGCAAGTTGAAAACCAGCGGCTACCACCCTCGGCGGACCATCAAAGCGGCAAGGATTGCTTTCCCGGACAGCTACCGGCATTAAGGGACCGTGGTGCGAGCCTCTCATCCAGCCTTCTATTATGTGAGGAGAGGCAAAGGGTTCCAGTATTTCACCCACAGCGGGAAATTTTCCCTGGGAGCGAACGATGCAGACAGGGTCGTCCTTGCCTATGTATCTGCCGGCCATGAGAGACAGTCTCTGGGTAGAGGAGACAGCCGCGATTTCTCCAGTCTCTTTATGGTACACCGCTTTAATGGCATAGCGACCTGGTGCGCCAAGAAAAATTAGCATGTCGTAAATTTCCTCAGGAGCGTTAAATTTGATTTTTTTGTTCTCTTTGACATCGTGGACTTCAAATGTGAAGCCGGCGTGCAGATCAGGGGCAATAACTAACCCAATGGTGTTAAAGGGATCAGCAAATATTTTATATAGCGGCAGATTCCAGGCGCCAGATGCCGTCTTATCCGCCATAAGTATGATTATAGTTTCAGCCTGGCGCTCGGAAAATTGCATCTCAGCTGTACCAGGTCCCATTCCCTTGACATTGCCGGAGAAAGCATCGGATAGAAGGTCCTGCCCGGCACCATGCAGCTTCAAGCTCTTAGCTACATTGGTGCATTCCACAAATGTATCCCAGGCTAACTTGTGGATTCGTTCACTATCCTCACCTTGCTGGTGAGTCATTATTAATTGAAGGTCATCACCACAAACAGTAACATGATGGTCTATAAGCAGTCCCTGACTTTGAGTATGTTCCAGCACTTCCTTAGCCTTTTGTATTACATCGGGGTGGCTGGAAGAATGCCCGACATAGCCGCCGACGTCGGCTTTGATAATGCTTAAAGTTAATTCCATTTCACCTTCCTGTCGTAGTTTAGCAATAAAGAAGGTCAATATCAAATCGGGATGAAAATTAGCCCTTCTTCGCTATTACCCAAAGCCTCCACCCTGTTTTGGTGATGGAGCAAAGCAGTATAAGCTGCCACCGCGGCGTCACACAGGTCGTGGTCAAACATGTTGGAATAGGGCTTAAGACCAGGTAGAATGTCTCCCAGCTTATCCCTGAGGAAGCGTATACCTTACCTAGAAAATAACCTCAAAATTTTCATCGTTTGTTGGTGGTGCAGCGCACCATGGCTAATTGTTTTGTAGTTTTCTGGGGCATGGCTTTCCCGAGGAGGCGAACTTTGCTGGCGAAGGGATAGACCTCAATGACTTGACCAGCTTGCTTCGCCTCGCGACCAATGCTATTTTTAAGCGCGATACCACGGTAGATCAAGCTCCTGACAAAAGTCTTCTTGCTAGTGGGGTAACAAGGAATTCCTTGTCGCCTCAGTTCCTGGTCACACTGCCTGTTCTTTCTTGGGAATTTTGGTTCACAAGAGCAGCTTTCCTCAAGGCAACACAACCCCAATGGCAAGCTCAAGGGGGCGTCGATTGCTATTACTCGGGGTGAATAGAAATTTAACAGAGCGACGATATCTCTATTCTCGGTTAAGAAACCAAGGTAAACAAGTTGTAATTTGCCATCCAATCCTAAACAGGCACTCGGTTTAGCTTCTGTTGAAGTTAAATCGATGCCAAAAAAAGTGGGACACTTCATGTTGTCGGAGAAGATTTTTTGCCTGCCCGTTTTAATATCTCTCTCGCTGCCACTATACCTGAAGCTGAAGCTTGGACCAAGCCTCGACTTATGCCGGCGCCATCGCCAGCAGCAAATATATTGCCGATCTCGGTCTCTAAACAAGGGGTCAACTTTAGCTGACTGGAGTAAAATTTAACCTCTATCCCATAAAGCAAAGTATGTGGGGAAGCGACGCCCGGAGCTAGTGCGTCCATAGCTTGCAGCATTTCCACTATACTTTTGAGATAACGATAGGGGAGGGCGAAACTTAAATCTCCTGGGGTTGCTGCCTTTAAGCTCGGTTCGACGGGACTATTCTGGAGGCGAGCATGAGTCGAGCGGTGACCATCCATTAAGTCTCCCAATCTTTGCACTAACACACCGTCACTAAGGATATTGGCTAGCCTTGCCAGATACTTACCATAGGCAATAGGTTCGTGGAAGGGCTCGGTGAAGGTAGTGCTCACCAAAAGGGCAAAGTTAGTATTTTTTGTCCTGGGTCGGGTATAACCAACGCCATTGACCGTAATCACGGGGTCAGAGCCACCTGTGGACTCCATAATTACCTCGCCTCCAGGACACATGCAGAATGTTCTAACCCGGTCATTGAAACTCTTGGAATAAAATTCGAGTTTTGACTCATACAATGTCGAGGTTAGCTTCTCCATGGTTGTCATTGGTACTTCAACTCGGCAACCTACATCTACAGGGTTGGAATTAAGGCTTAGTTTAAGCCTCTTGGCTTCATTGCATAGCCACTCTGACCCCTCTCTCCCCGGGGCTAAGATTAAATAGCGACAGCTTAACCTTTCACCATTGCTGGTTTCAACAGCTTTAACCCCACAATCGTCAACCACGACATTCTTAATTGTTGTTCCTAGCCTTATGTCTAATTTAGGTGATAGATAATTCTGCATAGCCTTCAATGCTTCATGACAGAACTCAGTTCCCAGGTGACGCAATTTAACAGGGGTCAATTTGAGACCAGCTAATGCAGCCTGCTGTTCTAGTGCGGCTATATCTTCTCCCATTCCATAAACATGGGAGGGAGCGCCAAATTTGAGGTAAATAGAATCAACATAATCTATAAGTGCTCGAGCTTGCTCAAAGCCGAGCAATTCCTTGAGCCGTCCGCCCACTTGGGTGGACAAAGTTAGTTTGCCATCGCTGAAGGCTCCAGCACCTCCAAAACCACTTACCAAATGACATGGGGAGCAGAGTAGACAGCGTCCACTTCTGCTCTGAACTGGACACACACGAGCATCAATCTCTCCTCCCTTGTCCAGAAGCAAAACGTCGAGGCCAGCGCTACATAATTCCAGGCTGGCGAATATACCTGCTGGACCAGCACCAACTATGGCGACATCATAGCTTTTGGTCATAGAGATTCATTCTGGGCGGTTATTGACCTAACCAATTGGTCAAAAGGCTTCCTGATTTAAGGACTTCATCGGCCGCGGAATATGGGTCGAGTTCTCCCTTTTCCACCCTCTCAATATAACTACTCAGTTGCCCATCTTGCTCAATTGACTTGAGCAACTTATGAGTTAATTTTTGTTCTATGGTTTTTATGAAGTCCCATTTGCGTTGCAGTTGGCGGCGCTGCAAAAGCTGACCCGTTCCACAAAGGGCCTGATGATGTAATTGAATTTGTTTATGAAGCTCCTCGATGCCGACATCGTTAACCGCCTCTGTGGCTACCACAGGTATATCCCACCAGCTTGGCTCACGAAGATGCAGCATGGCTTGTATATCACGAATGAAGTTGTCTGCACCAGGATGGTCAGCCTTGTTAACTACAAATATGTCAGCGATCTCAAGTAGTCCTGCTTTCATCGTCTGGATAGCATCCCCAGCTTCGGGACATAATGTGACGAGCACGGTATCGGACTTCTCCATAATATCTACCTCGCTTTGTCCTACTCCTACTGTCTCTATCAGAATAATGTCTTTACCAGCGGCGTCAAGCAGCTTGATGACAGCGCTGGCAGTTTGTGGTAGCCCGCCCATGCTCCCACGAGTCGCCATACTGCGGATGAAAACTCCATCGTCAAGATAATGCTGCTGCATTCTTATCCTGTCACCTAATACCGCCCCTCCCGTGAACGGGCTTGAGGGGTCTACTGCAATTATCCCAACTTTCAAGCCTTGTTTTCTTATCAATGCCGTCAGCTTGTCCACCAGGGTGCTCTTCCCTGCTCCCGGGGGCCCGGTTACTCCTATACAGTATGCCTTCCCCAGGTGTGGGCTGATGAGTTTCATTATTTCGGGCACTTGGCTGCTTTCATTTTCTACCAGGCTGATGACGCGTGATAGGGAAACATTTTCCCCCTTGAGCGTCTGTTCCACTAACTTCATAATTTTATGCATCCTCTATTATGCGGTCGAGCTATTTTATAGCTTTCTTAGTTACCAGTCAAATATAGTTAACCACAAAAAACTTTATAATTCTCCCTCCCCTGGCGGGCTGAGCATGTCCCATATCTTTTGCTGGACACAGGGGAAATCCCGTACTAAGTCTTGCTATTGACCTGATGGTGGCATCGTAGGGGAGGGCTTGCCCTCCCATTTTAGGTCGTGAAACCCCTGATGTGCCCTGTACGGTCTTTTTTGAAGAGGACGAGTGGAAAGCTCTGACAGCTTGCATCTCCCAAAATCCTGTGCCGCCCGATAGACCTCTATCCGAATCGTAGGGGAGGGCTTGCCCTCCCATTATAGGTCTCGATGACATCACCACTATGTGGAAGATAATGATTGATTTGCATGTCCCACATCCTCAAAAACCCCCTGTGTCCAGCAACCGAGTTATGGGTAAAGATGAGGATTTAATCAGGGGAAGAGGGGGTGAGGGGGCCATCTTTTGGAAAAACTTACCTGTTACTCTGCATTAGTGTGCAGAAGATGACATTTGTAGCGTCAAGCCTCAATGCTCCGTTTGCTCTTTGACGAAGGGCTTTAGAAATCGGGTTCTATACGGGTGTCGCAATGACCTGAGCAATCTTGCCTCCATCTGCCCCACCCGGTTAGGGGTCACTCCAAATTCGAGCGCGATCTCCCTCTGAAGCCAGCACCGTCCATCAGCAAAGCCAAAACGCAGCATCGCCAGACGCTTGCACCGGTTCGCGAAAGCCGAGTTGCCGGAATTTCTCATACTTTGCTCGACCGATTCGATCTGTCTCAGCAGTGCTTCCCTGAGAGACAGTCCATCGATTTCCTGATGCAACTCGTTGTCCTCAACCCATTCTCCCAAAATGGCCGACATCAACTTCCTCTCCAGCTTCAGTGCCACTTGTTCTTGCGGTCCATGTGCTTTTCGCAATGCGGCGGCACTGGCTATAGAATAGGCTTTGGCTAACAGAGATGCAACATTTTGTTTCCCAACCGTAAAAGGAGCGTTCCCCAATCTTTTAAGGACTGCATTTTCAACCTCGGGCAGAGCTGGATTAATAGTAAAGGAATCCAGAGCCGCTCCTGCCTGCCAGAATATGTCCAGACATTTTTCAAGAGGGACAGCCTCCTCCCTTTGAGATAATTCGGTTTCGATGGGCGACTTAACATCCACTTCCGGCGACGATTGGGAGCGCTTCTCCCTGAGTATACCAATGAGCTCTTCCTTGGTCTGTCCACGCAGTTTGAAAATCAGAAACGGGTCCTCGTCGAATCTCTCGGCCATCAGGTAATAGACGGCAGCAATGTGTTTGCATGGATTGGCCCAATCCGGGCAGGAGCAATCGGTGGCCAGGTCCTTTACTGAAGTGGGGAAAAGTGATATCTTAGCCTCGCCAAATGCATCCTCGATATTTTGGGGCATCTCGCCGGAAAGCAATCGGGCGGCAAATACCGCCTGTGATGCCATAGCATCCGTTACCTTATCCCAATCTTTTTCGGAAAGAGGTTTCAACTCAATTCTGATCGAGTAAGGTTTTGCCCGGGTGCCCTGGACCCGCGCAGCAACCGCGCCTTTCTGGATATCAATGGAGACTACCTGCCCCATGCGAGCGTAGGAACGGCCACGGCCAAGCCTGGCACCCATGCCCAAAGACTCCAGCACCTCAATCCAGCGGTTGGACCACCAGGTCTCGCCGATCCGTCCACGCTGGCTTTTAGTCTTAAGGCCGTCTTTCACCCTCCTTGGCCGAGCTGGCTCGTAGCGACCCCAAAAGTAACCATATCCCATGTTAAACTACTCCTCCCTGACCGCCTCGCGGCTCAAAGCAAATACCTGCTTAAGCTGGTCGGTAGACATCTCGGTGAGCCAACCCTCACCGGTACCAACGATGTTTTCCGCAAGCTCTTTCTTTTGCTCGATCATCTGGTCAATGCGCTCTTCCAGGGTGCCGAGGCAAACAAACTTGTGTACCTGGACGTTTCTCTTTTGTCCGATGCGGAAAGCTCGGTCGGTAGCCTGGTTTTCCACTGCCGGATTCCACCAGCGATCGAAGTGAAAAACATGGTTTGCGGCGGTCAGGTTAAGACCGAGTCCACCAGCTTTGAGGGAGAGAATAAAGAGAGGTGGTCCCTGGTGATTAGCTTGAAAGCGTTGTACCATGCTGTCGCGCTGCTGCTTGGTGGTGCCGCCATGCAGAAAGAGCGTTTCACAGCCAAAGATATCCCGCAGGTGAGCTCGAAGCATCATACCCATCTCGGCAAACTGGGTGAAGATCAGGGCCTTATCCCCTTCAGCCAGGACTTCTTCCAGCATTTCCTCTAAGCGGATAAGCTTGCCGGAGCGGCCAGGTAACTTGCTGCCGTCCTGGATAAACTGTGTCGGGTGATTGCAGACCTGCTTGAGTTTCAATAGCGTGGAGAGCACCAGTCCCTTGCGCTCAATGCCCTCGGAGTGTTCGATCTTATCCAGCATTTCCTTCACCACCGCCTGGTAAAGTGTTGCCTGTTCTCGGGTAAGGTTACAGAAGACCTTCATCTCCATCTTTTCAGGCAGATCACTGATGATGGTGGGGTCGGTTTTCAATCGCCGTAATACGAAGGGCTGGACCAGTCTCTTGAGCGTTTCGGCGCGGGCGGGATTGCGATATTTCTCAATTGGGATAACAAAATTGGTATGAAAATCACTGGCTGATTTAAGGTAGCCGGGGTTAAGAAAATCCATGATAGACCACAGTTCGGACAGCCGGTTCTCTACCGGTGTGCCGGTCAGGGCGACTCTATGATTGGTGTTGAGCTTCTTGATTGTTTGTGTCTGTTTCGCAGCGGGGTTTTTGATGTTCTGGGCTTCATCAAGGGTGACACGCTCCCACTTAACCCTGGAGAAAAGTCGTTCATCGCGGTGCACCAGGGCATACGTGCTGATGACAAGGTCATGTCTCTTGGCTTCCCTGACAAACGCCGCGCCGGACAGTCTGTCCGCGCCGTGATGGACCATGACCTTGAGCGACGGCCCAAAGCGCTCGATTTCCTTTTGCCAGTTACCCACAACCGACATCGGGCAGATTAGAAGTGCAGGGTTGGGTCGGGGCTCTCTCCCACGACCAGAGCGCTCATGGAGCATGAGGGCAATGAACTCGATGGTCTTTCCCAATCCCATGTCGTCGGCCAGGCAAGCACCAAGCCAGAACTGTCTGAGGAAAGCCAGCCAGGAAAGCCCTTTGACTTGATATGGCCGCAATTTGCCGTTGAAAGTTGCGGGTGGTGGAACTTCGGATACCTTAGCGCCGCTGGAGAGCTTGTCCATGAAATCTCTGATCCATCCTTCTGCCTCCATGCCGGCTACAGGCAGGCCGGCTTCGGAGATTTCCTGCCCCAGCCCGATCCGAAGTGCTTCGCCCAACCTCATTTCACCATCGCCGTGCTTTTTGCGGAAAAAGGCGACCGCCGCTTCGACTTCCTCGGGTTTGAGCTCTACCCACTGCCCCCTTACTCTGACCAGAGGCACCTTAAGCTCGGCCAGCTTCTCGAATTCCTCCGGTGAGAAGGTTGCATCACCCAGGGCGATTTCCCAGTTATAAGCTACAAGGCTATCCATGCCCAGGAGTCCCGAGGCGACTTTAGCCTCTGCCTTCGGCCTCAAATTCAATCTGGTGCTGAGGCGGGCTGCCGGTTTCTGCCACCAGGGCGGCAGGAGAATGCCGAATCCACTTTGCTCCAAGAGCGGCGCGGACTGGCGCAGAAAAGCATAGGCGTGCTCAGTGTCCAGTGTTACTGCCACCGGACATGCTGTTTTTAAACTGTCATCTATCGGGGGGAATACCCGCGAAGCTTTACCCAGATCGGCAAGCAACCGCTCCTGCGGATTTTTAAATCGGCGTTTCAGAAATGTGGCTACGCCCGATCTTGTGCCCCAGACCTTCTCGGCTGGAACCAGCAAGCTTGGGTCATCGCTGGCCTGTAAATGAAAACTAACTCTCCAATCCTCGGTATCATCATCGGGAAAATCAAGCCTGAAGCAGGTGCGAAACGGCGTATCCGAAGGGAGGGGTTGAATCTGGCTGAGCCAGGACCCTAACTCTTTGGAAAATGAAGCGAGCTCGTCGGTTGATGCCTCAAAGCAGGGGTCATCAGACGAGAGGGCGCGCACCCATTGCTCTGAAGGTGAGATAGCTCGACGGCCGCGGCGAAGCGGCAGCATCGGTGTTGAAGAGAGGCTTTTCCTGATAAAGCCATCAACAGTCTGATTGACAAAACTGGAAACGAGGTCGGATGGTAACAGCGGTTTTTCCCTTTCTGGCAACAGGAGTGCGCGACAACTCGGCGGCATCGAGCTTGCCAGCAGTTGTTCTCGCAGGGCATCTTCTTCGCCGATGACCACTTCCCAGGCAGCTTGAATAGATATGGTGTTGTCCCGCTCATCCTTTTTGAGCGTGGGGATGAAGCACTGCCTGGTAATCAGTTCGAGTGTGAACTTGGCCGCTTCGACCCAAAAACGCAGAGAGCCACCAAAGGCAACTCTGTGGGGAGGGCCGCCGGGCAGACAGAGCAAAAAATCCAGCGCAGCACACGGATCGAGAGCCAGTGTATTGATATCCCAGGGACTCAAGACAATCTCATCCGTATCTCCGGCACTGTCTTCCTGAATCAATTCCCGAGATGGTAGCGGTCCCCTGCGTGTGGATGGCAGCAGAACCGGCAGAACCGCCGAGATAGCGCCTTCCTCAATTAGTCCTCTAGAAAGATCGCTAACAGCTTCCCTTAGCGGATCATCTCCCAGTGTAAAAGGATGCGGTCGCGGCTTTATCGCCCGCCGGCCTCGCCCTCTACGGAAAATCGCCGGCATTGTGGAAGACTCTGCCCAAAGGTGGAGTTTCCCGCGGGTGTCCCAGAAACTGTGTAGAACAATCACTGTTCTTGGCTATCCTGAAAATCTATCGCCTAATATGGCCTTATCTACAAAGGGAGCCTGTTCCGCTTTCATGGCTTCAACACTGATTTCTGCGACTTCAGGATTTCTTGCCAAGCCGTTGCCTCCCTTTATCAGTAATTCTCCATACTCCCTTGCCTGAGCTAGTTACTTCCCCGTTTTGAAGCAATTTTATCTAGCCCATCTTTACCACATTTTTGTCCGCAAGCGAGGTCAATAGCTTTGATTGAGATGGACTCTGAAGCTGAGCCATCGATGTAGTGCCCATAAACCGATATGAGCACCGTTTTTAGCTTCGATTTTTGATGGCAGTGGTAAACTTGGGCTAGCCCATCGCACCAAATTTGGCCACTTCTTGTCACCACTTTTGAGCGTTTGTGCCAATTCCTCAGGGACAATCTGGGGAAAGTGTCTGGCAACCCTTCGATAAATATCTCCAGTTGTTGCTTCACCTCCCATAGCATTTAGCTCTATAAGAATGAGACCTTCTATTTCCTCTTTATTGGGAAAGGACAAATTAGTTCTACCTGAATCTTGATTCCACCCTATTTTAGAATCACTCGAGGAAAAAATCAATAATTGAAACACAGAAACGGTAAGACCGCCTTGAATTGGAGTGAAGATTATGGGAGACTAAGAATCTCGACTTTTGCACCTTAAAAATTGAATACATCAAACGGCTTAAAACGACCTTCTACAGCCAGCTTTAGCTCACGGGAGACA
>Ga0209498_1001823_pt1 | contig 12963 bp, 10 predicted proteins | sample WalLakDeSediment_FD_184131 | JGI IMG/M metagenome (GOLD analysis project Ga0209498, IMG submission 184131) | Lake sediment microbial communities from Walker lake, Nevada to study Microbial Dark Matter (Phase II) - Walker Lake 11/02/13 Deep... | ecosystem: Environmental > Aquatic > Freshwater >...
ACACGGGATGCGGTTGTCGACGCTTTGGTTCCAGCGCTCGTGCAGGTGGGATGTCGGAGAATCTGAGGGGTAGTGGGAGCCTAAGAGACCTTGGTGGGCCTTCGGTCCAGGGGCCCTGGCGGAGGCCACGGGGACGATGGGAATCAGGTGGCTGGTTCTGGTGGGGGTCCTGCTCGCGGGCCTGGGATCATTGGTGGTTCGGATCTGTGCCGACGGTGGGGCCATGGCCGCTCCATACCAGTCGTGCGAGTGTTGGGGGCTCGAGTGGGAGCTTTACGACCAATCGGAAATCGACGGACCGCGGCGGACGCTCTGCGTGGGATGGGTCCGTAAGAAGACCTGTTATCAATTCAGGAACGGACCGGTCGTTCCATGCGAAGGTCCAAGGGGGGAGCTCCCAAGCCCGGAGATGGAGCACGTCCGGCTACACTACCGCATCCGGCTTGACGCCGTGGCACCATCCCGGTTCGTCGCTCTCGTGGAGGACGGGATGACGATCCCCCTTGAAGTGGTGTGGGATCTCTCCGGGGAAGGTGTCTCGTAGGGGTCCGAAGACCAGGAGATCCGGAAAAGGGAGAATGGAGGTTGTATAGAGGTAAGCGGGCGGGTAATATTACCTCCAATGACCGAGTTGTTACCTCTATTCCCTCAACGGACGCCCGCCCCGAATGAAGTCTTTGGATCCAGTGTTTCTTGATCGCCTCGCCCTGACCCTTTCACACGGCTCAACCCTCCGTGCCTTGGGGGAACACCGTGGAGAGCAGGAGCTCTTCATCCAGCAGGTTCCTGAGGCGTTGGAGACGCTCCGCACGGTCGCCATGGTGGAGTCGACCGAATCGTCGAATCGGTTGGAGGGCGTGATCGCGGCACCTGATCGCCTTCGGAAGGTTGTTCTACGCGACGCAGCTCCAGCGGATCGTTCAGAGCAGGATATCGCAGGGTATCGAGACGCGTTGGCCCTCATTCATGACTCGGCCGATCACATTCCGTTCAGTCTGAGTGTGATCCAGCAACTCCATTCGATGTTGTACCGCTACCAACCCGGGAGTGGTGGTCGCTGGAAGGCCACGCAGAACGACATTGTTGAGCGGGCACATAATGGATCGATCACCCGAGTCCGGTTCCGGCCCGTAAGCCCGGTGGCAACGCCGGGCACAATGCAGGATCTCATCACCCGATGGAACCAAGCGGAGGACCAACAGAGGGAGCCGTTGCTGGTCATTCCGCTGGCCATCCTCGACTTCCTCTGCATTCATCCATTCGCCGATGGCAATGGACGCGTGGCCCGGCTCCTGACCCTGCTGCTGTTGTACCGATCCGGATACACGGTTGGGCGGTACATAAGCCTGGAGCGAGTCATCGAAGACAGCCGGGACACGTACTACGAAGCGCTTGAGGCGAGTTCCCAAGGGTGGCATGAGGGCCAGCACGATCCTTTCCCATGGCTGGAGTACTTCTGGGGTACTCTGCTTCGGGCTTACGGCGAGTTCCGTGATCGAGCTGGGCGGCTCATGACGGCGCGCGGATCAAAGACTGCGCTTGTTGAAGCTGCGGTGGAGCGACGCCTTCGGCCCTTTTCCATCTCAGAGATAGAGGACGATTGCCCCGGGGTTAGCCGTGACATGATCCGTCACGTGTTGCGGCGTCTCCGTGACGAGGGAAGAGTGCAGGTTCGGGGCCGTGGGCGAGGGGCAAGATGGGAGGTGCTGAAACACGAGAGGGGAGACTTGTAGTGCTTCTGACTTCTCCGGGCCGGACCCGGGTCCCCTCACGTGGGCCCCTCGCCCTCCGGTCCCCGCTCTCCTCCCAGGGCCGAAAGACTCAGCAGGGCGGCGGCCACCTCGTCCAACAATGGATCCAGGCGAGGGCCTGTCTCCGGGTCGAGCTCACCATATCCTCGGAGCACTTGGGAACGGCAGTTCAGGACTGTCTCCCACCAGTGGGAAGCCAGGACCTGAAGCCTTCGGCCGGGGTCCGGTCTCAGAGCCGCCGGGCGGAAGCCGAGCCTCCGCATGCTCGCCGGCCCTGATCCGGGTAGCCCGTATGAGAGCCCTCTCGATCCCGTCCTCCGCAGCCACGGCACGGCGTGCCAGCTCCGCAAGGAATGCCCGCACCGTCTCCTGCGCCCGATAGAGGATGTCGCCCCGGATCCGGCCCACGTTCCTGTCCAGGTCCTCAGCAACCAGGCGGTGAGCCCCTCTTCGAAACCGCCACCGGAAGAGCCTCCTCGGCAGGAGCAGGCCCAGGAGGTCCACGGTGAGCTCCGGTCTCATCCCCTGGACGTGATAGTAGAAGTGGTGGAAGTCCACGAGCTCGGCCGGAGGCGGCGGGCTGGGAAGAACGACGCCCAGTTCCTCCTGAACCCATGCGGAGAGGGTGGAGGCCGTGGCGCGCTCCACCAGCCGCCGCGTCGCGTCCAGAAGGACGGGACGAACCTCCGCCCTCCTCATGGCCAGCTCCCTCCTGAGCTCCCCCAACCGGCGCAGGCGGTCCTCCAGGTTCTCGCCGGAGAGGCGAATGGCCTTCTCCTCCACCTGGAGACGACCCCGCAGCTCCCCGGCCATCCGGGCCCGACGCCCCAGATCGGGGGCCCCGAATTCCTCCGCAACCCTTTCGAGCCGCTCCAGAGCCTCCCGCACCTCGGGAATGGAGGTCACTTTCATTGCCGGAGCTGCCATGTTCATCCTGTGGCTGGGTCAGGCGGAGACGTTACGGAGGCCCCAACGAGAACGACCCCTGCCCGACGCCATCGTCGTGCAGGAGTCATCAGCCGCCAGGAGCGGCGGTTCAGGGCGAAATCCATCGCCGAACCAACGAGGGTGACGCTAGTCCGGACCCATGGTGGTGTCAAGGACGGGGAGACTCCACGGAGCGGGGCACTGTGCACCGAATCGGGGCAACACCAACTTCGCGATTGCGGAGCCGAGGGTAGCGGCTGTTACGTTGCGGAGGCGCTTCAGCTCAGGATGCTCCTTCTGTTCCTGGCGACGCACATGGTCCATGGCCCCGTTGAGGAGCTTCGCAACGTGTGAGGCCGGGAGATAGGATTCTTGTCCAAGGGAGGGAATGATGAGGGTTCGCCTTCTTCTCGCTGGTCTGATGGTCTCCTGTATCCAGAGTCCGGCCGTGGTCTTCGAGTCGGAGCTCTGGCCGGAGGAGGGACGTCCCGCCTTCGAGGCGGCCTCCGATACGCTTGTCCTCCGGGAAGCCCCCCTTCCCTCGGCTGCCGTCGCCCGGACCATGCCCGTCCACCGAGGGACACCGATCCTCTTCGACTCCACCCGGTTTCAGACGCTCGAGCCGGGACAGTTCCGCGTCCTCACGGACACGGTCCTCGTCGGCAGGAATCTCGGGCCTACCCGGTACCTGGCGGTGAGCGACTACTACAGCGGGAGATTCCAGCGGGAGCATCGTCGCGTCACGGCCGGTGAGACCATCGAGTACCTTCAGTACCGGGCCGAAGGCACATGCTTCGTTCGGGTGGGCGGCGCCGTGTTCGAGGCCGAACAGTGCCCCCTCTTCCAGCCGGCACTCTATGAGTTGGCCCACGAACCAACGGTGGACTGGTGGATCCGGGTGGTCGTGGAAGGAGAGCCTCGTGGCTGGCTCCGAGTCGAGGAGACTGCGGTGCGAGAGGTTGACCGCCTGTTCTGAGGGCCCGTCGTCACGAATGGAGAGATTTCGCTCCACCGGGTCCGGGCAAGCCCCCCCATAGAGGCCACAATGCCACATATCGGCGGCCTGGATCTCCGGATCCCTTATCGGTACGCGGCTTTGCTCTCAATCCGGGGGTCCGGGCCGTTCAGGAGCCGAGTGCACACCGCGAGGGTCAGCTCCGTGAGAATGAGGAGTGCCAGGACATTCGGTCCAGCTTCCACGGCGTGCCAACGGGCCCGGGGCAGAGCGGCATCGCGGCGTTCCGGCAACAGGGGATCCGCCTCTCCATGACCGAGCCTTCCGCGCTCGGGCCGCGAGAGGGGCCAATGACATGACTTCCTGGGCGTTCCTTCCTATCGCGGCCGGGGCCGCTCTGTTTGTCGGCTTCACGAGAGGCCTGTCGAAGTCTTGTGTAGGACGAGGAATAGTTCGGAATAGGGCCGAATGCCCCATGTCACCTGCCGGACCCTCCGTCTAGCTTCTCCAGGACAGGCCCGGGACGGGAAGGGACGGCAGACAAGGGACGATGGAGACGGCGGGCGCCCGGGGGCGGCGGGGTTGCCGGACGAGGGCGCCGGAAGGGAGGTGGGGGACCGAGGAATGCGAGAAGCGGGGTGCGGGAAACACCCATTCTGTGGGAAAGTGGCAGACGAGATCTGAAGAGGAGGGGTTGAGTGCGGATCGCGTACTACGACGAGGCTGGAGATCACGACCCTGATTGAGGATCCCATCCAGAAGGACTCGACGGAGTCGTACTTCATCCAACTAGCTGACTTCGTCTCGTTCGTGGTCTACCTCTATGCGCACTTCCAGACGGGCGTGGGCAAGCTACATGGGCGCATGCCCACAACCGTCGATCAGGCCAGGGTGAAGGACTGGATGGGAGCGGATGCGCCCGAGCCTCAACACCAAAGCAGCTGGGGACGACGAGTTTGGAGTGAAGATCTATCCCAGATGAACAACAGGGAGGGCGACCTCGCCGGCCGCCCCCCCTGGGGTCACTGCCTACAGGGCATTCGCCCGTTCAGTAGTTCAACAACTTGATGGCAGAATAGGGGTTTCTTCGCAAGGACTGCGAATGCAGCGGTGGAGGACAACCCGCCTTCCCGAGACACCATCAGGCCCCCGGAGTCAGGAGTGCGCACGAAGGCGTGGACCGCTTCAGATCCTTCCGGAAAATGCCGCGCATCGGGCACGAGATGTCTTTACCGCTGGGGTCGTGACCCTACAACCCGGGCTTCGGCACCCAGGGCCGTGCCGTCTGTCCCCTTACCCCTATCCCTCCAGCTCCCCCGCCACTGCCCCGAACGCCTCCAGCGCCGCCTGGAGGTCCTCCATGATCTCGGCGGCCAGGACGGCGGGGTCGGGAAGGCTGTCGGAGTCCTCCAGGGGCTCGTCCCGGAGCCAGGTGATGTCCAGGTTCAGCTTGTCCCGCTTGGCAATCTCCTCGTAGCTGAAGGAGCGCCAGCGGCCCTGGGGGTTGTCTTCGCTCCAGGTCTCTTCCCGCTCATGTCGCCGGCCGGGCTGGTAGCAGGCCACGAAGTCGTCCAGGTCCGAGCGCCTGAGGGGGTTCGTCTTCAGGGTGAAGTGCTGGTTGGTGCGGAGATCGTAGACCCAGAGGCGGGTGGTCCAGGGTTTCTCCTGGGCGGGCTTGGCATCGAAGAAGAGGACGTTGGCCTTCACCCCCTGGGCGTAGAAGATGCCGGTGGGGAGGCGCAGCAGCGTGTGGACGTCGAACTGCTGAAGGAGCCTCCGCCGCATCACCCACCCGGCCCCTCCCTCGATGACTCCCGGCATCGTATCCGGCCCGGCCGCCGCCATCAGCGGCGGCACGTCGGTGCCGCCGTATCTCTTGCCCGCTGCAGGACCCCTTGGGTTCAGGCTCTGTAGCTTCTGGTCCCCCCTCCAATCGACGGGATGGCTTGCCCGGTATCAAGGCCGGGAGCCCCTCGCACCAGAGGCCAGGCACTCGCCGGGAGAAAGAAGAACTCGGGGCAGGGCCGGGATGCTCCGGCCCTGCCCCTGCCCGCAACCCGCTTCCCCCGGGAGCCGGCTTTGCCCTCATCAGACTCCTTCGGGTCAGTTGGGCAGCCCCACCACTGCGTGGGCCACCAGGTATACCGATCCGCTCAGCCCCGTGATCGTGTAGCTGTCCGTTGTGGCCATGGTCAGGTCGTGCTGAGCCGGGTACTGGCCGGGGGCCACGGTGTAGTCACCCATTTTGTCACGAGGGAGAGGCTCTTCCCCCATGTAGAGGTGCGTCTCGTCCAAGACGAAGCCGGTGACCATGAGGTACGTTACCTGGGCCGTTTGGCCGTCGTAGTCGATGCTCAGCGTGCCCACGTTGACCCCCTTGGAAAGGTCGCACTGCCCAGCGCCGGCGTAGAGCTGGAAGATGTAGCTCCCCACCGACAGGGGGCCGTTCGACCACCCCCAGCGGGCACCGTTCCGGATCTCCTCGTCGCCCAGATCCAGGTCCGAAAAGCACACCCCGACGTCGGACCCGAAGCCGAAGGCGGTCTCGTAGCGGTACTCCAACGGGTGATCGTCGTAGCAACTGATGGTGACGGCGAACCCTTCGGCCCAGCTTCCCCGCTGAACCAGGGGTTGTCCCTTGCCCCAGGCGGTCTCCGACTGGTAGGTGCCCGAGCCCGCGTCCTTTCGCACGGCCGAGTGGGCCGCTACGAAAAGGGTCAGCGGCTGGCACTGCGTCATGGTGGAGCTGAGGCCGAAAGTTGTCAGGTCAACGGAGACCGTGTAGGTCGTAGCTCCAGAGAGGATGCCCGAGCCATAGGGGAAATTGCCGATCCTGGGATTGCCCGTGCGGGTCTGGGGCATCTGGGACCATTGCGTCCCCACCCAGAGGTGGGTCTCCATCAGTTCCCAGCCGCCGGCCGTCGAGTAGGTGATCTGCAGGTAGTCGCCAACCACGGTGGCATTGACGCTGCCAACGAGCGTGGACTGGCCGGCCATGAGGTCTGTGCTGAAGCTGTTGATGGCCCCCACCTGCAGCGCGAGCTCCGGCTCCGGTGCCAGGATGGAATCCTTGCCATCGGAACAGGCCGTCGCCACGGCCAGGAGCGCTACGGTGAGAACGGTACGGAAGTTCCATCGGCTGCTGCTCATCATGCAATCCTCTCGTTGAAGGTCCTGCTTCGACTTGGTCCGATCGTTGGGGACCCTTGCCGAATTTTCGATGGGCGCCCTGGATCACTTGCGGTGAAGAGTGCGTGGAGCGAGCTTCGGACGCTCCGCTTTCGCGACGAACGTCCGTAATCCGCCGACGAACGGTCTCGGCCGGGTGATGAACGCCACCAGGGAGGAGGGCTGCGATGTACGGCATGATCAACCGTGCCATCGAGGAGATGGTTCGGCACCGCTCCGGGGACGAAACGTGGGCCCTGGTGCGGGAGGAAGCGGGGGTAGAGGCCGACTCCTTTATGGCCATGGAGTCGTATCCCGATGACGTCACATATGGGCTGGTGGGGGCCGTGAGCCGCGTCATGGGAATGCCGGTCCCATCCGTGCTGGATGCCTTTGGCGAGCATTGGGTGCTCTACACCGCCCAGGAGGGATACGGGGACCTGCTGGCGATGGGTGGCTCCACGATCCACGAGTTCCTCGTGAACCTGCACAACCTGCATTCCCACGTGGCCCTGGCCTTCCCCCAGCTGAGGCCCCCATCCTTCTGGTGCACCGAGGTGACGGAGGGAAGCCTGCGCCTCCACTATCAATCCGCGCGTCCCGGCCTGGGACCCATGGTCATCGGCCTACTACGAGGCCTGGGTAGGCTGTACGAGACTCCCGTGCGGGTCACTCATGACCGGAGCCGGGAGGACGGCGCGGACCACGACGAGTTCGTGGTGGAGTTCCCGCGCTAGGACGGGTGCTCTTGGAAGTCTACCTGCCGCCAGCCGCTCTCGGAGAGCTCTTCCCGTTCCACTTCGCCTTCGACCGGAGCGGGACGATCCGGGAGGTGGGGCCGGCGCTCCGGCGCATCTGCCCTCCGGTCGCTCCAGGGGCCCGTATGGGGGACGTTCTTCACCTCCTGCGGCCGGCTCCTCCCCTCTTGTTCGAGTCCCTTCTGCGCCAGCCGAGGATGCTCGTCGTCTTCGAGACCGTGGCCAAGAGGCTCAAGCTCAGGGGGCAGGTCTGGCTCGACGCGGAGACCGGGGTGATACTGTTCCTTGGCACTCCCTGGATCACGGATCTCCGGGAGCTGAGGGGGCACGGCATCACCCTGGAGGACCTTCCCCCCCACAGCTCCCAGGCCGAGACCCTCTTCCTCCTGCGGGCCAATCAGGTGGCGGCCGAGGACGCACGCTCCTTGTCTCGGAGACTGGAGCGGCAACAGGCCGAACTGGACGCCGCCAACGCGAGCCTGCGGGGTGTACTGGAGACCGCCGCGGAGGGGATCATCACGATGGGGCCCGATGGCAAGGTCCGATCCTTCAACGGCGCGGCCGAGCGCATCTTCGGATATGCCGCCGAAGAAGTCGTGGGCCACGACGTCACCATGCTCATGCCACCTGCCACCGGCCGGATGCACTCCAGCTACGTGGAGCGGTACATGCAAACGGGCGAGGGCAGCGTCGTGGGGGGATCCCGGGAGGTGGAGGGGCGACATCGTGATGGGCGGCCCCTCGCCCTGGAACTCTCGGTGAGCGACGCCAGCATCGGCGTCCCGCGCCTGTTCACGGGCATTGTCCGGGATCTCGCCGACCGCAAGCGCTTCGAGCGGAATCAGGCTGCCCAAGTGGCCGTCGCGGGAGTCCTCCTGAGTGCTCACTCGGTCAGCGAGCTGGTGTCCCGGGTCGCCGAGCCCCTGGCCACCACCTTGGGCTTTGAGGCTCTGGTTCTCTGGCTCGCCCCCGACGCGGGTGGGGCCCTGGCATTCAGCAAGCTATGGACCGCCCACCCGGATCGATGTGGGGCCTTCGCCGATGCGGTTCGGGGAGTGATGCTGGTAACGGGACAGGGGCTGACGGGACGGGCCTTCGCCACGGGCCAGGCGATGGTGCTCGAGGACACGGCCGAGGAGGGCGGCGCGCACTACCACGGGGCCGCTGCCCTTTGCGGCCTGCGCTCCGCCGTCGCCTTCCCGATCTACGGCGAAGAGGCAGCCCACGGCGTCGTAGAACTCCTGCTTGCCGAGCCCCTTCCTACGGACGTCACCCTGCTCCGGACCCTGGAGTCCATCGGCCGGCACATGGGACTCGCGGTGGAGCGAGTCAGGGCCCTGCGGCTCGCGGAGGAATCGTCCCGGGCCAAGGAGCAGTTCCTGGCCCACATGAGCCACGAGATCCGCACCCCCCTCAGCGCCGTCATCGGCCTGGCGTACCTTCTGGGCAAGACCTCTCTGGACAAGCGGCAGGAGGACATCCTCGCCCGCATTCGCTCCTCGGCCGAGGTCCTCCTGGGCCTCATCAACGGGGTACTCGATTTCACCAAGCTCGCTGCGGGTCAGATGACCCTTTCAGAGCAGGAGTGCGATCTCGCGTTGCTGGTCCGCGATCTGGCGGCCTCCCAGGAAGCTCTGGCCCGTGAGAGGGGGCTGAGTCTCGCGGTGGACGTGGATCCCGCCCTGCCGGGCATGGTCCTCGCGGATCCCGTGCGTCTAACCCAGGTCCTCTTGAACCTCCTCAACAACGCGATCAAGTTCACGGCCCACGGGGGAGTCACCGCGCGCGTGGCCTTGGTCGCCGAGGCCGCCGACGGGGCAGAGGTGCGTTTCTCCATCGCCGACACCGGCGCGGGGATCGAGGCCGCAGACCGTGAGCGCATCTTCGAACCCTTCGCCCAGGCTCAGCCGAAGGGTGCCCGGCATGGCTCCGGGACCGGCCTGGGACTCGCCATCGTGCGACAGCTGGTTGGGCTGCAGGGAGGAACCCTCTCCCTGGACAGCGCTCCGGGGATAGGGAGCACCTTCCACGTGACCCTTCCGTTTCGGGTGGTCCAGAGGGGTATCTCTCCGCTGGCGGAGACGAAGAGGGGGAGCGCCCTGGGCGGCCTACGCATCCTCGTCGCAGACGACAGCGAGACCAACCGGTTCGTGGCGTCAGAGATCCTCGGGGCGGCGGGAGCGGAGATCGTGATGGCCCAGGACGGTGCGGAGGCTGTCGCCCGAGTCAGGGAAAGCCGGTTCGACCTCGTCCTCATGGATTTGCAGATGCCGGGCCTGGACGGTTATCAGGCCCTCGAGCAGATCCGTCGGGAGGCGGGTCCCTCGCAGGCCCCCCCCGTCGCCGCCCTGACGGCGTGGGCGACCCAGGAGGAGCGCTTGCGGGTGGAGGCCGCGGGCATGGTGGACATGATCCTCAAGCCCTTCCGGCCCGAGGCCCTGATCGAGAGAGTCGCCCTGCTTGCGCAGGGAAGGGCTCCCGGGACGGCTTCCGACTCCCCCGTTGTTGCCTCCCTGGCGCCCCCCCTCATCGACCGTGCGGTCCTTCTCGACCAGTCCCTGGGGCAGGGCGACTTCGCCCGGGAGATCCTGGCCCTGTTCCGTCGGGAGGGGGCCGAGCTCCTGGATCGGATGGAGCAGGCGCTGGCCGGCGGGAACGTGGCCGCCCTGAGGCCCTTGGCCCACAGACTCAAGTCTCAGGCTGGAACGGCGGGCGCCACCGCCCTCATGATTTCCATGGACCAGCTGGAAGCGGGTGTACAGGATGGCCTATCTGGCGACCACTCGGCCCTCGCGAATCATGCCACCGCCGCTGTGGCCCTGGGGCGGGCCGTGCTCGAGGAAGCGGCTCGGCTGGAATCCGATTTGGTTGGAAAGGAGGGATGAGAGTCCCTTGCCGACCCAGTGTCTCGTGGTCGACGACGATCCCCTCGCCCGGCTCGTGCTGGAGCGCTTCATCGCCCAGGATGAGGAGCTCGAGCTGGCGGGCTCCTGTGCTACCGCCGTCGAGGCCGCGAAGGTCCTTCGGAGGGAGAGGGTGGATCTTCTCTTCCTCGATGTGGAGATGCCGGAAATGAGTGGGTTCGAGCTGCTCCAGACGGTGGAGCAGCGCTTCGAGGTCATTCTGGTGACCGGGAAGAAGGAGTTCGCCCTGGATGCCTTTGAGGCCGGGGTTTTGGACTACCTCGTCAAGCCGGTGTCCTATGCCCGATTCCTCAAAGCAGTAGGGAGAGCCAGGAAGAGGGCGGGAGAGGGTCCCCAACCGGGAGACGAATGGATCTTCGTGCGGATCGATCGGGGGCTGGTCCGGATCGACCTTGACGAGATCGTCCGTGTCGAGGCCGCGCGGGACTACGTCGTCTACCACACTTCCAAGGGCCCTCGTCGCGTGCGGGATACGCTCGAGGCCATCGCCCAGCGGCTACCCTCCAGGCACTTCATCCGGATCCACCGGTCCCACATCGTTCGGCTCGATCAGGTCGTCGATTTCCAGCACAACTCCGTGGTGGTGGGCCGGGAGGTCATTTCGGTGGGTGCCTCCTACCGTCCTGGACTTCTTGAGCGCCTGAGGGTCGAGTAGGGTCTAGGCGGCCCGAGGTCACGAATTCGCTGCCCTCGACCGGCTCGCCGGTCAGGCAGAGGTGACGGCCGAGATTCAGGCAGTCGATTGCAGTCCCCGGGTTGCTGGCGCCGAGCGCCTTCCGGTCGATCTCGAGTGCGCGTCGGTACATGCTCTCCCGTGCTCCGCGAAAACTCCATCCGCCCGGGTTCTCGGGGCGCTTTGACTCGCTCAGGGCTGGACGTATGTCCCTCGAACTGATTCTTGGGGGACCAATCGGCGGTCACGAGAGACACGGGGTTCAATTTCGAGGTTCGGACCCGGCGCCAGGAGATGACGAGTGACGACCGGACCCGCCTGGGCACCCGTCGCCGGATTTGCGGGTGACCCTGATCTACGCTGCGAGCCGGTAATCGTGGTGAAGGCCACCGAGCACCGGGCGTACCAGGACCCTCATGAAGCTTTCCCCGCTCGTGGAAGAGGGTGCCCTCGGTGAGCCTGGGCCGCACTCCGGGATGCCCTCGATTCCCGGGCGAGGACGGCCTTCGTTGTCGTAGGTGATGTAGGCCGTTACGGTGCGATAAAGGTGGTCCTCGGACAGGAAGATGAAGTGGTCCAGACACTCCCTCCTGTGGCTTCCCATGGTCCGCTCAATGTGGGCAGCCGCCTTGGGGGCACCGTATGGGATCGGAATCTCTTTGATGCCCGGTACTTCTCCCAACCACAGATCCAGGGCACTGCGATAGGATCTGCCCGACCTACGCCTGCCGAGCTGGCCGAAGGCCCCAACCTTGCCGCGGACGAGGAAACGGGGCACCGAAGCGAACGGAGTGGCCTCCCTGGTCCGCAGTTTCGCCCAGACCAGCGTCGGCGACGCCGTCACGCCCACGTGCACCACCCTTCTGCTTCTCAGCTCCATGATCACCAGGACATACCGCATCGAGTAATTCCATGGGGGCTGGGCAGTCAGGTCCATGGTCCACAACTCGTTGGCATGTCCGGCCAGGAAGGTGCGCCAGGTGGTGGAGGCGGGACTGCCCTCTCGCTTCTTGGTGGCCATGTATCTGGGGACCGTGCTGGAAGCATGCTCCGCCCCCCGTTTTGCCCTGAGCTCCAACGCGATCCGGTCCTCGCCCCACTCGGGATGATCCGACGGGATGCGGCCGATGAGGTTGATGGGGCTCCGAGGGATTGTGGGTCGGCCGCCGGGCCCACGGGATCGTCGTCGCCAGTGCCGGCACAACCAGATCCAGAGCACTCGATCTGCCGGCCGGAGGAACGGCCTGGGCCGCTCCCGCTGAAGCAAAGCGACCTGGTGACGGAGGATGGCGTTCTCAGCCGCCAGGTAGGCGCGGGATCGAACCATACCAAGGAGGGCGCGGAGGACCAGAAGGAGCCATGAGATCATGGCCCCAGAGTCCACGGGCAACATCAGGAATTCAACTATCGCAAGGTGGATGAGGTTTACGCGGAGCACGACCGTCCGGGGCGCGCGGTGGTGAGGCGGCCCCGGCGGCCTGCCCGAGGGGGCCACCCGTGGATGGCGGAGAAAGCTAGGCCCGGAGCAGGGTGGGCGCGAGGGGTGGGTGGTCAGCTCCTCGGGGCCCCCCGGCCCCGCCCGAGCTGCGTCCCGAAACCCACCGTCCCCCCCCGCCACACCCAAGATTCCCCGTGCTCGGGGCCGGCAGGTGCCCATCCAATCACGGCTCAAGCTCGAAGCCCTCGTAGACGATGGCGTAGGCGATGTTCTTGCAGTCCTGATCCGTCCCCCCCTGGGCCCGCACCTCGGCCTGCCAGGACGCAGTGACGACTGCCTTGATCTCGTCGATGATGGACGCGGCTGCGT
>Ga0209498_1001824_pt1 | contig 12963 bp, 11 predicted proteins | sample WalLakDeSediment_FD_184131 | JGI IMG/M metagenome (GOLD analysis project Ga0209498, IMG submission 184131) | Lake sediment microbial communities from Walker lake, Nevada to study Microbial Dark Matter (Phase II) - Walker Lake 11/02/13 Deep... | ecosystem: Environmental > Aquatic > Freshwater >...
TTGCCCTCATTTCGTTGGCGATGGCCTTTAATTCGTCAACCGTGTGCTCCATCAACGACGGTATTCTCAGTTGGTTGACCCCCTTGTAGTGCTTGGCTAACCCCATGTCGTGCCGCCATTCGCAGACTACCCCGTTCCGAGGTACTTGTATTATCTGGTAACGATGAAACCCTTTATAGTCAGGCGACTGCATGTGTATCTCGTAGAGGGCAACCGCCTTCTCGTTACCGTATATCGTGTCTGCTACTGGGATTATCCTAGTCGAATCCTGCGACATATATCGTCCTCGCTGCCGTTGCCTGTGCCGCCCCAGCGACAAACTTCAAGTGTTGCCAGCCGAAGAACGGGACTGTTACATTGATTGCCCCCGTACTGGCAGAACACAGTATAGGGTCATCGTCAGCATCATTCGTGCTTATCACGTTCAACCCTTGATATGTCCCGTCGGCTGTCATCGCTGTGTGTACGGCAACTGTCGCATTGTCCAATGTCGGTAGCATCACCGCCAACGACTTGAACGGCTTACCTAAATCTACCGCCCCACTGACCGTCCCGGTATGTGCTATCGTTGCTGTCTTCCAAACTAATCCTTGCATGTTACTCCTTCACGAACCTCTCGTACAGTTCCACCCAATCCACACTGATCTTCTTCTGCTTGTTCAACTCCTTGAGGGCATCAGAGATAATATCGGTAGCCTTCTCGCCAACCTCTACGTCCTTATCCTCCAATGGGTTCCACCGTATCATCTGCCCGTCGTTCTGAAATTGGAGTATGCCGTGCTCTTCCTCTGAGAACGACAACTCCTCCCTCAGTTTCCTGACAATCTTAAGGGTGGTTATATCCCCCTCTTGTGGCAGGATGTTCAATAGAGCCAGTCTGTCGGCTACCGATAGTTCCATATACCTCCTTAATACGTGATGCTGACATACACTCGTACAGAGCAGTTCGCAGGAGCAGTGAACTCCAGCAATTCCTCCCCTTGCGGGCCTGTCTCTATCTTGAGTTTCTTCCCTTGGGGCAACTCAAAATCATCAGACCCCTCAAGTGTAGTCCTATTTACGACCTCTTCGTTCAGTTTAATAGCCATGTTAGCTTGCCACCTGCCAGTTGACTGATGCCATCAGGTAGTAGGTCGTACCGTCTATGTCAATCTTGATGGTTCTGTAGTTGTCGGTTGACACAGCCTTGTTAGACTTGGATACCGCATCGCTCACCATCCCGTTTGCAGGTGTGTCCCACACAGCGTTATTGAGACTCCACAGGTACTTCACAGCCTTCTCGGCATTCACGCGTATCACGCTGTCGTAGGTACACTTGGAAGCTACCCCGTTGTTCGAGCAGTAGATGAAGTGAACTCCATGTGCCGCCGATACGGGTGTTCTGTCCAGATGGGTGTCCAGCCACAGGTTCGCCAGTATGTTAACCGAAGTCCATGTGCCACCATTGGAAATAAATCCCTGCATAGCACAGGCTACGATGCCACTCCCATTCATCGTTCCCTGGACTGTCAACTGTGAGTACGAACCTGCCAGATAGCCCCCTGCTACCGTATAACCACTATCCACCCACTGTTGCATACTTGCCCCATAAGCGTAACCGCTACTCATTGAAGTAGCAGACCTACAGTAACTGATGGCATCAATCGCATTGTGGGCAGGAGTCCTTGTTACCCATCTGTGCCTAATCTCCAGCGTACTGGCGGTAGAGGCGTTCCTGTTATGTATCTTGACCTGCGTAGGGCATGACGTAGTAACACCAAACTGTGCTACCAATGTCTCCCCTGATGTTGAAGGCGGTGCTAGTCTCAAACATTCCAACCCGTCCACCATCACGCACAACCTTGAGTTGATAGGATCGTAATTCCAGCCACGTTTCATGGCTGCTGTATTTCTTGCCATTTTCTTTTCCTCCTAAGATGCGTCTAGGGACGCACCTGAATCTTAGTGAGCATTGTTTTCAGGCACAACGCCCAAAGCCTCTAAATTAATAGGTCGAGTGTCTACCCTTCTTAGCGAAAAGGTAGTCCACCTTTAGGATGTTCGCCGTTGCCTGCTCGAAGTTGCACACTATCGGAACAAAGTCAACCGCAGCGACCAGTACCGTAGGGCTGTCTATGGTGTAGACTTCCTTCTCGTTGACGTAGAACCTGGCGAATTTCCTGTCCAATGACAGGTAGCAGCCCAGAGTAAAACTTACGCCCGCTTCTGGATTGTATTCAGGTCCAAGAACGTGGTCAACGGTTACGGAGTCCGTAGCACCAGCGACACACCACAGGTTTTTGGTAGTGGCATCGTTATCAAACAGGATGCCGATGGCGTCAGACATGGTATCAATCGTTACCGTATCCGTTGTTGCCGAGAATATGGTTTCGTCGGCAGAGGCGATGGTATCCCCGAACCCCACAAAATACTTATTGTCTGTGATGTTTGACAGATTACACCGTGCCTCCATAACCAAGTCACCAGTCCCAGCAGTCCAGTTTACATCACCATAGGAAACAGCCGCCCTGTCGTCATCATCCGTTGTGTCTACCCCAAGTCCTAGCCATCCGTCACACGCGCCACTAACAACCTCAGTCGCACCAGTCGCAGCTACGGTATTGATGTCTATCTCTGGCAAATCGGCAATCGCCGTTACCAGAAAATCCTCGAACTTCCTAGTTTCTCCAAAACTCGTTCCTGTTGCCATTTGTTTTCTCCTTTCCCGCCCTATTCTCTACATAGGCTAACGGGATTATTTGTTGAAGCTAGTGTTGAAAGTTCAGCCTCCAACTGCTGAATCCGTTGCTGATAAGGCTCAACAACAAGCCTCGGACTATGATGCTTTCTAGGCATCGCAGCCAGGTTCTCAAGGCGATTATCGTCCCTGACGCCGTTGAGGTGATGGATGATCCAACCTTCGGGTAGTCTGCCGTTGGCTTTCTCCCACACCATAGTGTGTTCCAGTTGATAGCGATGCTTTCTGCCTTCTCTTTTGCCCAAGACATAGACATAACCATTAGATTGCCTAGACCTACCACCCTTCCAACTCGGATTTCCCTCTCTAGCGTAGAGGCCAATTCGCCTCTTGTTTTCGCAGGTGTGACATCTAGTAGACCTGCGAATAATCGGTGCCCCACAGTCTTTGCACTCATTGGGATGCCGCTTTTCATATCGAGCGAACTTTTCCCTCTCCTTGATGACTTGACAGAGTGGGCACCACTTGGCATCCGAACGCTTTGCCTCAAACCCCTGACCACAATTCTGACACAATACCTTAACTGGCATACTACACCTCCTATAAGGATAGTGTAGCATGTCGGTGCCATCGTGTCAAATAACCTAGTTAGCATCTTCTCTACTCACGATGTGGGAGCAGTGCAATCCGAATAAATCTCCGTCCCCCAGGTATCCAATCGCTCACCATACGCATACTCGTCATAGTGATAGATCTTCGTAGCTCCGCCTCCGATCTCCTCTGCACGTTCCGCTACCATTCGAGGTGCTCTACCCTGTACCAGAACTAGGGCTTCCTGTGCGAATACTCCACCCTTACCGTCGGCATCGGAATCAATCGTGATGTTACCATCGGGGTAGATTTGAGCACCAGCTATCATCCCCCTGAATCCCTCAGAGAAGACCCTAGCTGTCAGTCCTTCGTTCACTACATAAGTCCCTATACCAGCCACAATCTCGTCCTCGATGTCGTGAATCTGGTAGGGATGCAGTACACACCTGTAGGGCGGCTTGGCATGCTCGGTTGCATTACCAGTAATGAGAGCCATTGCAGCGGATAGATGCCCGCTGGTCAGGGTCGTGCCTGCCCCCGCATAAGAGTTGTGGAACCCGTCCAGCATGGTCAGTCCGTCCTCGTCCTTCTTGCGCTGTATGGCGTTCTGAGCCAGAGCACCAATCTTAGCGTAAGCGTTCTTGGATATTCTCGCAGCCACCCTGTCGGTAATGACGGTTTCAATACCGCACACCGTAGGAGTGACAGTGAACAACGAGTCGGATATTTGCTGCGGGTTGTCGAGTACGGTTGTCTCAGTAATGTCCTGCGCTGTCAGCTTCTCGAACTTCACCTCGTGCCATGAGAGACCTACGCCCTCGCCCAAGGTTTGCTTCTCGACAAGCTGTGGCATAACACCCTCAAACTCACGCACTATTCTCGCTGACGCTATTAAGGTGGGTAGACTGTCAGCCAGACTTCCAGTAGTCGTGTTACCACTTGCCATGTTAATCCTCCTAACTAATTATTTTCTGTGCCCGTGCTAGATTCTCCTTTGTCACTGGCATCTCGCCAGAGTTCCACTTCTTGAGAAAAGACTCGTCTGAATCTGCACCGACATCAGAGGTCGCACTGTCAGGCTTGAAACCTGACGGCTCGGATTTAGGAATCTTAACCTTCTCCGTGGACTGAGCATTGAGTTGAGCTAATAGCTCCATCTCTCTGGGTGTCTCGGCAGCCAGAAGTTCACTAGCGTCAACCTTGTACTGCTTCGCCAATTCCGTAGCCTGCTTCCATTTCTTGTCCATCGCCTCTACCTCACGCTTCTTTTGTTCCTCGAACTTGCGTCTCTCGTCTTCTAATTGATGGCGTTGCCGAACAATCTTCTGTAGTTCAGGCTCATCACTGGCAGCATCAAGCTCTTTTCGCCGTGCTTCCGCTTCCCGTCGCTCATTGTCATCACGAAGTCGTTGAAGTTCCTCTTGGGCGGTCTTCCACGCGTGTTCCGCTTTGTCTGCCCTGCTCTGCATGGTTCTCTTCCATGCGTCATCTGCCGCCTGCTTCTCCGAAGTAGCCTTTTGCTCAGTGGAAGCCTGTCCCGAAGCATCCTGTGAAGCCTCCTCCACTGGTCGCTCCTCAACCACTCCTTCCTGAGTTTGTTCTGTCTCCATTGATAACCTCCTTCTATTCTACCACTTCTTATCGTGAGTGGTCAACGTTCGACCTCTTATCCACCAAACTTACCCCAATCGTATCCCGGTTCCGTACTTGTTGTCTTTTTCTCCCCACTGACTTTTCCCCAATCATACTGCGATGTTTCCTTTGCCCCCCTGTAGTCATCCCACCATGTCTCGTCTTCTATGCCCTGAAGTCTCATTAGTTCAACCTGTTTAGCGTTCTCTGGCAGATCGTTTATCCACCTGTTGAGATTAGCTTTTACGTACTCTTGAATTGGCCTCGGGTACTGCGACAGGAAGGTATTGCTCTTTTGCTCTATTGCGTCCCAATCCTTCGGCAACTCTGCTTGCTCTATCAGTGTAGCCCGATACTCTTGATATGCGTCCAACGCCTTGTCTTCTGGTTTCTGATTCTCGTCCAGCCATTTGTTTATATCTTTCACAGAATCAGGGTCTAATGCCTCTCTAGCAGAATACAAGACGCTCATTGCGCCAGAATAGTATGGGCGTATGTAACCCCTCTCTTTATCATAATCGTACTTGCTAATTACCCCCGACAGAAGGCTCTGCGCTGCATTTTCAAGGCCATCATTTCGCTGACTGACAGCCTGCTCCCTAGCGTTAGACATCCACTTGTCAAGTTCACTCCCCCTCTCTGCTGATTCCAGCTTAGACTTCTCCTCTAATTCCACAAGGTCAGGATGGTTGCTTTTCAATACGTCTATCTGCGCCCGATTTAGTTCCTTGTAGTCTGCCCCAAAGTCCTGCTGTGCATATCTATCCCTCAACCTTGCAACCTCATTCCACAATGGCTCAGGATATGCCCTCCCCCCTAAGAACTCTACTCCACCTCTTATAGCTCGCCCCTGTAGATCACCACCCTCCAGTAGCGTTGTCTGCACCCAGATTGGCAATAAGTTACTAGCTATGATTTCCTTACTGAAACTCAATAGACCGTCCCTAGTAGGGTCTCCGATATAATTTCGCCCTGTAATCAGGTCTAGCCCTGTTGATGCCACTGGCGACAAGTTGCCCCTAACAAACCTGAGCGCGGGATTCTCCATGGAAAACTTCAACAACCTGTCAGGGTCAGCAGTGGATTGAGCAATCAACTTTGCCACGCTCCTAACCTTAGAGCCTGGGCCTACCTTCTGCCCACCTATGTCCCATGTAAAGAAGTTAGACGACCTTGGATTGTAATGGTCAAGGATTTCGTCCTTATCCTCGCCACGGGCCAGCGAGATAGCAAAGGCTAAAGCACACAATGCCGCAACGCCCTTCGCCATAGACTTGCGGGCAAGATGTCCCCTGATTCCACCTCTTGCGAGATCAATTAAAAGCCCCGCTATAGCACGGTTATACCTAGGGGCTAAAATACCAGCCGTTTCTACTTGTCTTTGGTGTACTGGAACGCCTATACGTGCACTTGAGGTCATCCCCCGAAACTCGTTTATAAACTGGTCTACCTCCGCAGTAGCCTCTGGCGTAGTACACAAATGCTCATACGCCTCAGCCATATAGATACCAGCCACGTCTAAACTGGCCTCAAATACCCTCTGAAATGGAGTTAAGGCTGTCGCCCCCACTTGGCCTATCGCTCGTGGCACTGCTAACCCCAATGACTTCAGATAGGATTCGCCGTCTGGCCTAAAACTGGTTTGCCCCGACAGCCACCCGCCTCTGGACATTGCCTCAGTAAACTCTGTAGCACCAGATTTAGTAACCAATAGGTTGGGGTGTTTGTCTATCGTGGCTTTATGGTTAGCCAGAAAACCCGAATGGAAGTCGGGGTTGACCAACGCCTGCAATGCACCGTGAAAAGACTGCCCATATATCTTGGGGTTCTCACCAATTAGGAATATCAACTGTATTGCGAATGGGCTAAAGTCTCCAGCAAGTACAAAGTACCTGGCAACAGCGTTAGCCTTGTTGACCTCCCCTAAAGCCTTGCTGAAACTAGGCTCAAAACTCTCCCTCAATACTCTTGATGTTTCCTTGGCTTCAGGCCCGGTGAGTATCTTTCCTGCAAAGGCAGGAGCATCTACCCTGGCCTCTCCATACCGTGTAGTCATAGCCGCTTCTCTTGCCCTCGCCCTTGCAGCAATAGCACGATAAGACTCCATCTGGTTTGTGTTAATCAAGCCATTCGCTACCCTTGTGAGGCTCTGTACGTCGTCAGCGGTTGGTTGATTGGCTTGTATCCGGGGAATTAAATCCTTTAATGCCTTAGCTTGCTCGGGATACGACCTTGCAATAGCCTGTATCGTAGCATCAGGCAGACGCTCACCCCTCACGGCTCTATTCAACCCCGCCAGAAGTGTCTGGCTATGTCGTAGCTTCACCTGTGCGGACATAGCGGCAATCTTTAACTCCTCTGGTGCGCCAGTTGTACGCCACTGGACTTTACTTAGCAGCCAGTCAGCCATCTTCTTGTCGGCAACTCTGTTATAAGTCCCTGCCACCTTCAGATACAAAGCCTCTTCGTAGGGGACATAACGATACCCTGCGTCTATCGCCTCTGCTTCTGTCTTGAATACCCTATGCTTCTCTGTCGGTAGCTTTGCCCCAGGTCGCCGTGCCCCTGTGCCGACATAAGCAATATCAGTAACCGAGCCGTCACCTAATGTTTTTGCCCAAACCCTTCTTGTGGCGAATTGCCCACCCTCAGTCAACGTCAACAGGTTGACATCAATGTCGTTCTGTTTTAATAACTTGATACAGGCATCCTCTATCACGTTAGCACTATCTAGCCAGAACTTCTGCTTATCGGTTAGCTTCCCGTCCCACTTTGCTCTATGCTGGGCAATATCACCAAGGGTCTGTCCCTTCAGCGGGCCACTCTTGATAAACCCCTTGGAATCAATTTCCCCAAATACCTTCTCCTGACTGCCGAGTTTATTGATATGAGCAATCACTCCCTGTGCCTTTTGCTGCCCTTCGTCCTGAAGGGTCGCACGTATGATAATGGCCTGTTCTGCTGGAGTGTTGGCAACCACACTAGGATTAAGCAACTTATAGAACGCCTTTAGTGCAGGAGTATTCTTAACCCATGAGCGTATCGCATCATTGCGAAAGGCAATATCAGCAACCGTCGAGGCAGGCTGCAGGTCTTTCATAAACCCGTCCCATCCGTTATCACTCCTACCCAGAATCTCACCCTCTGGGGTTATAGGCGGCGGTGTGGTCGGCATCTCTTGAGGAATATAGGGGGTCTCAGCCGTCTCTGGTGCAGCAGGCGCAGTAACTTCTGCTGCAACCGCAGTAGGTTCTACCGCTTTGCCTGTTATCTCTTGGAGTTTAGCATAGGCGTCCATGTCAGCAGTAACGGGCTTGCCCGTAGTCTTCTGAGTGTGAACCTTCTGTGATACTCCCATCATGCCAGCCTGTTCACCGACTACTGGCTTGGTGGGTACAGCAGGTTCTGCTGTTGGGGCTTCCCCTTCTATCTCCAGTCGTTTTATCTGCTGCTTGGCCTCATGTATCTGTCTCAGCCTATTGATAAACTCCTGCTCGGACATATTGAACTGCTCAGATATTTCGTCCAATACATAAGCAGACTCAACCCTATCGGTGGCAATACCAGCCTTTTCAATCTTGGATTGCACGAACTCAACAGGCTTCTGCATTAAGGCGGCAGCCTCTTTGACCGTGAATGATTCAGGCCATGACCCCTGTTTCAAGAAGTAATCAAGATGCACCCTGCGATTGCCAACATGAACCGTATAAGTGGCTACAGGGTCATTACTAAGCCATTCCTCTATACCACTTATATCTCCCCAGTCCGCCATAGCGGTAGTAGTAGCCTCTCCCATGGTTGTAGGCTCACCCGTGACGGTTTCGGACTGTTGCATCCCCATGGTTTCTAAGTTTTTCTGAGCAGCCTCCATAGCTTCAGGGAACTGCGCCATATACTCGTTCATAACCTGGGGAGTTATCGCAGCCAGCATTGTAGCTACTTCAGGGTACTTCTCTATCACTTCACCCAATGCCTCAATCGCAGCTTGCCCTTCTTCCATCCCCTGCTTGACAAACTCCGACTTGCTCTGGTCAAAGAGTGCCTTCTGTTGTGGCGTAAGCCCACTCACGCCACGGTTAGCTACATTAGCCATGATGTCGCCGCCAGCACCAAATCCCACACCTGCAATAGCACCTAGTGAAAACACCAACTGCATCTCAGGACTAGTCCAATCTACGGGTTCCCCTAAAGCCTGCTTCACCATAGCTTCCTGATATACCTCTTCTCCACCCTCGGTTAACCCCTCAATTATCAGCTTCCCACCAACCCTAGCTACTCGTATCAACCCTCTTCTGGCTGCACTATTTACAGCAGTCCCCAAGCCACCAGTAGGCGCAAAAGCAACCCCAATCTGTACGGCATCTAAACCTACAAGCCGCATGTTCTTATTGAACACTTCATTTGCAACCTTATCAGCTTCCTCATGCGAAAACCCCTTTTCCCTCGCCTCTTCATAGGCCATCCCACCTTCCATGGTAGATTCAATGGGTCTCATCATTCCAGCAGCAACAAGACTAGCCAATACTTGTTTTACTACGAAAGTTCCCTTTGCCCCCAATCCAACCTTAGTGGCTATACCCACGGCAGCAGCCCCAGTAGCATAAGTTGCTAGTCCAAACGCTAATATCGCACCAGCCACAAACCCCATCAGAATTGGCAGCATCCGAACACCATATGTGGAATAGAATTGCGGATTCTTTAACTCCGACCACGAAAACTCACCAGGCTCAAACGGGACTGGCGCAGCGGGGGCTTGCATGTACCTTGCAAATGTTCCAACCTTTTCGCCAGCCTCTTCATGCCCCATCCACTTAAGAGGGGCAGAGACAAGTGCCGATACTAGGTCGCCAACACCCGCCGTGAATGTCCCCAATACCCCCTTACCACCCTCAGCCTCCCTTTGCTCTACTATCAACATGGAAGGGTTAAAGTAATCCTTGACCTGCTGTTCTGAAAAGTTCGGGTGCAACTTCCGCACAAGCGTCTCGGTTTTCTCATTCCTGCCTTCACCTAGAAACGATGCTCTTAATGCGTCAGGATTGGACTCAAAGTAACCCATCATCACATTGTAGTTAGTCACTGTTACAGGCTTTAACGCGTCAATGAAGAGGGGAGCTAGTTCACTGCGGGGATCAGCCTCCGCCTGCTCTGCGGCAGGATATGCCATATCAGGCTGTTGCACAGGTGCTTCTTGTTGCGCCCCTGCACTCTGCCCCAAGAACTTGCCCCAATCGTACCTTTGTTCGCTCACCAGCTAACACTCCTAAGCGTTGGGGAATACTCCCGGTATCTCTCGTCCCTTGCGGACGGCCTCTGACTCATATAATCTTGATACAACGCAGGTGTAGCCCTTCCTAACCAGCCTTCAAACGCCGACTCTCTTGCTGATGCTGAAGCTCTTGCCTCTTCCCTTGTGGAATAGCCTACTTCTCTCCCAACACCAGCCTCAAACTGTGCCCTTAAACTGGGATACTGGCTCTCAACAAACTCCGACAACGCCCCAGAGAACCCACGCTGATCGTCCATCCACTTCGCAAAGGTCTGGTTATACATCGGCTGCTCATGGTAGCGTTCCTGTGCCGCGTATCTACCCTCAGCATACGATTCCTCTCTACGTCTAGCGGCCTCTTCTGGGTCTAGGCCATGTTCCCACTGCTCTTCTTGCCGCTGTCTTTGCTTCTGTTGCCACTCATCCTCCCCTGCCCTCCACTCTTCCCATTCCCCATGAGCCTTTAGCCATCCCTTTAATTCACCCTGTGCGCGGTCATAGTGGGTAACCCAATCCTCCATGTTGACGGGATACCAGTCTGTTAGCCCGCCGTATTTACTGGCGTAAGACTTCCATGCGTTATACTCCCTGACCTGCTCTGCATAACCTTGCTGTACTAACCCGTAGAGTTCGCCCTCCCTACTAAAGAACTCGTCTATCCCAACACGAGGAATATGAGAATACCACTTGCGGCCAAGAAGAGCTAAATAAGACTCGTAGGAAGCTCTTTGCTGGTCGGTATAACTTCCTGTCGGACTCTCTCCTCCACCACCTCCTGTTTGCTGCTGCTCCTTCCACTCCCGACCTCTCTTGACATCCCCAGACTCACTTTTGTTCGGATCAAAAGCCGGATCATCAGATGTCGAAGGATAGCCCGAATCGGGATACGCAACAAAGTCGCCCGTGTACACCCAATCAGGATTCCAGCCTTTGGATTCTGCGTACTTCTTCGCTTCAGCACGACTATCGAACCTAAGAGCTACCTTTTCCCCAGTCGGTGTTATGAAAGTGTAAGCGAATAATGCCATCAGAACCCTCCTCGCACCTTTCGTGGTCTGCCGGGACTATCATGCTTTGTCTTGGGGGAAGGGATTGTGGACTGCGGTAACCTCGGCGCATCGTTGGCGGTCACCCGTAACCCCTTTATCGGATTGGCAGAAAAGGTGAACTTCTCGGTTAGTCTGTCCCTCATTTCACTAATCGGGTTTCTCATACTTGACCTCTCATTGGTGGCCTCATGGGTTGACCCCCAGGTGGCTCCCTGGGTGGGCCTTCAGGCTCCCCCTGAGGCTGCATTGAATGTTGTAACATCTGCTGCTTCTCTATGAGCAGCATGGCAAGCTGCTCTGTAGCCATCTTTGCCTCATCTTCCATACCCCTCTTCATGTAGGACATTATCACCTTCTTGAGTTTGAGTTCGGGTATGGCACTCTCCACATCCTCGGTGTCCATCTTGTCAATCTCGGTAGGAGTGTCGGTCTCTAATAGTATCTGCTCCATGATTGACTCCCTGCTCTTCCAACGATTCTGTTGGTACATCTGTGCCCTCTGTAACGACTCCACCTCGTCATACACGTCCTGAGTAACCAACTCAGCACTCACGTAGAAGTCGTTATCCAGTAATTCAGGGTTTATGTTGTAAACATTGTACGACTCGTTCACCACTGTCCTTACGGGTATCTCCAACCCTTGTTCCGTAATCTGGCGTTTCAGCATCCTGCACAGTCTGGTATAAGTAGTGTTCATCGTCTGCATCCGTGGACTCATAACGTCCTTTTTGTCCTGCCCTAATATCCTCAGTGCAGACCCCGAATGCCCCGGAGAGTCAGGGTTTAATTCAGTGAATGTCGCCCTGTCTATCCCCGCCTTTAAGTCAGCCATCATCGCAGCCAGACTTTGCGGAATGTCCCTTATCTCCATGCTGGAAATCTTAACAGACGCAGGGTGCTTGAACACCGCCGAAGGATGGTAGTTAAAGTGTTCCTCTGTTATATCAGGCGCGTCGCCATCGTAGGTAACATCAAGCGGTGCCTTGGCTATCAAGTGAGCGTGTGTGGCAGCGATAGACCTCATTTCATTTAGCTTCTTGAACGGCCCGCTCACATGGTCGAAGATGCTCTCCCCCCATAAGGTAACGTCCACTCCTTCGTTCGTGACCGCCCTTGGACTTCTTGAAACAGGCTGGAAGATAATGGGAACCTCACCGAACGGATGCTTCCACGTCTTGCCTAACTTTTCTTTCCCCTTCGTAATGTACCTGACATTATGCTGCCTGTCCCAGTAGTCCCTTACGGATACACCCTTCCCTACTAAATCCTCGGGAACTTCCTTCCCGTACTCTGCCTTGATAGCAGCAGGGCTTCGGAAGGTCTCGTAACAACCCCATGCCAACCCCTTGCTGTCATACTCGAAGATGAAGAACCTCGGATACAATGGCTGAATGTGCCATATAACCTCCCCGTCCTCCTCATAGACCAATGCCAGCAGTGCCGTCCTGCCAAGGTTCACAGCCTGCCACGCTATTGTGGGGAGTAATGGCGACTCTCCCAGAAACCCTAACCGCTCGTCAGCCTTGTTTAACCCGAAGTAATACATCCTCTCTTCCTGATTGGCCTGCCTCTCAGCCTCAGGGTTGGGATGACCCTCTGGGGGGAGAACACGAATGTCTAACCGTGAACGCACAAGTGACGATTGTACCTTTAACGATAAGGCCGTCATCTCTGTGCCTGTGATATTAACAGCCATAGGGTGAGTATCGAACTTCTGCTCTTTACCCATCCACAGATTGTAGTTA
>Ga0209498_1001825_pt1 | contig 12961 bp, 8 predicted proteins | sample WalLakDeSediment_FD_184131 | JGI IMG/M metagenome (GOLD analysis project Ga0209498, IMG submission 184131) | Lake sediment microbial communities from Walker lake, Nevada to study Microbial Dark Matter (Phase II) - Walker Lake 11/02/13 Deep... | ecosystem: Environmental > Aquatic > Freshwater >...
GCTGCAACTCTTGACGCAGCGCCAAGGGGCTGCGGGGCTTAAACGTTTCCCGCTGCTCCACCCAATAGTCGGCGAAGGCAGCATCGTTCAATAACTCAGTCTCGTTCAGCTGGTTTATGACCTGTTCGATAAGGAAATCATCCAGCCCTTTGCGGCGCAGGTGCCGGCGCAGTTCACTTTCACTTCGGGGCCGGTAGCTGAGATAGCGCAGCGCCTTTTCTTTGGCTTTGGCCAGTTCGTCATCTTGCTGGAGGCGGGCCAGTTCAATATCGGTCAGAGATTGGCCAACCTTCAACCCGACGACAGCTGTGCGCATCATGCTGAAGGCATAGCGGCCGTCCAGAAAAACATTAACCCGATCTGGGTTTCGTTTTTGATCGGTAATGGCGGTAATGGTGGCCATTCTTCGTTCAGGTAAAAATATGCCTTACAGTTGATCAAAAAAAGCCGTGGTCTAAACCACGGCTTTTTGACAAATCGGGTAATGGAAACAGGAAGCAGTGCAGTTGACTGCTCAGGACCAGACTAGCTTTTTTGAAAGAGCGCCATCAAACCAAGCTGCCAGGCGTACAGCATTTGATGGAGTAAACAGTGGCCGGGAAGAGCGACGATGTTAGCGACGGCCGTTGCTGATTATTCTTTCTCTAAGTTATATCCCAGGCTTATTAAGCCTCAATTGGGTCAAGCTGGCCCAACTTGGGGCCGGCTTGCCGGCAGTTCTAGCTGGTTTCTTCTCGTTTTCTCAACCTGCCTCGCCGCCCGGAAAAACTGCCGGGCAGGCGAGACAAACGTGATTGTCAAAGCCGTAGGTTATGCGCTGACTGAATCAGACCAGCCGTAAGCCAGCCTGAGCGCGAATTTGATTCTCCAGGTTCAGTAACAGGTCTTTGTTGTCGGCCAAAAACAGCTTGGCATTTTCTCGTCCTTGCCCGAGTAACGTTTCCTCATGGCGGAAGTAGGCGCCGCGCTTATCAACCAACCCATACTCCACCGCCAGGTCAAGCACATCGCCGGTTCTAGAAATGCCTTCATTGTACATGATATCAAATTCACATTCGGTGAAGGGTGGGGCGACTTTATTCTTCTTGACCTTAACCCGGGTGCGGTTGCCAATGGTCTCACCACCGGTCTTAATGGCTTGAATACTGCGAATGTCCAGCCGGACAGAAGCGTAGAATTTCAAGGCATTGCCGCCGCTGGTAGTTTCCGGGTTGCCGAACATGACGCCAATTTTCATGCGCAGCTGGTTGGTGAAGATAACCACCGTGTTGGCTTGCTTGATGATGCCTGACAGTTTCCGCAAGGCTTGCGACATCAGCCGGGCTTGCAAACCGACATGAGCGTCACCCATTTCGCCTTCTATTTCGGCGCGAGGAACCAGGGCGGCCACCGAGTCTACAACGACCACATCCATGGTGCCGGAGCGAATGAGCGCCTCGGCAATCTCCAGGGCCTGCTCGCCGGTATCCGGCTGGGCTACGTAAAGGTTATTGACGTCTACGCCACATTTCTCGGCATAGATGGGATCAAGCGCATGTTCCATATCGATGAAGGCGCAGATGCCGCCTTGCTTCTGGGCTTCAGCAATAATATGTTGGCACAGGGTGGTTTTACCAGAGGATTCAGGGCCATAGATTTCGACAACCCGGCCACGGGGCACGCCACCAACACCCAGGGCCAGATCGAGGGCCAGGGCACCGGTGGGAATTGTTTCCACCTGTAAGTGGCGGGCTTCGCCCAGGCGCATGATGGCGCCGTCACCAAACCGCTTTTGGATGGTTGCCAGGGTTGTCTTTAATGCTTGTTCGCGACCGTCTTTTCCTGTTTCCATAATAATAATAATCTAGTGTACAATAGCGTTATGGAATTAGCAAACCTTACCTTAAGAGCGCGCCAGGCGGTAAAGACAGATGCGGCGGCGCTAACCCGTTTGCTGCGTGAAACGCCCTATCAGCATATTCATCCTGATTGGCGCCCGCCTGTTGATCTGTTAGGTGATCCCGGTTTTGCCCTGCTTTACAGTGAAGGTGAAGATGAAAGGGAGAGCCAGCAAGAATCGCTACTGGCGGCGCTGGCCGTGACGGCCGATCCGCCCCCGGCGGCCTGGGTGCGGTTGGCTGTGGTGGGCCATGATCAGCCACCGGGTGACCGGTTAGCTGTCCTGTGGGAGCGGCTGTTGCCCTCCTTTACTGCTGCTGGTATTATCCAGGTAGGCTGGTTTGCCGTAGAAAGATGGGCTGAAACGTGGCTGCCGCGGCTTGGTTTTCGCGTTGGCTCCCAGGTGGAAACTTATCAGAAGGAGAGGCTAACCATCCCTGATCTGTCCTGGCCAGAAGAGGTACACATTCGTCCGGTGGAATTAGAAGATTTAGCGGCTGTGGCGGCCGTAGATGAAGCGGCTTTTGAACCTTTGTGGCGTTACAGCGAGGCGGTGCTGAAGCGGGTTTTCCATTCGGCTATAGCTTTTGATCTCGCTTTTTACGGCGGCCGTCTGGCCGGCTTCCAGTTTAGTGAGCTACATGACCACACGGCCCATTTGTCCCGTATTGCCGTTCATCCCGATTTTCAAGGACGAGGTGTAGGGCGGGCTTTACTGCGTCATGCGCTGGAAGATTACCTTGAGCATAATGTGGACAGGGTTACCTTGAATACACAGGCCGACAACTGGCCTTCCAAGCGTTTGTACCGCCGCTTCGACTTTCAGTCGGCCGCATCCGCTTTTGCCGTCTGGGTTTGTGACCTGGTATAGGGGATTTGCATGAGTGACAAGATTCGTGTCCTGATCGTTGACGATTTGCCGACCACTCGGGAAAGCGTCAGAAAACTGCTGCAGTTTGAAGCAGGCGTGGAGCTGGTTGCCGAGGCCAGCACAGGACTGGAAGCTATTGCCATGGCTGAGGAGCATAAGCCCGATGTCATCCTGATGGACATCAACATGCCCGACATGGATGGCATTACGGCCAGCCAGGAGATCTCTAGGATATTGCCGCGCACCCAGATTCTGATGATGTCCGTGCAAAGCGAGACGGATTATATGCGGCGGGCGATGCTGGCCGGGGCACGTGACTTTTTGACCAAGCCCTTTTCGCTGGATGAACTGCTAACGGCTATTCGTGAAGCGCACACACGCTATCAGGCCATGCCTGAGGCAGTAGCGCCTGTCCTCACCCAGTTTAGCGAGGATGAGCATGTGGCTGACTGGTTTCCCTCCGATGCTGTCCCGTCACGTCCTAAGGGAGCGCGGATTGTGGTTGTCTACAGTCCTAAAGGGGGTAGTGGCTGCAGTATGTTGGCGGTCAATACGGCCATCGGTCTGGCGCGTGGTGGTCACAAGACGCTGATCATGGATGGCAGTCTACAGTTTGGCGACGTTGGTTTGCAGCTGAACTTGAAGTCACCAGCCAGCATCATTGATCTGGTCCAACGAATCGATGATCTCGACAATGACCTCATCAATGGCTTATTGGCGGCGCATTCTTCCGGCTTGAAGGCTTTGTTGGCGCCTCCGGCGCCGGAGATGGCGGAAGCGGTGCAGCCAGAGCATGTGCGGATGCTGATGAATGCTCTCCGCCCCTTGTTTGAGTTTATTATTATTGATACGCCAGTAAAACTGGATGACATGACCTTGACCTTGATGGATGCGGCCGATGAAATCTGGTTGGTGACCGCACCCAACCTGGCCGGCATTAAGAACACTAGCCGCTTTTTTGATCTGGCGCAGGCCATGGATTATGAACTGGACAAAGTGAAATTAGTGGTGAATGGCGTTGCGGCCGGTCAGGGTATAGCCGTGAATGACATTGGCCGGGCGTTGAAACGGCCGGTGATGCACAGCATTCCTCGTGATATCGCGGCCGTGGAACTGGCCATCAACCAGGGGCAGCCTATTCTACAGACCGGCGGCAAGAACCGTCCCATTGCCCAGGCGCTGCAGCATCTGGTTACCACGTTGGCCGCTCAGGAACTATCCAGCAATGGCCAGATTGAGGGCCGGGCTGGTAAACGATCGTTCTGGCGACGGTTGTTTGGCCGGAAATAACTGCCTGCGTTCGGCTAATCGCAATTCACCTGCAAATTCTTAACAAGCGTCAACCACAAGCTTGTTTACAGGGAATCCTTAAGTGTAACCGTTCAGACCTGACAGGTTTTCTCCCGGTTCAACTGGAAGCGTTATGGGTTAGAAATCTGTACGGTCTCCAGTGGGACTGAACGCTTACTCCTTAAATCAAGACTTAATAGGAGTGACCTATGACTTTCTACTACACTCTCGGTGAAATTCCGCCTAAGCGGCATACCCAGTTCCGCCAGCCGGATGGCTCGCTTTATCACGAAGAGGTGATGGGCATTCATGGCTTCGCCGGCATACAGTCTACTCTCTATCACTCACATCCACCGACTCGTATCCAGAAAGTGGAAGTTGAAAGTGTGGTGGATATTCCGTATGAGGATCAGGGCACCCTACGGCCGCGCCATCTGCTTTCGGCTAACGTGCCGGTGGGCGGAGATGCTATTGAGGGGCGCATTCCCCTTATGGGCAACAGCGATGTTATTCTCTCAGTGGCCCGGCCCGATAAGCCGATGGCCTATTGGTATAAATTTGCCCATGGCGATGAGGTTATCTTTGTCCATGACGGCACGGGCGTTCTAGAAAGCCAGTTTGGTCATCTGCACTACCGGCCAGGTGATTATCTAGTGATTCCCACCGGCGTCCAGTGGCGGTTGATACCTGACGAGGGTGTCGAGCAGCGTCTGCTGATCATTGAGGCTAACGGCCATATCGAGCCACCTAAGCGATACATCAACCGGTATGGCCAATTCTTGGAGCATTCGCCTTACTGTGAGCGTGATATCCGCCCACCCGACCAGCTATTCACCCACGACGAGCCAGGGGAATTTGAGCTGCGGGTGAAGGCGCGTGGCGTCATCACCCGCTATATCTACGGCCATCACCTCCACGATGTGGTCGGCTGGGATGGTCATTTATGGCCGTACGCCTTTAACATCGAGGATTTTGAGCCGATTACAGGCCGTTTGCACCAGCCGCCGCCTGTTCACCAGACCTTTGATGGCCCCGGCTTTGTCGTTTGTTCTTTTGTGCCCCGGCTGTTTGACTATCATCCCCTGGCGATTCCGGCGCCTTATAATCATTCCAACGTGGACTCGGACGAAGTGCTCTATTATGTGGAAGGGGACTTTATGTCGCGCAAGGGTGTTGAGCGTGCGTCGTTTACCGTCCATCCCAATGGCATCCCGCACGGACCCCATCCCGGAACGTATGAAGGCTCGATTGGCAAGGAAAAAACCGAGGAGCTGGCGGTGATGGTGGACACTTTCCGGCCGCTGCGCCTGACCCGCTATGCCCTGGAGCTAGAGGACGAGAATTACGTCTACAGTTGGCTGCCAAAAAAATAATACAGATGTGATTCTGCGGATAAGAATTATGCGTACCTTTTTCTGGACTATACTCATCATCTTAGCTGTACTGCTCATGTTGGCTCTGAGCACAGGGCTGCTGTTGGGGTGGGCAATGGGGCTGGGCTGGCTTTTGTCGCGGCTGGTCAGTTCGCTGACCCTGTTTGAGGCGACCTTGTTGGCGCTGCTGCCCACGCTGCTTTTTGCTCACAGGTTACTCAACATGCTGAGTGAGACTGTTTCATCCTACAGCGAGCAGCAATCGGGTGAGGAGGAAAGTTACGAACTTGTAAGTGAAGATGATTATTTTGCCAACGAGGACGTTTACCCCATTCCGTTGTCCCAATTCACAAAGGGACAACGGTTGGTTGGCGAACATGTGGTGCTGCTTGAATTCGCCAATGGCATATATCATCGGCTGCAGGCAACGCCGGGCAGTGTGGGGCTGATGGGTGACGCCCAGGTGCAGCAGTTGGCAATTCGGCTGGCGGAATTTGCCGTCAAGGTGGTCAAAAGCAAGCGTTCTGGCCAACTCAAGGTGTCAATGACCGCCTTGAATAAGCAGATGGAGAAGGATGGGCAACGGCCGTATGACAAGGATATCCTAAGCCTGGCTGCGGATGAAGTCAATCAACTGCTGGACGATGACGAAGATGTCATGATGGTGACGCGCAGCAAAGCCTGGCGCTTGCCCTATATTTTCTAGCTCTGTACTTTCCTGACCTGTGATGACGGGCCGGGATGCATAGCGATTACGCAATAACTTAGTTGAACGAGGAAGATTGAGCCATGACTAACTCATTTAACGCCCGGGTGCTGTTATCGGGATATGAAGATATTTATTACTATCGTTTACAGGCTTTGGCTGAAGCTGGTGGCGGTGACATCAGCCGGCTGCCGTTTTCCATCAAGATTCTGCTGGAAGCGTTGTTGCGTACCTGTGATGGGTATGTAGTGCGTGAAGATGACGTACTCAACCTCTCCAGGTGGGCGGCCAAATCCGATAACCGGGCGGAGATTCCCTTTAAACCGGGGCGGGTGGTGCTGCAAGATTTTACCGGCGTGCCGACTGTTGTTGATTTGGCCGCTTTGCGGTCAGCCATGCAGCGGCTTGGCGGTGATCCACAAAAGATTAACCCCATGACGCCGGTCGACCTGGTTATCGACCACTCGGTGCAGGTGGACATGTTTGGCTCGGCCGCGGCGCTCTTTTTTAACGCCGAGCGAGAATTTGAACGCAACCGGGAACGGTATAAATTCTTGAAATGGGGCCAGCAAGCGTTTGACAATTTCCAGGTGGTGCCGCCGGCCACTGGTATCGTTCATCAGGTCAACCTGGAGTATCTGGCAACAGTGGTTATGCAGACTGAAACAGGCGACGGCCGTGTTGCCTTCCCCGACAGTCTGGTGGGTACCGATTCCCATACCACCATGATCAACGGCCTGGGCGTGTTGGGTTGGGGTGTGGGCGGTATTGAAGCCGAAGCGGTTATGCTCGGCCAGCCCATCTACATGCTCACTCCAGATGTCATCGGTTTCAAACTGACCGGCCAGCTGCCGGAGGGGGTCACGGCAACTGACCTGGTCTTGGTGGTGACCCAAATGCTGCGCCAGAAAGGGGTGGTAGGTAAATTTGTCGAGTTTTACGGCTCTGGCCTCGGCCGGATGAGCCTGCCCGATCGGGCCACGATTGCTAACATGGCGCCGGAATATGGGGCCACTATGGGCTTTTTCCCGGTGGATAAAGAGACGTTGGCCTACCTGCGGCGCACCGGCCGGGACGAGGCGCTGATCGCGCTGGTCGAACGGTATTGTAAAGCGCAGGGTCTCTTCCGCACTGACGATATGCCCGATCCCGAATTCACCGATCATCTGGAACTGGATTTGGGTACCGTTGAACCCAGTCTGGCCGGGCCGAAACGGCCGCAAGACCGGGTTACGCTGGCCGAGATGCAAAGCGAATTTCAAAATGCGCTGCGCAAGCCGGTCAAAGAGCGGGGTTTTGCCCTAACCGACGAGGCGCTGGAGCGGACGGCCGTGGTGCGCAATAATGGCCACTCGGCCGAAGTGAGCCACGGCACCGTGGTCATTGCCGCTATTACCAGCTGTACCAATACCTCCAATCCCAGCGTTATGCTTGGCGCCGGGCTGCTGGCGAAAAAAGCGGTGGAGAAAGGGTTAACCGTTAAACCGTACGTCAAGACCAGCATGGCGCCCGGTTCGCGGGTGGTCACGAACTATATGGACACTGCCGGACTGACCAGCTATCTGGAGCAGCTAGGTTTCCACACAGTAGGCTATGGCTGTACAACTTGTATTGGCAATTCCGGGCCATTGCCTCAGCCGGTTTCGGCGGCCGTAAAAGAAGGTGATCTGGTGGTTTCGGCCGTGCTCAGTGGCAACCGCAACTTTGAAGGGCGGATTCACGCTGAAGTCAAGGCCAACTATCTGGCTTCGCCGCCGCTGGTTGTGGCTTACGCTTTGGCCGGGACGGTAGACATTGACCTGGTGAATGATCCTCTGGGACATGGCACAGACGGGCAGCCTGTGTATCTACGTGACATCTGGCCGACAAGCGCCGAAATTGAGGCGACGGTGGCCGCCTCGCTCAAGCCGGAGATGTTCCGCGAGCAGTACGGCGGCGTCCACACCGGTAACGAGACGTGGAACGCCATCGAGAGCCGGGGCAGCGAACTATACGGCTGGGATGCCGCCTCGACGTATATCCAAGAGCCACCCTTCTTCCAGGATTTGACACCGGAAGTGAAGCCGATTGGCGACATTGAAGGGGCGCAGGTTTTGGTGAAAGTGGGCGACTCGGTGACGACTGACCACATTTCCCCGGCCGGGGCCATTTCCCGCACCTCGCCCGCCGGCGAATATCTGTTGTCTAACGACGTTGAGCCGCCGCTGTTCAACTCTTATGGCTCGCGGCGGGGTAACCACGAAGTGATGATGCGCGGCACGTTTGCTAACGTCCGCTTCCGCAACCACATTGCCCCCGGTACGGAAGGGGGCTGGACAACCCACCACCCGTCCGGCGGGGTGATGACCATTTATGACGCTTCGCTGCGCTATCAGGCGGCGGGTATTCCGTTGGTCGCATTGGCCGGGGCGGAATATGGTACGGGTAGTTCCCGCGATTGGGCGGCCAAAGGGCCGGCGCTGTTGGGCGTGCGCATGGTCATCGCTGAAAGTTATGAGCGCATCCACCGCAGCAATCTGGTGGGCATGGGTATTTTGCCGCTGCAATTCAAGGCGGGGCAGAATGCGGAAACATTGCACCTGGACGGTACGGAAATCTTCTCGACAGTTGGCTTGAGCGACGAGTTGCAGCCGGGGCAGGAGGTGACGGTGAAGGCGGTGAAGCGGGACGGCCGTGAGATAACCTTCCAAACGATCTGTCGCATTGATACCCCGGTGGAGATTGAATACTACCGGCACGGCGGCATTTTGCATTATGTTCTGCGGAGTTTGTTAGCGGGATAGCGCGATCTATGGCTCTGGTCCGCCAAACCTTAAGCTGTTTGGCGGACCACTTTTTTTGCTGGTATAGTCAGCGAATTAGCTATGTTCGCAATCTGCCCTGGTGGATAGGAAGGTGCCTGATGAAGAGAGCCGTTATCTTAATTGGATTGCTGTTAATATTGACGGTGACGGCCGTTACCATCACGGCAACGCCAACCACGCCATTGCCCACATCCGCCAATGCCTATTTGACGGCTTACCAACTGCCGCAGGCTGACGGCGCACCGCTGCACATTGTGGCTGAATCGCCGACAAAAGCCTGGTTTACGCTGCCTGGTAATGATGCCATTGGTTCGCTGGTTATTACCTCGACAGTGGATTTTGAGTTTAGCTACTATGATGTTCCTGCTGGCAGCGAACCGTATGATCTGGCCTTGGCGGGCAATCATATCTGGTTTACTTTGCGCACGGCCAACCAAATCGGGCGTCTGAATAAACTGTCAGGCGTTATCGATTACTACACCGTGCCGACGAGCAATAGTGCGCCTACAGGTATAGCTGTAGCTGCCAATGGCTTGGTCTGGTTTGCCCAAGAGAACGGCAATCGGCTAGCGGCGCTGAATCCGGCCACCGGTACCTTTGAGGAATTCCTATATGGTCGTGCAGGTGCCTGTTTACATGATGTGGCTGTCTACAGCAACAATCTGATAATCGCTGCGGCTCCCTGTGTCCAGCGGATTGTTGAGCTGTACCTGGATGATGACTTGGATGACGGCTATGAGTTTTTTGAACTATCCACGGCCGCCACGTCGAGCCAGGCTAGATACCTGACCCTTCATAACAATGTGCTCTTCATCTCGGCTCAGAACAGTAATCTGATTGGCCGTAACGTCCCCGGTACGCTTAGCCTCTGGCGTTGGTATGCTCCGCCGTCTCCTAGCAGTGGCCTGGCGGCGATTAACGTTGGCAGTTACGATGGCGTTGATCGTATCTGGGTCGCCCAGCGTAACATTAACCGGGTTTTGATGATTGAAATTGCCGCGGGCGGTGTGCCCACTTTCTATTGGCAACAGCCACTACCCTCCGGTGATAGTCAACCAACCGGATTATCCTTATTGCCTTCGGGTACACTATGGTTGACCGCTCCGGGGAGCAACGAAATCCTGGTTTGGTCACCACCCTATGTGGATTTTGAGCGGGCCTATTTGCCGATTCTGTCTCGCTGACGCTGTTTTGAGGCAAGCATTCAGTCGCTCTGGAGACTTTTGAAGTTGTTATGGCCAAATGACGAGATTGTCGCAGGGACAAACTTCAAGAGTCTGAGCGAATACGTAGCGCCTACTTGACCCATAGTTGGAGAATGCATTTGTGTGGAAAATACGCTTGTCGATAATTGCAACCCTTCTGACGCTAACTGCTTTGTTTTTCTTCAGATCCGAGTTGATAGCAGCAGCCATCGACGAAAACGAGGATCAAGTTGTTTATCTGCCCGTTGTTCAGAATCGTGTTGACCATTCGCTCGGAATTCCCATCTTTGGTGTTCAGGTTTATGGTACAACCTATTTGCCCCGACTAGCCGAGAGCGGCGCTACCTGGGTGCGGGTACCGATCGTGTGGCGCGTGATAGAACCTGAGAAAACGACACCGCCAACCTATAATTGGACGAGTACAGATCAGCGAGTCCAGGCTTTGACTTCAATACCCGGGGTCAACGTGATTCTGACACTTGAGTTTAACCCGGCCTGGGCTTCCCAATACGGTGCAAATGGGCTTAACGGACCGATCAAGCAGTCTGAACTACCCCGTTTTGCGGCCTTTGTTCAGGCTGCGGTAGAGCGTTATGATGGTGACGGCTTCAACGACGCTCCTGGTTCCCCTGTAGTACGCTATTGGGAGTTCTATAATGAGCCCGATAATCATTCACTGCCGACTGACCGCAAGTGGGGACCCTACCCACACTTATATGCCCAAATGTTAGCGACAGCTTATCCGGCCGCGAAAGCGGCCAACCCCGCTACTCAAGTAGTCTTTGGTGGTATCGCTTACGATGCCTTTATTGATGAGGGTGGTTGGTTCCACCGCGAATTTCTAGACGAGGTCTTGCAGGCTGGTGGTGGTGCTCACTTTGACATTATGAATTTTCATTCTTACCCTGCCTTTGGCTGGGGCGATTATGATGGACCGGGTTTGCTAGAAAAGACGATTCACCTGCGTGAAAAGCTGACTGGCTATGGCCTTGACAAACCGTTTATTATTACCGAAGCAGGATGGCACAGTAACTACACGGTGGATTTGCCCAGTACGCCGGAGATTCAGGCGCGTTATGTCATTGCTCTGTTTGCTCAGTCGTTTGCGGCCGAGTTAGAGCTGATGATCTGGTGGATGCTGCATGATCCTGGCGCATCATACCCGTATGCCAATGGGTTGGTAATGAATGATAGTGCCGGCACGCCTAAGCCCGCCTTCTACGTCTTCCAGAATATGGTGGCGGAGATGAGTACAACCCATTTTGTGCGCCGTTTATCGGCTGCAGAGACAGGGTCAAACAAGCTGGAGGTTTATCTGTTCAATGATAATGTGCGCAACCGTAGACTTTACATTGCCTGGCGTAATCCCCTGGAAAGCAATCAGGCCGAGTCCTTACGGATTCCAGCCCAACAGGCAATTGTGTACAACATGTTCGGTCAAGGGCAGCTGGTTACCGATGGGCAGGATGGGGTCATTGATGGCCATGTCACGCTGTCGGTTAGTGGCCGGCCGATCTACATTGAGGTCGGTCGATAATGAAGCAGCAACAGTTGAATCGGCCGTTCCTCCTGACGTTACTGTTTGCCGTTACCCTTAGCTTACTCTATGTCCAGGGCAGGCTCCGGGCATTTGATGCAGATATCACGGTTAGCGCTGCCACACACACGATTTCACTACCGCTGGTGGTGCAGAGTGTGCCGGCCAACGCTCCCCTTTGTCGCTTTGGCGTTAATGCGATTGGCAATTTGAACGTAATCGATTTACCAGGATTACGGGTGGGTTGGTATCTTAACTATGCCGCCCAGATGAATCCGGTGCGACCTGGCGGGATTGAGTATATGCCCGTTCTGGTACTGCGTAATTATCCCAATATCAGCTTGAGCGACAGCCAGATCCAGGCTGTCGCGGCGGCCAATCCTGGCAGCGAATGGTTGATGGGAAATGAACCTGATCGGCCTGGACTCAATTTGCAGGACAATCTGCCGCCTCATAAGTATGCGGAAGCGTACCACTATTATTATCACCTGATCAAGAGCGCCGATCCGACCGCCAGAATCATCGCCGGCAACATAGTTCAGCCCACTGAAGTCCGCCTACTGTATCTCGACGCTGTATTGGCCCATTATCAAGCGACATATAGCTCGGCCATGCCGGTGGACATTTGGGGATTCCACAATTTTATCCTCAATGAAGTAAGCTGCGACTGGGACCCGACCTACTGCTGGGGTGCGGACACGCCTACAGGGATGGGTATTCCTTACGGCGAGATACTGGATATTGACGATAACGACCGTATCGATCTGTTCATAGAACGCGTCTATCGTTTCCGTCAATGGTTGGCCGATCGGGGTTATGCTGGTGTGCCCGTCTACCTCTCTGAGTATGGCGTACTCATGCCGGCTGATTTTGGATTCCCACCTTCACGGGTCAATCAGTTCATGAGCCAGACTTTCGACTTTGTTCTGAATGAACGGAGTGCCACCTTAGGTAACCCGCATGATGATTACCGGCTGGTGCAGCGTCTCTCCTGGTACAGTGATGTAGACACTGAGTTTAATGGCGCCCTCTTCTTCACCAATGGTCTGCGGACACCAATGGGAAACCATTATGCTGCCTACACGGCCGCTGTTCCTGGGCAGGTTGATTTTTATCCTGCCCACATTGCGTATACGCAGACAGCCGGTAGTCCCACCACTGTGACTCTTACAACCGATGTGGCCAACAGCGGCAATCTGATGCAGCCGATTTCGGCTGAAGTTCAATTTTACCTGGGTAATCCGTTGGCCGGCGGCACGCCTATTGGTCAACCGCAGCTGGTTCAGCTGCAGGGATG
>Ga0209498_1001827_pt1 | contig 12957 bp, 13 predicted proteins | sample WalLakDeSediment_FD_184131 | JGI IMG/M metagenome (GOLD analysis project Ga0209498, IMG submission 184131) | Lake sediment microbial communities from Walker lake, Nevada to study Microbial Dark Matter (Phase II) - Walker Lake 11/02/13 Deep... | ecosystem: Environmental > Aquatic > Freshwater >...
GTATCCGCTTTCGATACTTCGTATGCTCAGATATATATGTTTTCCAAAATGACGGGTGATTTCTTCGTAATTTCCCTCTGCTATTCCCCGCTGAACAGAGAGAAATACATCTGCGTCGTCGGATAATTGAGCCAGCAGCAACTGTGGGTTATAACGAGGTATTTCTTTATCCGGTGATAAAGGTTTCCTTGTATCCTGGTACCCGCTTAAATATCCATTTGAATTGGTTTGTGATACCAGTACACTCTGCATTATAAAGACCACCGCCACCGAAATCAGTAAATATCTCATAGTAATAGGAAAATACCTTCTATCTCGTTTAAAATCAATAATATATACCGATTTTTTATAAAAAATAATATTTCAATCCTATCATCCAGGTAGTTTGAAACCGATCGACAGTCTGCGGTTCAAAGAAGTCCTGAGGATCTATAGCTTTTTTCTCTACCTCTTGATTTAGAAATCGTATTTCACCTGTTAAATAAAAATTATCAAATAATTCAATCATTTCACCGAGAAGGCCTCCCCAAAGAAAAGTCTTCTCTTCTTCGAGGGTCCTGTTATTCTGATTTTCATTTCCCCTGCTCAACCTGTCAATATTATATCCAATAATACCGCCGACATATGCTCTCCCGATTCCCAGAGTTGAAAATGGTGTCAAGTATGCCAGGGTGAATTTACCGCCGTTGACAGGATAACCGTGTCTTTGAAATATTCCAAAATCAATCTGCGGTCTGATAACGATCGGGACTGTGCGGGGGAAAAATTGAAAAGAGACGCCTGCATCGGGATATACTATTCCAACCCCTGCCCACGGACGGGGGGATTCCTCGGGGAATGCACTCATTACCTGTGCATAGGATATATTTAAAAAAAAGATCAGTACACCGGGAAAAATTATTATATACTTTATAATCATAGTACCCTCAATACTCCATAAACGTGTGAAAGGGGTATCGACCCAACACGTTCCCGGCCCAACACGCGCTCTCGATACCCCATATCACACCTTTCAAGTGGTTCAACCTCACAGTATCCCACCAACCAACTACTCAACCCACACTACCACTTGACCATCACACAACAGACCGGTTTTTCACCCACAACAATAACAAAGAAGGAGTTTACACATGTGGCTTCTTCTTTTCATTATAATGGCTTTCCCAACTTCACTTCCACTTCACTTTCCCAACCCCACGCTGCATCATCTCTCTTTCCCGATTCTCCCCACAGCCATCGTATCAACCGCTCTCTTACCATCATTCACCGGTCTGTACCCCTCATTATTTGTAACCCACTATTAGCTGAAAAAGTTTCTGTTAATAACCTATGTCGAATTTCTTACTTCTTAGTATACGTTCGCCTTTCGCCGGGACCTCGCGTTTCAACAAAGGCTCTCCCTGGAGTGTTTGATATGCCCAGTCGATTACAACATAGCCGGGGTCCAACTCGTAGACTCTAAACTTTGCAAAATGATTATCGAACGTCCATACCACATACGTATGTCCCGCTCTGAGGACCACATCTTTTGTCGGCGACCACCCGCTCACAGGAGCATATTTGATATCTTTAATTGAATACGTATATCCCATATCCTTAATATCTGTATCGTCCCAAACATTCATATAATGATAACCGCCAGAAAAATCATAGAATATATCGGTATACTGATCGTCGTAGGGTCCGAGGGTCGCGGTACCGAATTCAAAACCTGAAAAATCCGGTTCTACCCTGAAATCTCTCATCAGTACATCATACCCTTCGGGTCTTGGTATCGTGTACGCCGATTCTGTTGACAGGTCCGTTTCATTTCCCCTGGAATCATAACCGGACACCGCGTAATAATAAAGATGACCGTTTCGCGCTGTACGATCCACAAAATAATCGAGTTTTGTGGACCCCAGGTAGGTGAACCTTCCGTCATAACTACGACTGCGGTAAACCCGATACCCGATAATCCTTCTGTTTCGATGGTGACTCCAGAATATCTCGGTCACATTATCTCCGGGCACAACTTCAACATTTCGGGGAGGTTCAAATATTATGCTGTCATCCGGTGCTACGTTAAGCTGACAGCCTGAAATCCCAATTCCACCTGATAGTATCCCTATGAAGAATAGTATCGAATATATGCCGGGCGCTTTCATTTTATTTTCCTCACTTGAATGTTTTCTATTAATCATTATCTCAATTTCTATGCCAAAAATAATAATTTGCCTAAATCGATAATTTACAATCACTTATGACAAAATATTGAATGACTTTATGCATACCAACTGTATAGTAAAATAGACATTGCTGAACAACTATTTAGTAAAAAGTAAGGTTTTTTGATTAATACGGATTGGTTCAATGATATGTTACAGCGGTAAATATCTACGGATATTCACATTTTATTTGATAGAATAGCGGGGGATTTCTATTCCGCGGCTAATGTAAACGGCTTACCTTATAAATCTAGCATTGTTATTGACTATGCCGACCGGTCTGCCTGATAATCTATATCCATGGAAAGGCGAATTCTTCGATTTAGATTTAAATTGGTTAATATCGACTGTCCAAGCTTCATCTGGATTAAAAATCGTGAGACAGGCTTTCTCACCTTCTTTAATCATAACTTGCGGCAGATCCAGAATTCTCCGCGGATTTACGGTGAACTTTTCAATCATCTGTGGTAATGTGAGGATACCGGGTTTCACCAATTCGGATATCGAAAGACCGATTGCCGTTTCTAATCCGACAATACCAAACGGTGCATACAAATATTCCACTTCTTTTTCATCATATGAGTGAGGTGCGTGATCAGTTGCAATAACATCTATCGTACCGTCCTTTAAGCCTTCCTTCATTGCATCGACATCTTCCTGGGTTCGAAGCGGCGGATGCATTTTGGTGTTGGTATCAAACGATTTAACCTCTTCTTCATGTAATGTAAAATGATGCGGCGTTACCTCACAGGTTACGGGTAAACCGTTTCGTTTCGCCTCTCTGATCAAATCGAGTCCGATTTTGGTGCTGAGATGAGCAACGTGATATCTTCCTCCGCAATAGACCGTGAGCATTATATCACGCTGGATCATAAGTGCTTCGGCGACAGAGGGAATACCCGGCAACCCGAGTATCGTGGATACAAAACCTTCATTCATGACACCGCCGTGCGTCAGGGTTTTCTCCTCGGCATGCTGTATAATGGGTTTGTTAAACATCTTCGAATATTCGAGTGCGATTCTCATTATTTGTGCATTCTCAACCGGGCTGCCGTCGTCCGAAAAGGCAACCACACCGGCCTCGGATAATTCCGCCATCTCTGTAATTTGTTTACCCTCGCGGTTTTTTGTCACCGCAGCAATAGGGTACACATCGACTAAACCATCCAGTACTCTTCGAGATCTCTCCTTTATATACCGGACGATTGAGGTATCATCGATGGCGGGATTGGTATTTGGCATACAGGCCACACCGACGAATCCCCCTGCAGCGGCGGCATGGAGTTCGGTCGCTATCGTGGCTTTGTGTTCATAACCCGGTTCCCGGAGGTGAACATGCATATCGATAAAGCCGGGCGCAACCACACTGCCCTGAAGATCGAATTGTTCGGTATTTTTTTGTGCCTGAAGCCCTGATGATATGCCTGTTATAAAACCGTTCTCTATCAGCAGGTCTGCTATTGTATCCAGACCCTGAGACGGATCTATTATCCGTGCATTTTTGAGTAAAATAGATTTCATATGTTCATCTCTTTCATGTTATGATGCCCACTACTTATTTGACTTGCGAGAGCAGGTAAAGCACTGCCATTCTGACTGCGACACCATTGAGTACCTGCTGCAGTATAACTGAATGTTCGCTGTCGGCTACGTCGGCCGACAACTCGACATCGCGATTAATCGGACCCGGATGCAAAATAATAACAGGCCTGCCTGCTTTGTCTAAACGCTCTCTTGTTATTCCAAAATATCGATGATACTCACGCAAAGACGGAAAAAGACCGCCTTCCTGCCGTTCGAGCTGGATACGCAACACATTGAGCGCGTCCACTTGCGGTAAGACATCGTCAATGTTATAATAGACCTCAATACCAAGTTTTTCAATACCGCGCGGAATCATGGTTGCGGGTCCGCACACCGAAACCCTCGCTCCCATTGCTAATAGTCCGTATATATTCGACAGTGCAACACGGCTATGTAGAATATCACCGACTATACAAACATGCTTGCCTTCGAGCATCCCGAATTTTTCGCGCAAAGTAAAAATATCCAGCAGCGCCTGTGTCGGGTGTTCGTGTCTGCCGTCTCCGGCATTTATTACGTTCGCCTCAACTATTCTGCTTAAAAAATGCGGCGCTCCCGCACTCTGATGACGTACCACCACCATATCGATCTTCATCGCTTCGATATTACGCGCGGTATCTTTAAACGTTTCACCTTTCGATAATGAACTCGTGCTCGCGGCAAAATTCACAATGTCCGCCGATAAACGTCTTTGCGCGAGCTCAAAAGAAATTCGTGTCCTGGTTGAGCTCTCGAAAAATAAATTAACAATGGTCTTCCCCTGAAGGGTCGGTACTTTTTTGATCGGACGATCGAGGACCTCCTTGAATGATACCGCCGAATCTAAGATCTTAATTATATCGTCCCTTGGGACTCCCTGAAGTCCCAATAAATGTCGCGATGTTAATGACATATAATACTGTTCCTGTTATTGAAATCTATAAGGTTTCCTTTTACGCTCGGTAGGATGCAATTCGTGTAATGCATTGTCCCATACCTGACCGTTTTTCACAATCATATAAATATCTTCACTATTTTTAATATCATCGAGCGGATTGGAATTGAGTATAACGAAATCCGCAAGCTTACCGGTCTCGATGGAACCAATATCCTGCTCAAACCCGATATATCGTGCACCGTACAGAGTTGCGGCACGGAGTGCTTTCATTTCGGTCATACCGCCCTGTACAAACATCCATAGTTCCCAATGGGCAGCAATACCCTGTAACTGTCCGTGTGCACCAAGCTGTATCTGACCTCCCGCATCGGATATTTGTTTGACAGCTTCCGCGAGTCTGAAATGGTTAAACTCATCTTCCGGAACGAGCATTCGCCGGCGTGCACGGGCATCAAGCCATCCTCCCGGTACAAACTGACGCAACCGTTCATTTCTGTAAACATCGTGAACCTGATACCAGTAATTTTCACCCCAAACTCCTCCGTATCCAACGACAAGCGTTGGTGTGTACCCTACATTCGAACGGCCGAATAATGTGATCACATCTTTGTACAGCGGTGCGATGGGAAGCGCGTGCTCAATACCGGTATGCCCGTCGATAATCTGATTCAGGTTTTGCTGTATCATCGATCCCCCTTCGGGATAAACAAGCATTTCCTCTTCACGGGCAGCCTGTAAAACCCATTGACGTATATCGCGGCGCATATAATTATAACTTTTTACCGATAACCCGCCCTGGGCTTTATGCCGGCGCAGATGTGCACGTGCATCGTCAAGATTGACGATAACCGCTTTATTAGGATTCTCCGCACCGTATAAGATGTAACCGGTCGAGTATATCCGGGGACCGATCATCCTGCCTGCCTCTACTTGTTCCGCCAGAGCATAGACCATATGTGTGCTTGCCGACGGATCATGTGTCGTGGTTACACCATATGCAAGCTGGGCTTCGTATTCCCACAATCTATCGGGTGTAATATCCAGTGCTGTATACCCGACGTGAGCGTGAACGTCAACCAAACCGGGGATTATGGTTTTTCCGGCCGCATCGAAAACACGTGCCGATTGAGGCAGCGATATTTCACCGGCCGGACCGACCTGAACGATGCGGTCTCCGTCTACAACGACCGTCCCCTGCTCTATGACCTCGTCGGCGTCCATTGTAATAATGCGTGCGTTGGTAAATGCAATTATTCCCTCCGGACGAAAACGCATTAACCTGAGATCTATCTCTGTTATCTCCGGCTGATAAAGGACATTCGATTCCTGCCATGGTTTACGCTCATCGTTACCGTTCTCATTTTTATTCCCGGCTTCTCCGTAAGCGTTGGCAACCTCCTGTTTATAGAATACATTTCCGAGATTGAACGTGACAAACCTTGAATCGGACGTCCAGGATATCCAATCACCTCCGTAGCGGGTCAATTGCTTTACCGGTACACCGGAGCCGGTGCGTTTAATTTCGTAGGGGTCACCACCGGCTTTCGGAAATGGTGCTACATATATATTGTGGAGCTCTTTAAAAGCGACCCATTTTCCATCGGGCGAGAGCTTGATTTCCTCGGCGTACTCATTTTTCATATGTCGCCGTTTGTCGCTCCCGTTTAATTGAACGGAAGTCAGTACGGTGTTCCCCTCATAATTTTCATGGTAGTAGATTCTCTTACCATCTTCCTGCCAGCTGATACGGGGCATCCGCCGGTTAGGACCCCTGTTCCCGGTTTCGGTAATATGCCTTACCTCTCCCCCGTCTGCGCTCACATATCTCATATTAAGAAAAAACTCACCGCTGAGATTATTACCGCGATGGACTATACCGCTTCCCTGAAGAAACACAATATAGCTGCCATCGGGTGACCAGACAGGATTTGCATATTGATCGTGGACCTGCGTTAAGCGAACAGGATTTCCGCTTCCATCCAAACGGGTTTTGTATACGTGTCCGCCGCTGTCGTTATCATTCCATGAAGTAAAAGCAATCCACCTGCCGTCCGGCGAGATTGCCGGTGCAAACTCGAGATAATCATTCTGCCTTGTGATACGCAGGGAAGCACCATCCGGCAACTGCATTTTATATATATGACCGGCTGCCTGGAACACAAGTGTTTTTTCATCCGGAGTAAGTGAAGGCCATCGGATCATTCGAGAACTAAATTTTTCATCCGGTACCCGGTACTCGAAATGGACAGCATCGGCTATTGTTTGTTCTACCTGTACCTTAAATGGAATGTTTTGTATAGTTCCCGAAGCAACATCGACTCTGTTAATTTTTCCGTTAAACGTAATAATAATGTTCCGGTTGTCGGGAGTCCACGCATACGCCGGGTACACACCCTGTATGGCCCAGGTTTCCTGCTGATCCGGATCAAGACCGTCGAATACAGCTCGCTCGGCACCGGTTGCCAGATCGCGCACGAAGAGCACCGTGGCAGTACCGACACGGCGAATGAAAGCGAGTTTTTTCCCGTCAGGCGAAGGCATCGGTCTGATTGCACCGCCGGGACCACGGGTGACGGGTTCAATGCGTCCGGTTTCGCGGTCATAGCGATTGATCTGATATATACCCTGGTGGGGATCCCTGTTATAATCAAAATTACCCGTAAAAAATGAATAATAGACCCATCTTCCATCCGGTGAAACTGCCGGTTCATTTTGATCTGCCTGCCATGTCAGTCTGCCGACCAATTGAACACCGGCACCACCTTTCATGTGGTGCATCCATATCTCGCCGCCTCCGAGTGATCGGATATATCGGTAGTGCTTTTTCATAACAAGATACTCACCGTCGGGAGTCCAGAAAGCAGAGCTTGGCAGTCGCTCGGTTTCCCGGGTTATTTGTCTTGGATGACTGCCATCGGCATCCATTATCCAGATATTATCGGCACCGCTGCGGTCGCTTGTAAATGCGATCATTCTTCCATCCGGACTGTATCTTGGTTGCTGCTCAAAAGTGACCCCTCCCGATAGCAAATCCGCATCACCTCCCTCAACAGGCATCCGATAGATGTTGCCAAGTAGTTCAAAAACAATCCAGTGTCCGTCCGGACTCACATCAAGATTTACCCAGGTTCCTTCGTCAGTTTCAAAACTGATCAGTTCGGTGGGCCAGTGTTCCCATTGTTCACCGTCGACCTCCCATGCATCTCCGTCCGGATAATATTCCTGCGCTCCGAGACAGAGGGTACATAACAATAATGCAATTATCAATATATATATTTTATTCATACTATCCTCTGGAAATATTCGCCTGATAAAGCATAGTTGTTTTGATATTTTATAAGTATTCAAATGCTCTCACCTTATTCATCGGTGTCAATTAATAAAACTTCATCTTTATCATCGACCTCCTTTAACAACACTTTTACCTCTTCACCCACCGATGTCGGAACATTTTTCCCGACATAATCTGCTCTGATCGGTAATTCCCGATGCCCCCGGTCAATTAACACTGCAAGTTGAATCGATGCAGGCCGGCCGAGATCCATCAGCTCATCAAGTGCAGCTCTTGTGGTGCGTCCGGTATATAGAACATCGTCGACCAGAATGACTTCTTTATCGGTAATATCGAATTGTATTTCCGTTCCCTTTAATTCCGGATGCTGGAGACTGCGTGTCTGTAAATCATCCCGATAGAGCGTTATATCGATAAAACCGCACGGTATATTTGATTCCTCAAGATTTTGAATTTTCTTTGCAATCCTCCGGGCAAGATATTCTCCACGGGTTTTCACCCCGATAATGACAAGGTTAACGACTCCCTTGTTTCGTTCGATTATTTCATGAGAGAGACGAACGATGGAACGTTCGATACCCTTTTCATCCATAATGACGGATTTAACGGTCATGATATTTACCTTTTATAAAAAATGATAGATTAAAAAACATGTATCGAGGGAGTCGGAAAAAATTTTCCGAAGAAGCGGGTTTGGGTGTTTTATGCGGATTCATAACATCCCTTTCCATCTCACCGGATTGGATTAAAGGGTTAAAAGAATAAGACTAATTTTGAAAATCAATATACCATAACTTCACGATTATTTCAAATTAAATATTAAAAAACTCCCACAGATACATGTCCCACAGATAAGTTAAGAATAATCTGTAGCACATATATCTGTGGGAGAAAAAGAATTTAAAAATTGATATTTATACGCGTATTAGGGCATTATTTATAAATTATGTTGCAAAATTTCATAAATATTGTTACATTTAGTGTTTCTAAATTTAAATATTTTAAACATGTAATAAAATATATAGACAGCACTATGGCACGAGTTTGTGAAATTTGCGGAAAAGGTCCGGTTACCGGGAATAATATCAGCCACGCAAACAATAAGACACGCAGGCGTTGGTTACCTAATTTACAGAGTGTTCGCGCCGTTATTAACGGCAGCGTTAAAAAAATTAAAGTTTGTACGAGTTGCTTGAGATCCGGTAAAGTACAAAAAGCAGTGTAAGGGTAAGATAATGACTTTCCTTGCCCGACTTTCGGTTCTTGAACACTTCGGCCTCTTTGCACTCCGGGCAGGTAGTGGTTTATTCCTTTCTTTGCTACACGGATGGGGAAAAGTGACCGGGTTCTGGGCACATGTAATCCACGGTGAATCGTGGGGGTTCCCCGACACAGTGGCATCTTTAGGATTTCCGATACCTTTACTATTCGCATCAATATCCGCATTAACCGAGTTTATCGGAGGATTGTTTTTTGCTGCCGGATTATATACCCGCTATGCAGCGCTCTTAATTTCGATTAATATGGGTGTTGCAGTTTACAGACATCTTATTTCAGATATGCGTTATGAACTCGCGGCATTATTCCTGCTGATCTCATTTTATATCCTCATCAAAGGTGCGGGTCGTTACTCGATCGACCGGTTCCTTACTATTGACCGTTTCTGAATTTTCTAACTTGAACATCTGATTTTTTCATGGTACCTTATACTGTTTTACAACCTGTCATTGTATGCGCTTCTGAAAAAACTTATATATGACGATACCGAATCAATTAACAGCACTACGTATCATACTGACGCCGGTCTTTCTGTATTTCCTTTTTCAGGATTCAGCGGGCTCCAAGCAAATCGCACTTGTCGTTTTTCTTGTCGCCGCACTGACCGACTGGTATGACGGTATGATTGCGCGTAAATTCGGTTACCAGAGTGAATGGGGACGTTTCTTCGATCCGTTGGCAGATAAAATCTTAACATCAGCTGCGTTTATAGGATTTGTTGTAATAGGCCTGGCACCACTCTGGATGGTCATACTCATCGCCCTGAGGGATATTCTTATCACCATTTTACGCGGTTATTCCGAATACAAAGGAAAAGCTTTTTATGCATCGAAAGGCGCTAAGATCAAAACGACCGTACAGATGGTTGTCCTGTACTATATTTTAATAGTATATGTCGCACGACACTCACCGGGGATATATAGTCTGAGACCGGATGCTTTCGACATCCTTCTTAATCCAATACTTATGTATGTTCTGATGCTTGCCGTTACTGTATTGACAGTTTGGACGGGTATAATCTATCTCTTTGAAAACCGTAAAATGATTGCCGAGCTCTATGCCGTCAACCACAAATCAACCGAATCAAATTAAGCGGGACGCCGGGCCGTCTTTTATTTCAAAATGCATCGCAACCGCATTTTTCGCAGGATATTCACCGGTTGCACCGGGTACCGCGGGTTCACTGATAGCACTCCTTCCTTTATTTTTCTTCCCCGGAATCCATACATTTATTCTGGCATTACTCATCATATTTTTTTTTATTCTCGGTGTATGGGTATCCAAAAAATTTGAGGCTGCACTTGGTAAAGATCCTCAGGTTGTCGTGATCGATGAGGTGGTGGGTATGTGGGTGACGATGTTATTCGTCCCGATCACCTGGTTTAATCTTGCTGCCGGGTTTATCCTGTTCAGATTTTTTGATATTACAAAACCACCGCCCGCACGGCAGCTCGAGGAATTGCAGCACGGCTGGGGTATCATGCTTGACGATGTTGCGGCAGGTATATATGCCGGATTCGTTCTGTTTCTAATCACATTAATCAGGTAAATAAAATGTCTCTATCCGATTTCGAGATAATATCATCGCACCTCAACGCAAGTGCCGGGGTTAAGAAAAAAATGATAGACATGTGCAGCGAGGATATAATGAAAGCTGCAGAATTATTGACGAACTGTTTTAGAGAAGGGAAAAAAATACTTCTCTGCGGAAACGGAGGCAGTGCTGCCGATGCGCAGCATATAGCAACGGAGTTTGTTATACGATTAAGTGCGGAGCGAACACGTCCGGCCCTGCCTGCGGTCGCGCTCACAACCGATACATCGTATCTCACCGCCGCTTCTAACGATCTTGGATATGAGCATGTTTTCTCACGGGCGGTCGAAGCACTCGGAAACAAAGGTGATATTCTTATTGCAATAAGCACAAGCGGAAATTCACCGAATATTATCAATGCGGTTCAGCTTGCAAACGAACGGGGTCTGATTACAATCGGTTTACTCGGGGAACAGGGAGGTAAAACGTTCCCCTATTGTCACCACTCGATTCGTATACCTTCCGCAGACACACAACGGATCCAGGAGGGCCACATAACAGCAGCTCACATTATTTGTGAACTCGTTGAAGAAAAATTGTTCGGCCGGATCACTGTAGCGTGAAATGAAAAGTAATAAAACAATCCTGTTCAACCTGGGGTTGAGCACGGCTGAGTGACTCAAAACGCCAGTATCTCACGGCCGATTGCGCTGCTTCTTCCAAACGCGGATTCCCGCGCTGTACCGGATGAACCGACTTTACCGTCCCGTCCGGGAACACCGTCACCCGTAAACGTATCACCGCTTCAACATTGACACCCTGAGGATAATCCGGGAGAGTGCCACCCACTTTCTTGCGCGTCACATTCCCAACCCATTCGAGAGCATAGGAAATATCCTGATCGGTATCGCGCCGTTCGGGTGAGGCACCGGTTGCAATGGGCGATTCACCGCGTATAGTATCAGGTATCTGAAGCTGGAACCTGTCCCGCTCACCGAGTATCGCTCCAGCATCCCGATCGCGACGGTTGCGTAGTTCTTCATCCGGTTGATCGCGTTCATTGGATATTCGCTGGGCAAGATCAACACGATCACGTTCCGGGAGACGAATAATCTCGTCATCCTGTTGCAGATTCCTGCGTTCCGGCAGATCGACAGGTCGTCGTGTAACCGGGGTTTCGCGTCGTTCGGCTATCACCGGCTGCTGTTCTGCCCGTGCAATACGAGGTTGCTCCTGGGCGCGGGCGGGTTGTTGCTGCGTTATCGTTCCCCAGGAAACCTCTACAAATTCGGGTAGTTCTACGTCCAGGGATACTTTCATTATTCCGAATAATATAATGATAATCCCGTGAACTATAATAGTTCCTATCCAACCATGTAATTTTTCTTTCTCCACTGTATTCCTCCTACCGTCTTAACGGTTCGGTCGCAATATTAAAGCGTGTAGCACCTACTGCTTTTGCGATGTCAATAACTTCTATGGTGTTTTGCAAACTTACAGTCCTGTCCGCCTGTATAATAACAACGTTATCAGGGTCACGTTCCATAACAGGAAGCAATCGGGCACCAAGTTCACCGATCGATATTTGCTCATTATTGAAAAATATATTACCGGCTTCGGTAACCGTAATAATAACCTGTCGTTCGGTTTGGGGTTCACCCGTCTCAGCATGCGGAAGCTGCACTTTAATGCCGGGCTGAATAACAAACGAAGACGAAAGCAGGAAAAAAATCAAGAGTAAAAACACAATGTCGGTCAACGAAGCATAGCTGAACATCGCTAACAATTTATTTTCGGCTTTAAACTTCATTGTTATCCTTCTTTCTCCCTAAAGTAATCTTCCTCATAGACCGGTTTACTTGCACGGCGTTGTGCCCGTGATTGATCGTCGGTTTGCTTATCCCCGCTTTTCAATATCTCGAGGAATTCGGTTGAGGTCATTTCCAGTTCGTGTACAAAACGCGCAACACGTGTGACAAAATAGTTATAAAAGCCGTACGCAATTATACCGACAGAAAGCCCAAACGCGGTAGTCAGCAATGCCTGCCATATACCACCGGCGAGATCCGACGGATTCACATTGCCGCCAAGCGTTTCAATTCGCATAAACGCGAGAATCATACCGGTAACCGTTCCGAGAAATCCGATCAGAGGAGCAAGTCCGGCAATAGTACCGAGGACGTTG
>Ga0209498_1001828_pt1 | contig 12945 bp, 17 predicted proteins | sample WalLakDeSediment_FD_184131 | JGI IMG/M metagenome (GOLD analysis project Ga0209498, IMG submission 184131) | Lake sediment microbial communities from Walker lake, Nevada to study Microbial Dark Matter (Phase II) - Walker Lake 11/02/13 Deep... | ecosystem: Environmental > Aquatic > Freshwater >...
CCCCCGAATTCACAAAGAAATAAAAAAAAGAGTTGAAACCGGATAAACTCAAATCACATAAATAATTGAAAATAAATACATAATAGAATGAAACCAATATTTAAGAGCACTTTTGGAACGCCAAATAAAGTCGGAGATACTAATTTTTCAGAGCATTATCCAAGTGTTAATAAAAACATGGAGTGGAGCCAATTGGCACCATATATTAAGCAATCTATCCGCACATATATCATTCCTTTCATTGGTGTAGATATGTATGATGCCATTGCGACTGCTTATGAAAATAATACCACTGACGAAATTGAAAAGGAAACAATTGATCTCCTACAGGATGCCGTAGCCTACTACTCCATATACCATGCAATGCCCAAACTTAATGCGGTTATTGCTGAAAGAGGTGTCCAGGAGCAGAATGATAGCAAAGGAACGAGCCGATCTATATCCATGTGGAGGTTCAAAAATACTCGATGGGATGTTATGATGAATGCAGATAATTATCTGGACCAATTACTGGCACACATGGAGGAAGGTGTTGAAAACGAAGTTTTGTTTTTTGATGATTGGAAAAACAGCGACGCCTACAAAAACGGAAGGTCTGATTTTTTTCGAGGTACAAATGACCTAAATTCTTTCTTGAAAATAAATAATAGCCGAAAAACATTCCTCGCCCTTCTGCCTTATCTGAAAAAAGTGGAGCAATTGAGCCTTGTGAATGTTCTGTGCGAAGATCAGTATGAAGCGATATTGGATCCCGAAACCAAAAAAGAAGAACAGTTGTATTTTTTGTGCAGAAATTACATTGCCTGGTCTGCCCTTGAAATGGCAATTCCTGAGCTGCGAGTATATCTCGATGGAGATGGTGTTCAGTTTGTGATGACTACAGATGGAATGAATATTACTAAGGAAGCTTATGAATCAGGAGTGGCTGCATATCAGCACCGATCAAAAATGAACGCTGAAAAAGCAGGTGCAGACTTGATGTATTTTCTTCAAAAATATGCAGAAGACTTTCCATTGTGGGACGAATCGCCATGCAGACCTATAGAAAAAGAAACAGGATGGTGGTCAGAGACTGGAGCTGTCAGTTTCTAATAGAGAAAATTTTGATTTTTGAACCTCAGATGTGAAGCTCATAATGTGATTGACATATTTTTGAGTGGCTGATAAATCTTGATGCCGATAATGGTGCATTAATGCAACTACAGATATTTGTTTTGCTAATTCTATGGCACCTGTATCCTTCCAGCTGTAGTAACTTATGCCGCTTATGTCTTCCAATCTTCCTTCATTTTTTAATTTGTGAACTAAAGTTCGGTGTTTTTCTGCTATTGAGTTAACTCCACACATATTAGCAGCTGGTTCTAATTTTTCTCCTATAACATAATAATTTGGTAAGCATTTAGGAACTAATCTGCAAAACACCTTATATATTGAATCCGGTATAATTACAATGCTGTCTTGTTTGTTTTTTGTGATACTTCCTGGCATTTGAATAATCCTATTTTCGAGATCTATGTGTCTTCTTTTCAATCGCCTTATTTCTGCAGGTCGAATTCCTAAGCTGTAAGTCATTATTATCGCAAATTTTAACACATCATCTGACGCGCTGAAAATTGTTTTTTGCTCAAAGGTGTTAAGAGGCCTTCTGCGTTTTTTTGATTGCTTTTTTTTCTTAATCCCTCTTAATGGATTGACATCAATGTATTCTCGATCAACTAAAACTTGAAATACAGCTGATAGTGTTCTTTTGTGATTGTTATAAGTAACTGCAGAAACATTTTTTTCAATCATCAAATAGTCCATATATTCAATGATGTGCCGGGTGGTAATGTGACTAAGTAATACTGATTTGAATTGACTTGTTTCCCACCAATTGACAAAACCCAATGACTTGTTTTTATAATCCTTGAAGGAGGCAGGTCGCAAATTAGCTTTTTGTATTGATAGCGCTTTTACTACTCCATCTCTTATTGTTTTGCAATCTTCCCCTCTTATCATTTTTTTTTCATAAGGATATCCAGCCGGTAATAGATAAGAGTTGAGGCGATGTATTAAGTAATTTGCCTGCTTTTCCCTTTCAGCAGGATCCTCAATTCTATTAAGTTCGAATGTTTCTCGATGCCTTTTGATTTTGTCATCCGATGGATCTGTCTGGTAATATAGAACATACCATCGATCATTACCTCGCACTAATCGTGCTGCTCTGTAATTTCTCATATTTTTTGAATTTTGAATTTACTGTGTCAATTCTGTGACTGATTGACAATATTAGAGAGGTAATGAAACCCGCTGATACTATACATATCAGCGGGTAAGTTGTGGAGGATACCGGATCCCTTCCAATATCTCCATCTTCCCCAAACACCCCTACAATCCTATATTTTAGGTTTGTTTTTTTGACACTATTCCCCTTGTTTTGACACCTTTGTCTCAGATCTGCCACAGTAAAAGATATTTGTTGTTTATTAATATATGGTGAAAAAAGAACACAAACACGGCACGTAGTGCCGGTACATATATATATATTATTTTTTTTTGTACACTTTTTTAAACTACCCTTGGTATAAAAGTAGTAATAGAAGTGTCCAAGTGTCCAAATCGTCGCAAAAGACTGAAAAACAGCCTGTTATCTCGGACATTTGTTGGACACTTGTGGACACTTGGACACTTTATAGGTGTTTTTTTGCTCATTTTGGACATTTTACGTCTTATTCGACCAAAAAAAAGAAGCCCGAAACCTTTTCCGAGCTCCTTTTTTGTCATTTTTTGACAAAATCAATGATTTCTTATTACATCACCACCTTTTCTGAGGTTAACTGCCCCGGAAAACAAGTTGATGGTGCCAATTACTCCCAATCCAACGCCAACCACTTGAATGCTGGTCGAAATAGTGCTATTATCCACAAATCCACCCGCAGCGGCAAATCCACCACCCACAACAAGCATAGTGAACCCAATCAGCAATTGATTTCCTGCACTATACAGATAGTCACCACTTTCCTTCCTCCAATCTATCACCAGAGGATCCCCTGGATCCGGAAGCATTATACTTCTTTCTATTTTCTCACTTTTGACATTAGTATATGCCAATAATTCACCATCTACTTGTGAATGCCCAACCATCAGGCCAGAAAAAAGCAAGCATAAAACAAAAATCGTTCTCATATCATAAAAAATTTAGTTACAAATTATCTATCCTGATCACCTTAATCACCCTCCACGCCTTTGACACACTATCCACGGTAATCACCTGACTACCATATGACCTATTGTGGCTGATCAGTTCCAGCTTCCCATAGTCATCACTACTTCGGTCCATGATCTTTTGTATCTGCTTACAGGAGAAGCTGCCATCTTGAAATCGGATCATATACACGCCCGGTGAATATCCATCATCCACCAAGTCGCAACAAATATAGTCATTATGCTCAATAGTCGGAAACATACTATCCCCATCCACCTGAAATACTACCCACCTATATCCGGCAGGTGTCTTTGATGGCAATACAGGCCAGTGCTCCTGATCTACCTGCTCGCGCTCCTGACTTGCCACGCCACTATGTCCGGCACTCACCTTCAAGTTCACCCGGTCCACATTCACAGTGGTGCGGGTAAGAAATACCTGGTCCTCATTCACCTGACTTACACTCTCATCATCGAGAAGTAAGTCATTTGGCGTGACATTTAAGATCTCAGCTATTTTTTCCAACTTGCTGATGCCTGGCTCTGTAACACCCCTTTCATATTTGCCATAAACTACAGTAGAAACCCCAATTTTTTTAGCCAAATCCTTTTGACTTAAATTATTGAGTTCCCGAACCTTACGGACCTTTTCTGGGAATCTCATCAAAAAAAAATATAAAAATGTTATAAAAAAAGTAACAAAAAGTTTGTACAGTAAAATAGTTACTATACCTTTGTGGACATCAAAAGTCCTAAAAACATAAAGGTAACAACCTTTAGTTTAATTAAATTCAAAAATGTACCCACGAAACACAGAGAAATATAAAATTAACCACCTCGCCCTCAAGATGGCGAGGGATAACAACCTTTCAATAGGAGAGGTGAAAAGTAAACTGGCTACCGAATTAGGTGTCACTTATCGACACCTCAATAGAATAGCTTCTGCAGATAGGCCGGTACTAAGCCATCAGCAGATGGAGATACTGAAACAATTTTTTAAATTACCATACTATGAAAAACTTGAAAACAAAGCCGGGTTTGAAAATTCTTGAAAGGGGAAAACTATCCGTTGACGAAAATGGCCAGTTAAAAGCCTTTGTCTATGACCTTGAGGGGATAGTGGAAAATGGCGATAAATTAGCCTTTGCAGTTCGCTACGAAAAAGCACATCCTCAAAAATTTGGATTCGCCATCATTCATATTTTTTGTGAATTTGGAATCACTCCAAATCAGATGGCCGCAAAATTAAAAGTAACCATGGACGAGCTCGAAGCTATGGCCATGGGACAAGCAGATATACCGGACTATATTATAGTCTATCTCGTGAATAGGTACAAGGTAAACCCTGCCTACCTGTATCACGATAAGGTTGAAGATGTGTTCTTTGATATTTGACAAGAAGGTGCCTAAAAGTAGGTGCCACCATTAGAGAGAAAAGTGGGTCCGGCTGGTAGAATTTGATTCATGGAGCCGGTCCCCACTTTTTAAAAAAAAAAGATTTTAGGTTAAGTTTTCATTTGGAGGGGGGAAGTTTCTTGGTAGTTCATGGCTTCCCCCATTTTTTAAAACATTCAATTTTTTTATCATGCTATACAGTGAATTCAAATCATTAGTTGCCAAAATGAGAGAAACTCAGGACGCTTTGTCTGATGCGGAGCCATTCTCCCAAAAAGCCAGAGAACTCTGGACGCGAAAATTAGAATTAGAACAAAAAGTGGACGCCATCCTGGATGGTGAGCTGCCGCAAAATCTTTTTTAAACCATAAAAAAAACAACCAATGAAGCTACTCAACTTACTTAAAAAAGCTCAAAAGGAAGCAGAAAAACAAGTCTGCAAAGGAGAAGACCAGATCTATTCCGAGTTCTGGGATGACCCGCTCAATAAATCCAAATTTGAAGAAAAAATTGACCGTCTGCACTACTTGTCCACCGTCTTGGAAGACATGATAGACGAGATCAAAGAAGAAGAAGGTAGTTTAATGTTTTTTCATAGTAGTTGAGTTTAGCCCTGCAGCCGATTGACTTCGGATTGCAGGGCTTTTTTTAAACCTTCAAAAAACCTTCAACCATGCGAAAAAATCTCCACGAAATCAAAGAAACCATTCGGGCAATCCCCGGAGTGAAGTCCGTCGAGTACGACTTCCTCAATGAAATTATTGTTTGGGTCAAAATCGACGCAAAGGACCATCTACCCATCATACAAGTACAAGAGCTGCTCGCAGGCAAGAAATATTTCATAACCGCCAACATTACAAACGTAGGAAAATGACCAGAGACATTAAACAACAAGTAAAAGAATCCGATCTCTGGCCTGTAGCTCAAACCCTACAATCCAACCCAAAGAAATCCGGTACTTCTTGGCTTTTCAACTGCCAAAAGTGCGGAGCGAAAAACAAACTCAACGTAACACCGGCCAAAAAGATCTTCAAATGCTTCTCCTGCGGAAGTGGCGGTAAGGATCCCATAAAATTACTCCAAGAACAAAAAGGGCTCAAGTATTACGATGCCCTCAAAGAAGTAGCTGAAATCAATAACATTTCACTCGAAGCCCCCCAGCACATCGGTGAGGATAGTAGAACCGAACCAATTGAAACCACCTTCGCCGATTTGCAACTAAGATCCTCCGGCCTTTTCATCAGCCAGCTGTCCGATCGTTATGTTTCGGCATCATTAGACGCCCAGTACGACATCGTGCCGGGTGACGACATGGTGCTGAAATATCTCGATGTAGATGGCGAACCCATGACCTTTTCAGCCCCGGGAAAGGTGCGGAAAAAACCTCTTTTCCGTGTTCGGTACCAGTATCCGGAGCACCACAAAGACAAAAGTGGTAAGCCTATCAAGTACCGATCTCCCTACGGCAGCGGTTCTGCATTGTGGATTCCTAATCAGCTGATCTCTGACTTCGCCGAAGAAAAGGAAATAGACACCCTTTTCATCACAGAGGGAGAGAAAAAAGCCGACAAACTCTACAGACACGGAATTCCCGCCGTAGGGATCATGGGCATACATAACTTCGGTTATGAAAAAACAATGCCCCGACAATTCGAGCGCATCATCAAGCAGTGTAATGTCAGAAAAGTAGTCTTCCTGCTCGATGCCGACTATAACACCATCAGCACCAATCCCGAAAAACCGGTACACCTCAGACCATGGTCATTTTTCACGGCCGTCAGCAAATTCAGACACTACTTCTATGCCTTCAACAGCTCCGGCATACATCTCGACATCCTTTTTGGCTACCACAAAGACGACCAAAACAAAGGAATAGACGACCTTATACATCGAAAATACTACAACAATGAAGATCAAGCAATTGAATCACTCAAAAAAGCACTCGAACTACAGGCACTCAAGCACAAAGAATTCGAGTTCCACAGAATCACAGAGAAAGGAGACTTCCAGCTCAAGTCATATTTCCACCTGGATAGCCCGGCTTCTTTCTTCAACGCACATAAAAAAGAATTAGCAGAGCTTGGCTCATTCAAATACTTCCGGATCCAGTACAAACTCAACGAAAAAGGCGAGTTTGAAATGGCCCAAAAGATCCTCCCCGGAGAACAGTACTGGGAGAACGTCAAACAACCCAACAAACCATCATACGTCAAATTCCTGTACGCAGAATGCCGCAACTTCCTGCGCAATCGCAACATAGGCCGATTTGAACGCGACATCAGCCAACGCCTCACCATCAACATAGACAACAAGATGGTACAGGAGATTGACCACGTATGGGTGCAAAACTACCTCGTTGACTTCACCGAGCAGCTGCAAGAGCCGGATGTATTAGAAAAATTGCTATCCGGAATCAACCAGTACCTCGGTCCGCAGCGACTCAACAACCTATACTCCATATATCCCCAATTCATAGAGGCCGAACCCGACAAACAGTACATGGTATTCAAGACCAAATACTGGGAAATCACCGCCGATGCCGTCACCGAACACGACATCAATACCCTGCCGGGGGATATATGGAAAAACCAAATCATAGACTTTGACCCCAAACTACAATCACCCAAAAACTTCCTCAACATTGAGAGAATAGGTGACAAGTGGGGGATAGAAGCCTGTCCGGAATTAGAGCGATTTGATTGGTGGAATTTCATGAAAAACACCTCCTACTTTGCCTGGCGAGAAAACCAGTCACTCACCACAGAAGAAGAAACCGGACGCAAATTCTACGTCCACAAAAAAGAAATGACCATGGACCAGCTCGAGGAGCTCGTCAACAACCTCATCCCCAAGGTAATCGCCACAGGATTCATCCTCCACGATTACAACAACCTCTCCGATATGCGGGCGGTCCTCTGTGTAGATGGCACAGAGAGCGAAGTAGGAAAAAGCGAGGGAGGTACCGGAAAATCACTTTTTACCAAGCAATTCACCTACAGCCGTGACACCCTTGGTATCAATGGAAAAAAGAGAGACCTCGAATCCGATCCCTTCATATACGATGCCGCAAAGCAATCCACCAGAGTCATCTACTTCGATGACTGCCGGATAGGAATGGACTTTGAGCACTTTTTCTCACAAATCACAAAAGCAGAACTCGAAATCAATGTAAAAAATGGACGCAAATTCTTCATCAAGACCCCTCGTTATGTATTCAACACCAACCACGCATTCAGGAGAGATTCATACTCCTTCAAGCGTCGACAGTACATCATATCATTCTCCGATTATTACAACGAGCACCGGAGTCCAATTGACGACTTCAAAAAACAATTCTTCATTGACTGGACCCACAAAGAGTGGAACCTATACTACAACCTACTCGCACACTCCATCAAGGCATACCTCAAGTTTGGCCTAAAATACGAAGCACCCGACGACGACGTCAAGAGAAGGAACCTCCGACAGCGAATGGGAGAAAACTTCCTCGACTGGGCCAACGAATACTGGAATCCCGGATCCGAAAACGGAGAAGACACACGCATCAACAAACGAGTAGAAAAACGCAAAGCATACCGCGAATATATTGACGACTATCCAAATGAAAAAAGATGGACCAACATGAGATCATTCAAGCAAAAAGTACTCGACTTTGCCGAATACATCAACCACGAAATATACATACCACCCGGCCGCACCCGCTTCATCTCCGGCAACGAAGAATACTTAGTCATCAGCAACGACCAACTCAATGCTGAGCATATACCATTAGCAGATAGCGCAGCAAATGATTTGTTTCCATAACGGCTATGCTATGAAACGTAGGGCATAGATAGCTGAAACTGTCCGATAAGCACGGACGACAATTAATAACCCTACACTTTGTATAACCACTGACTGCCCTATGTTTTATAGCAATTGTTGGCAGCAGTTAATTTAAACGAAATGACACTTTTAAAAACAAATCTTTGCTTAACTGTAAAATGTAAATGTGGAAATGTGGTTGCCGCCACAATGATTTATGGAGGAGATACCATAGATGAAGAATTTACAATGACGATTGCAGAAACACACAATAAAGGCGGCAAAATTGAATTGGTAAACACCGATGAAACGAAGGTGCAACTTCACGGATGCGGTTGCTCTTAATTGCTGCCAACGTTTCGCATATACCCGAAGGAGGGGAATACGAAGCACAAAACTATCAATTTAACACAAATGTATAACCGAAGCACAAAACTACATATCAGCACTAAAACCCCTCTTTTGGGTATATGCTGTTATAGCCAGTGCTTCTTTCAACGAGATTATGAAAACAATAATTTATAACAAAAAAATTTACAAGGTCACTAATAGAGAATTTGATGTGATTGAGAAAATGATAAACAAACAATTAGAGGCAGCAGCTTCTATTTGTAGTAAAGAGTTTTTCAAACTTGGAGATGATGTTCGAGAGTATTTAGATGTCGCTGTAAATTTTTACCCACATAAAGGAGATGTTGATATGATAGTCGATGTTTAGCATTGGCTATAACGTTGAGTATAACCGCAGTAGCGGATTAATAAGCACAAATGATTGAATCAAACAAAATATTAATTAGAAGCAATAGTGTTAAAACCAAGCACTACAACCGCTATTGCTGTTATACATTGTTGTGGTGCGTTTTTTAATTATGAGACTTACAAAAGACGAAGCAAGAATATTGTCAGCAGCTATTGGCGACTTTAAATACAGAATTGTTGAAGAAACTATGAGGGATTTAAGATGTATGGACAAATTGAATGATTTGGAGGAAAGATTAGAAGAGTTTGGGAAAGACAAGCGTAGAACTGGAAGAACATCCCAAAACGATTGGTCGGATTTAATTAAGCGATTTGCTTCTTAAATGCACCATAACATCTGCATACCCGCTACTCCCAAAATCATAAATCTGCAATCTGAAATCTGAAATCAGCAATCATAAATCACAAATCATAAATCTGCAATCAAAAATCACAAATCATAATTCAAAAAGATGAAAAAATACATTGATTACAAAAAAGATGTCGAAAAGGTAAAACGCCTATACATTTCCGGTATTGGTATAACCTCAGCCTGTAAATCAGCGGAGATGTCACTACCCACATTCAAATCATTGATCACTGAAAAAGAATATCAGCAGCTCAAAATAATGAGAGAGCAAAACAAAAAACAAGCCAAACAAGCCAAAATAGAAAAAATCTTCAAAACACTACTCAAAGACATTGAGAGAGGAAAAACACTGACTGAAACCGTAGAAAAAAACGGAATCTACCTCAACGACCTGTACAATAACACCACCATCGAACAAAAGAAAAGACTCGCCAGATCAAAATATATCGGCGAATTAGAAAAAATAAATCACAAATCAATAAGATGAGAAAAATATACATAGCCGGTAAAATAACAGGGCAAGAAGAACAAGCGAGAATACAGTTTGCCGAAGCAAAACACATTCTCAGCTTAAGATTTCCTGAAGCTGAAATCATTAACCCTATGAATCTACCTCATAACCACGACAAAAGTTGGGAAAGCTACATGAAAGAGTGTATCGCAAACCTAATGCAATGCGACACTATATACTTACTGGAAGGATTCCATAATTCTAAAGGAGCATCCATCGAGTATAACCTTGCCCGGAAATTTCATTACACCATAAAATATCAATCTTCATTCAGCAATCAGCAATCAGCAATCATAAATCATAAATCATAAATCAGCAATCATAAATCACAAATCACAAATCAAAAAGATGAAACTATCAATAATCACCCCAACATACAACACCCCCAGAGCAGTCCTCGCACGAACCTGGGCAAGCCTAAAAGCACAGACCTACACCAACTGGGAGTGGGTAGTATATGACGACAGCGAAGGATGGGAAACCTACAACCAACTATATGGCTTCTGCGCAGATGAAAGATACACCATACACCTACACCGCCCGGACACACCATCAGGCGGCAACATCGGCTATGTAAAAAACAAAGCCTTCCACCTCGGATCTGGCGAATACCTATTAGAACTCGATCACGACGACCAACTCACCCCCGACTGCCTCGAAAACATATACCAATATATCAAATACCAGCTTAAAGAAAAAGACACGCTCCCCTACTTCATCTACACCAACTGGGCAGAGATCGACCAAAACTACCAAAGCTGCACCTATCCCGATGGCTGGGGCTACGGATTAGGAAAGACCGAATGGGATGCAGAAAAACAAGTATGGGCACATTCCCTACCCAACCTCACCCTCGCTAACCTACAGCACATCGTATCAGTACCCAACCACCTCAGAGCATGGAGAAAAGACTACTACCGTGCCATCGGCGGCCACGACCGAAATCTTGAATTAGCAGATGACTACGACCTCATGATCCGCACCCTTAAGACCACAGAAGAAATCCTACACATCGACAAAACACTATACTTCCAGCACATCAACCCCCACACCACCTCCCGGATCCGCAACTCCGAAATCCAAGCAATAGTCCAGAAATTGAAAAAAAAATATAACGTATAAATCATAAATCACAATGCTAATAATCCTCGATCATATCCGATTCTTTTTCCCGACACAATTCCTATACCTGCCATCCGGCTACGATGTCACACAGAAAAAATACATCATCAAGATATTCTGTGACCAGGGAAAAACAAGCCAGCTCAAATTCGAGCACGAAGAAGCCTACGAACATGCCATCGAAGAACTCGACTTCGCATGCATGAACAACCACAAAAAATTAACCCTCTCAAGCAAAGACATATGAACCTAACAGACGACCTAATCAGACTCCGAGAAGCACAACAATCACTCGCAAAAGCACCCCTCGGCTCCCCCCAATGGAAACACCTCTACCGCTTCACCAAAGGAGTAGAACAAGAAATCGACAACAAAATAAAATACCTACGAGGCACCAAACCACCACGAGTCATGGTGAAGGTGTAACGTTTTGCAGGTATGGTTAGTGCGGATTATTAACGAAAAATTTTAATACAATGGAAGAAATAATAAGACAACTTGAACATACGATTGAGTATTTTAAAGATGCTCAAACAGATTTCCAAAGAGGAAGAGTATTTGAAGCTGAAAAGATACTGCAAGCCTTACGCATACACGATGTTGTAGGGCGAAGCGAACAGTTAAAGGCTTTTCTTTCAACAATGATTGAAGAGTTTGATAATGGTGGTGTTAGCTGGGAAACTCGTGATAGTGCGGAAAGTCTTTTGAAAAGCCTTTAATTGCTGCCAACTACCGCTATGCGCAAAAAAAGTGCGTATTTACTCCCAAAATCATAAATCATAAATCATAAATCATAAATCTGCAATCATAAATCATAAATCACAAACCAATACACGTCCTACCCCACACCCACACCACCCAATATATTAGCAATTCACAAAAACATATACAGTGAAAAAAGCAACCCTAATCCTCATCATCTTCACACTATTCTCCTGCTCAGAAGAAACCGTAGTGCCCGAGCATATACAGAGATTAGCCAATGCCGAAGTACACCCCGACATCAGATGCGGCAACCTTACCTCAGCAGCATTCAATGAAATAATCCCCGTACACGATGACAAAGACATCATCACCTTCACCATCCCCAGCATCCCCGATCACATCGACAGCGCATACATCACCAACAACATTATCCGCGCCTATGAACAGTGGTCCGAAATCATCGGAATTCCAATCCAAAAAACACCACACCACGACATCGCAGATATCATAGTAGAATTCCAGTGGCTTGACGGTATCGGCGGAGTATTAGGCAAAGCAGACTATCCCAAATTAGCACAACCACAAAAAATAGTCTTCGATCTATACGACATACACGTACTGGAGGAAGCGATATCATTTGATTTTTTTACGATAGCCCTGCACGAAGCAGGGCACACACTGGGCATCCCACATATTGGATATTCCGCAGCGGTGATGTGGCCCGCTTACCGCCAGAAATTCACTTCCCTTAACTATCCCGATATTTTCGAAGCCAAAAAAAGGTACAACCTGACCGAAACATTCATAGACCAGTTCGGCAGAACCTTCACATGGATAAAAAAAAAGATAACACACGAATCCACCCCAACTTCCTCCGTTCAGAATTCTTCTCCAAGTGTAGAGATTATGACGGAGACGGACATTGGATAGATTCAACACTAATAGAAGCCGTCATATTTCTTAGAGAAACATACGGCCAACCCATACAAATCACCTCCACCTACAGGCATCCCGAATGCAATGCCCGGGTAGGAGGAATGCCACACTCCACACACACCAATTACACCGCCCTCGATTTCAAATTCGTAGGACCCGGTGCCCATTCCACACACCGCAC
>Ga0209498_1001829_pt1 | contig 12940 bp, 11 predicted proteins | sample WalLakDeSediment_FD_184131 | JGI IMG/M metagenome (GOLD analysis project Ga0209498, IMG submission 184131) | Lake sediment microbial communities from Walker lake, Nevada to study Microbial Dark Matter (Phase II) - Walker Lake 11/02/13 Deep... | ecosystem: Environmental > Aquatic > Freshwater >...
TGCGCCCATTGGTCGTGGACAAGATCGCCTCGGTCGCGCAGAGCTGCCGGCTGGGCCGCGAGGTGCGCATCTCGGCAGAGATTCCTTGCGAAGAAGGCGTGGTGATCGCCGTCGAGGTGCTGTCGAACAAGTCCACTTACAACACCCTCGAGCTGACCTCGGGACGCATGGCGCAAGTGAAGCGCGGCGACATCGTGGTCGGCGCGCTGGGCCATCGCGCCGCGCTGTTCGGCTATTCCGGCCATATCCCTGAGAAGCTGGCGCCGGGCGACAAGATCAACCTGCTGAACCTCGGCGGCGTGATGGGCATCTGCGACTCGGTCAACCGCGATCGCGGCCAGCCCTTCGAGTGCCGCGTGCTCGGCACGGTGCTGCACTTCCCCTACCTGGGCGAGCGCATCGGCACGCCCGCGCGAGTCGGCAGCCTGGCGCTGCCCGCGGATCCCGTGGTCGATACCCGCGGCATCCCGGCAATCGCCCTGGCCGGCACCTGCATGGATGCCGGCAAGACCGCCGCCGCCGCCGCGATCATCAGCCGCTTTTCCCATTACGGCTACCGCGTGGCGGCCTTCAAGGCGACCGGCGTGTCGCTGCGGCGCGACGTGCTCGCCATGGAGGACGCGGGCGCGAGCGCCACCTCGATCTTCACCGACTTCGGCGTAGTCACCACGGCGCCGGCGAACGGCCCGCGGCTGGCCCGCACCATGCTGACGCGCATGGCCGACACGCGCCCGGACGTGATCGTGTTCGAGCTCGGCGACGGCATCATGGGCGCCTACGGCGTGGAGGCGATCCTGCATGACCCGGAGGTGCGCAAGGTACTGTCGGCCGTCGTGCTGTGCGCCAACGACCCGGTTGGCGCCTTCGGTGGTGTGCACCTGCTCCGGGAGCGCTTCGGCATCGAGCCGGCGCTGGTGACCGGACGCTCCACCGACAACGAGGTGGGCGTGCGGATCATCCGCGAGCAGATGGGCGTGCCGGCGTTCAACGCGCTCACCCAGGAGGCCGAGCTCGGCGAGCACCTGCGCGGCGTGTTGTTCGGGCCGGAGGCCGGCGCGTGAGCCTGCCGCACGGCGTCGCCGTGCTCGGCGGCACCGGCTATGTGGCCGGCGAGTTCCTGCGCCTGCTGGCGGGCCACCCGTCGCTGGCGCTGGTTGCCGCCTCCTCCGAGAGCCGCGCCGGCCAGCCCGTTGCAGCGACGTTCCCGAACCTCGCGCAGGCGTATTCGCAGGCGCGCTTCTGCGACGAGACGGCCCTCGAGGACGCGGTGCGCAACGGCCGGGTGCGCGCGCTGTTCTGCGCCGCGCCACACGGCGCCGCCGCCGCACGCATCGACGCGCTGCTGCAGATCGCGGCCGCCGCCGGCGCCCCGTTGACCGTGGTGGACGCCTCGGCCGACTTCCGTTTCCGCGACGCCGCCGCCTATGCCCGCGTCTACGGCCATGCGCATCCCTGCCCCGCGCGCCTCGCCGAGTTCGCCAGCGCGCTGCCCGAGCACATCGCCGGTTGCCCGGCGCCGCACGTCGGCCACCCGGGCTGTTTCGTTACCTCGGTGCTGCTCGGCATCGTGCCGCTGCTGGCCGCCGGCCTGGCGCAACCCGAGTTCTTCGTCTCGGCCGTCACCGGCAGCACCGGCGTGGGCCGCAAGCTCGGCGAGACCACGCACCACCCGGAGCGCCACGGCAACATGTTCGCCTACCAGCCGCTGGTGCACCGGCACCGCCCGGAGATCGAGCAGCTGGCGGCCGAAGCCGCCGCGCCCTGCACCGTGCATTTCGTGCCGCACTCGGGCGCCTGGGCGCGCGGCATTCATGCGACCATTCACGGGCGCCTCGCGACGCGGGCGAGCGCGGTCGAGCTGCGCGCAGCGCTGGCCGATGCCTACGCCGGCTCGCCCTTCGTCGAGGTGGTGGACACGCCGCCGCGCATCAAGGACGTCGCCGGCTCCAATCGCGCGCGGCTCGCCGTGGCGACTGACGGCGAGGCCTTTGTGGTCATGTCGGTGATCGATAATCTCGTCAAGGGCGCGGCCGGCGGCGCGCTGCAATGGATGAACCGCTTGCTCGAACTCCCGGAGGACGCCGGGCTCCGCTTGCCGGGGCCGGCGTGGACATGAACGCACCCGCTGCCAATCAACGCTCGCCCGACGCGCCCGACGAACTCGCCTGGACCCTGCCCGTCTACGCCCAGCTCGACCTGCACCCGGTCGGCGGCGAGGGCGCCTGGCTGGTGATGGCGGACGGGCGCCGCGTGCTCGACATGTACGGCGGCCACGCCGTCGCTGCGCTCGGCTACGGTCACCCGCGCCTCGTCGCGGCGCTGCAGGAACAGGTGCAGAAGCTCACGTTCCAGAGCAACCTGCTGCCGCTGGAGCTGCGGGCGCGCGCCTGCGAGGCGCTGGCACGTTTCGCGCCGCCGGGCCTCGATCGCGTGTTCCTGGTGAACAGCGGCGCCGAGGCGAACGAGAACGCGTTGAAGATGGCCTTCGGCAAGCCCGGCAAGACCCGCGTGGTGGCGGTCGAGGGGGCGTTCCATGGCCGCACCGCTGCCGCGGCCGCCGTCACCTGGGGCAGCGAGAAGTGGTACGGCTTCCCGCACAAGCCTTTCGAGGTGAGCTTCGTCTCGCCGTGGGACCCGGCAGCGCTCGCCGACCAGGTCGACGACCGCACCGCGGCGCTGATCGTCGAGCCCGTGCAGGGCGTCGCCGGCGCCGTGGACATGCCGGCGGAGTTTCTCGCCGCCGCGCGTCACGCGACCCGCGAGGCCGGCGCGCTCTTGATCTTTGACGAGGTCCAGTGCGGCATGGGACGCACCGGCCGGCCCTTCGGCGCCGACTACTTCGGCATCACGCCGGACATCATCACCACCGCCAAGGGGCTCGCCGGCGGCTTCCCGGCAGGCGCCGTGATCACGACACCGGCGCTCGCCGCGGGGCTGAAGATCGGCGAGCTCGGCACCACCTTCGGCGGCGGCCCGATGGCCTGCGCGGCGATCGAGGCGGTCATCGCGGTGATCCGTGACGAGAACCTGCTGGACCGGGTGCGGACCCTGTCGGACGGGATCCGCCGCTCCTGCGTGGTCGGCCCGGTGACCGCCATCCAGGGCGCCGGCTTCCTGCTCGGCCTGGTGTGCAGCCGGCCGGCCAAAGAAGTGCAGGCCGAACTGCTCGAACGCGATATTCTCGCCGGCACCAGCGCCGACCCGCGCGTGCTGCGACTGCTGCCGCCCTTCATACTCGAACCCGAACACGTCGCCCGGCTCGCGGCGGCCCTTGCGGAGATTGCTCCATGAAACGCTTCATTGACCTGGCCGAACACACGCCCGAGGCGGTCGCCGAGCTGCTCGAACTCGCCGGACGCCTCGACCGCCACCCGGAGCCCCGTGCCCTCGCCGGCAAGGTGCTCGGCATGCTGTTCTTCAATCCGTCGCTGCGCACGGTCGCGTCCTTCCAGGCGGCGATGGGACGGCTCGGCGGCTCGTCCTTCGTGATCACCCCCGGCACCGGCACCTGGAAGCTGGAGACCCGCAACGGCGTGGTGATGGACGGCGACGCGGCGGAGCACATCCGCGAGGCGGTGCCGGTGCTGGCCAGCTACGCCGATGTGCTGGGCATTCGCGCCTTCGCCGGCGGCATCGACCTGGCGGCCGATCTCGAGGAACGCAAGTTCATGGAAATGGCAAGCGTCTGCCCCACGCCGCTGGTGAACCTCGAGTCGGCGGTGAACCATCCCTGCCAGGCGCTGGCCGACTGGAAGACCATGGACGATCTCGGCGTCCCCGCGAACGGCGGGCGCTTCGTGCTGTCGTGGGCCAATCACCCGCTGCACCTGCCGCTGGCGGTACCCGCGGCGGCAGTCCACATGGCCGCGATGCGCGGCATGGACGTCACCGTGCTGCGGCCGGAGGGCTACGCGCTGCCGGAGCCAATCATGCAGCGCGCCCGCGCCGCGGCAGCCGCCTCCGGCGGCTCGTTGCGCGAGACCGATGATCGCGAGGAAGCCATGCAGGGCGCCCACGTGATCTACGCCAAGAGCTGGTCGTCGACCACCCACTACGGGCGGCCGGCCGAAGATCGCGCGCTGCGCAAGAAGCTCGAGCACTGGATGGTCAGCGAGCGCTGGTTTGCCAATGCCGCGGCCGAGTCCATCTTCATGCACTGCCTGCCGGTGCGGCGCAACGTCGTGGTCGCAGACGAGGTGCTGGACGGCCCGCGCAGTCGCGTGCTGCCGCAGGCCCGCAACCGCATGACGGTCCAGATGGCGATCCTGCATCGGCTGCTGGCGGGTGGCGCACAGTGAGCCAGATGATGAGCGCGCGCGGCGAGCGTTCCATCGCCGTCACCGCCCTCAAGGCGGCAGTGCCTTACATCCGCATGTTCAAGCGCAAGGTGTTCGTCATCAAGGCGGGCGGCGCAGTGTTCGGCGACGAGGAGAGCACGCGCGCGCTGGTCGAACAGCTCGGCATCCTCCACGAAGTGGGGATTCACGTCGTGCTGGTGCACGGCGGCGGCCCGCAGTCTACCGAGCTGGCGACTGCGCTGGACGTGCCCTCGCTGTTCGTCGAGGGCCGGCGCGTCACCGACGAGCGCTCGCTGCAGGTAGCTACCATGGTGCTCAACGGCATCATCAACACCCGCGTGCTGGCGATCTGCCGCGACATCGGCCTGCCGGGCATCGGCATGAGCGGCGTGGACGCCGGCCTCATCAAGGCCCACCGCCGTCCGCCGGTGGCGTTCGCGGGCGCGGACGGCGGCACGGTGGACTATGGCTTCGTCGGCGACATCGACGGGGTGGACAGCGGCGTGCTGCGGCGTCAGCTCGATGCGGGCTTCCTGCCCATCATCAGCCCCCTGTCGGCGGACGAGGACGGGGTGCTCCTCAACATCAACGCCGACACCGTAGCGGCGGCGATCGCGGTGGCGCTGCAGGCCGAGAAGCTGATCCTGGTCACCGGGGCGCCGGGAATCCTCGAGGACCACAAGGACCCGACCTCGCTGGTGTCCTACCTCGACCTCGCCGATCTCGAGCGCATGCGCGCCGAGGGTCGGCTCGACGCCGGCATGAAGCCGAAGGCCGACGCCATCAAGTTCGCCGTCCGCGGCGGCGTGCCGCGGGTGCACGTGATCTCGTGGCAAGTGCCGGACAGCCTGCTGCTGGAGGTGTTCACCAACGAAGGCACCGGCACGCTGGTGGTCCAGGACACCGGCACGCTGACGCCGGAGGAACAGGCCGCAGCGGAGGACGACGCCTGATGAGCCGGATGTGGGACAAGGGCGACCCGCTCGACCAGCAGGTGCTGGCATACACAGCGGGCGAAGACCACCAGCTCGACAATCGCCTCGTGCCGTACGACGTGCGGGCCTCGATCGCCCACGCACGCATGCTGAATGCGCGCGGCCTGCTGTCGGCGGAGCACCTGGCGCAGATCGAGGCGGGGCTGGGCGAGCTCGCGGCAGCGCACGCGCGCGGCGAGTGGCGCATCGGCCTCGACGAGGAGGACGTGCACAACGCCCTCGAGTACCGCCTGTCGCTGGTGCACCCGGAAGCGGCGGCGCGCGTCCACCTCGGGCGCTCGCGCAATGACCAGGTGCTGGTGGCGCTGCGGCTCTATCTCAAGGACACCGCGCAGTCCCTGCACCACGGCGCGATGGAGGTCGCGGTCGCGCTCGAGACGCTGGGCGAGCGGGAAAAAGACACGCCGCTGCCCGGCTACACCCACCTGCAGCCGGCCATGCCGAGCTCCGTGCGCCTGTGGGCCGAGGGCTTCGCCGCCGAGCTGCGCGATGATGCCGAGGGCCTGCTGGCGGCGAGCCGCCGCGCCGACCGCAACCCGCTGGGCTCGGCCGCCGGCTACGGCGCGCCGGGCCTGCCGCTGGATCGCGAGCACACCCGCCAGGCGCTCGGCTTCGCCGCCATCCACGAGCCGGTCACCGCCGTGCAGCTGTCGCGCGGCAAGGCCGAGGCGCAGCTGGTGTTCGAGATCCACCTGCTGATGCAGGACCTCGGGCGGCTGGCAGCCGACCTGATCCTGTTCTGCAGCCAGGAGTTCAGCTACGTCGCGCTGCCGAACTCCATGACCACCGGCTCGTCGATCATGCCGCAGAAGCGCAATCCCGACGTATTCGAGCTGGTGCGGGGCCGCGCCGCGACCACGCTCGGTTGCCTGTCCGAGACCCTCGCCGTGCCGGCGAAACTCACCTCGGGCTATCATCGCGACCTGCAGCTGCTGAAGGCGCCGCTGTTCCGCGCGATCGACCTCGCCGAGGCGACGCTCGGGATCCTCGCCCACGCACTGCCAGAAGTGAAATTCATCCCCGAGAACATCCGCATGGAGCAGCAGCTCTACGCCACCGAGGACGCCTACCGGCTGGTCACCGAGGAAGGCCTGTCGTTTCGCGACGCCTACCGGCGTATCGGCGAGAAGCTGCGCGACTTGCGCGACAAGGCCCGCGGCAAGGAACAGGAATGAGCATCTGGCGTCACCGACCCACCGTCGAGGGGCTCAACAAGCTGTCGGCCAAGACCCTGGTGGAGCAGGTCGGCATCGTCTTCACCGAGGTCGGCGACGACTACCTCGTAGCCACCATGCCGGTGGACGGGCGCACCCACCAGCCCTTCGGCCTGCTGCACGGCGGCGCCAGCGTGGTCCTGGCCGAGTCGCTCGGCAGCTCGGGCGCGAACTGCTGCCTCGACATGAAGGCCGAGTACGCCGTCGGGCTGGAGATCAACGCCAACCACCTGCGGTCGGTGCGCAGCGGCAGGGTCACCGGCACCACCCGGCCGGTGCACATCGGGCGGCGCACGCAGGTATGGGAAACACGCATCGAGGACGAGGCCGGCAAGCTGGTGTGCGTGTCGCGCCTGACCCTGGCGGTCATGCCGCGGGAAGTCGCGTGACACCCGGCTGGCGGGCGCTGCCGCTGGCCCTGTTGCTGCTGGGCGGCTGCGGCATGTACGGCCCGCTGTACCTCGAGGAACCGGAGCCGCCCGCGGCGGCAACTCCTCCGCCGGCGGCGGTCGAGCCGGACGAGGACGAGGACGAGGACGACGCGGCGGGCGCGCCGTGACCCCCGCGTTCGCCTACCGCGACGGGCAGCTGTGCGTCGAGTCCGTGCCGCTCGAGCAGCTCGCGGCGCGCTTCGGCACGCCCTGCTACGTGTATTCGCGCGCCGCGCTCGAGGCGCGCTACGACGCCCTCGTCGCGGCGTTCGCCGGCCAGCGCGCGCGCGTCTGCTACGCGGTGAAGGCGAACGGCAACCTCGCCGTGCTCGGCGTGCTGGCGGCGCGCGGCGCCGGCTTCGACATCGTCTCGGGCGGCGAACTCGCCCGCGTGATCGCGGCGGGCGGCGATCCCCGCAGCGTGGTGTTCTCCGGCGCCTGCAAGCTCGACGAGGAAATGCGCTTTGCGCTGGCGCAGGACATCGCCTGCTTCAACGTCGAGTCGGCGCCGGAACTGGAGCGCTTGTCTGAGCTGGCAGTGGCGGCCGGCCGCGAGGCGCGCGTGGCGATTCGCGTCAACCCCGACGTCGAAGCGGGCGGCCACCGCCATATCTCCACCGGCAAGCGCGAGCACAAGTTCGGCCTGGCGCTGGAAGACGCCGCCCCCCTGATCCGCCGTGCCGCCGCAATGCCGGGTATCCGGCTGACCGGCGTCGCCTGCCACATCGGCTCGCAGCTGATGGCGCTGGCGCCGCTCGCCGCCGCGCTGGAGCAACTGGCCGACTTCGTGCGCGGCCTGCTGGCCGCGGGCGTGCCGCTGGAGCACGTCGATGCCGGCGGCGGCCTGGGCATCGACCACCAGGGCCGCACCGCGCCGACGCCCGCCGAGTACGCGGCGACGGTCAGCGCGGCGCTCGGCGAGCTCGGCCTGGAGATCGTGCTCGAGCCGGGCCGCGCCATCGCCGGCCCGGCGGGCCTGCTGCTGACGCGCACGGCTTATCTCAAGCAGGGCCACGGCCGGAAATTCGCGCTCGTGGACGCCGCCATGAACGATCTCATCCGCCCCGCGCTCTACGAGGCGTGGCACGACATCCTGCCGGTGCGCGCCGGCGGCGCGCCGGACCCCGAGCCCGTCGACGTGGTGGGCCCGGTGTGCGAGACCGGCGACTTCCTCGGCCGTGACCGCCGCCTGGCGGTGCGGGCCGGCGAGTTGCTGGCGGTGATGGACGGCGGCGCCTATGGTTTCGCCATGAGCTCCAACTACAACGCCCGGCCGCGGGCCTGCGAGATCATGGTGTCCGGCGCGGACGCGCGGGTGGTGCGGCAGCGCGAGACCGTCGAGGAACTGTGGCGTGGCGAGGCGCGCTTCGAGGACGCGGGCGGATGATCGACAAGCCGCTGGTCCTGGTCGACGGGTCGTCGTACCTGTACCGCGCTTTCCACGCCATGCCGCCGCTGACCAACAGCCGCAACGAGCCGGTCGGCGCGGTGCTCGGCGTGGTCAACATGCTGCTGAAGCTGCTCGACGACTACCAGCCGGAGCATTTCGCGGTGGTGTTCGACGCCAAGGGCAAGACCTTCCGCGACGAGCTGTTCGCCGAGTACAAGGCCACGCGTCCGGCGATGCCCGACGAGCTTGGCGCGCAGATCGCGCCGCTCCTGGAAGTGGTCGAGGCGCTCGGCCTGCCGATGCTGCAGGTGCCGGGCGTCGAGGCCGACGACGTTATCGGCACACTGGCGCGCCAGGCCACCGCGGCCGGGATGAAGACGCTGGTCTCCACCGGCGACAAGGACATGGCGCAGCTGGTCGACGACCATGTGACGCTGGTCAACACCATGACGGGCACCACGCTGGATGCGCGCGGCGTGGCGGAAAAGTTCGGCGTACCGCCGGCGCGCATCATCGACTGGCTGGCGCTGGTGGGCGACACCTCCGACAACATCCCGGGCGTACCCAAGTGCGGCCCGAAGACGGCGACCAAGTGGCTCGGCGAGTTCGGCGACCTCGATACGCTCAAGGCGCGCGCGGACGAAGTCGGCGGCAAGATCGGCGAGAGCCTGCGCGCCCACCTCGAGCAGCTCGAGCTGTCGCGCGAACTGGCGACCATCCGCTGCGATGTCGGACTGGATGTCGGCCCGGCCGACCTGGCGCTGCGCCCGCCGGACAAGGCGCGGCTGCGGGAACTGTACAGCCGGCTGGAGTTCAACACCCTGCTGCGCAAGCTGGGCAACGGCAATGGCCAAGGTGAAGGCGCCGACAAGAACGCCGCGGCCGCTGCTCCGGCGGTCGCCGACCCGCCGACTGCCGCAGCCACCCGCCACGAGACGATCCTCACGGCCGAACAGCTGGACGACTGGCTGGCGCAGCTCGCGGCGGCGGGCGAGTTCGCGTTCGACACCGAGACCGACAGCCTAGACTACATGCGCGCGCGCATCGTCGGCGTGTCCTTCGCGGTCGAACCGGGCCGCGCCGCCTACGTGCCGCTGGCGCACCGCGATCCCGACGCACCGGTGCAGCTGGACCTGGAGGAGACGCTGGCCAAGCTGCGCCCGCTGCTCGAGGATCCGGACAAAGCCAAGATTGGCCACCACCTGAAGTACGACCGCCACGTGCTGGCCAACCACGGCATCGCCCTGGAAGGTATCCGCTACGACACCATGCTCGAGTCCTACGTGCTGGACTCGACCGCGACGCGCCATGACATGGACTCGGTCGCGCTGAAGTACCTCGGCATCGAAACGATTCACTACGAGGACGTGGCCGGCAAGGGCGCCAAGCAGATCTGCTTCGACCAGGTGCCGGTGGCGACGGCGGCGCCCTACGCCGCCGAGGACGCCGACGTCACCCTGCGACTGCACCGTGAACTGTGGCCGCGCCTGGTGGAGACCCCGGGACTGCAGCGGGTGTACGAAGACCTGGAGTTGCCGCTGGTGCCGATACTCGGCGAGATGGAGCGCCACGGCGTGCTGCTCGATACGGCGCTCCTGAGGCGCCAGAGCCGCGAACTCGAGAAGGGCATGGCGACCGCCGAGGCGGCGGCCTTCGAGGCGGCCGGCGGCAAGTTCAACATCGGCTCAGCCAAGCAGCTGCAGGAGATCCTGTTCGAGCGGCTTGGCCTCACGCCGTTGCGCAAGACGCCTGGCGGCCAGCCCTCCACGGCCGAAGACGTGCTCGAGGAACTGAGCGCGGAGCACGAGCTGCCGCGGCGCGTGCTGGAGTACCGCGGCCTCGCCAAGCTCAAGTCGACCTACACCGACAAGCTGCCTGAGCTGACCGACGCGCACAGCCGGGTGCACACCTCGTATCACCAGGCGGTCGCGGCCACCGGGCGACTGTCCTCCTCCGACCCCAACCTGCAGAACATACCGATTCGCACGCCCGAGGGCCGGCGCATCCGCCAGGCCTTCATTGCGCCGGCAGGCTGCCGCCTGGTGGCGGCGGATTACTCGCAGATCGAGCTCAGGATCATGGCGCACCTGTCCGACGACGAGGGCCTGCAGGCGGCCTTCCGCGACGACCGCGACATCCACCAGGCGACCGCGGCCGAGGTCTTCGACACGCCGCTGGACGAAGTCACGCCGGACCAGCGCCGCTCGGCCAAGGCGATCAACTTCGGCCTGATCTACGGCATGTCGGCCTTTGGCCTGGCCCGCCAGCTGGGCATCGAGCGGGCCGCGGCGCAGGAATACGTGCAGCTCTATTTCGAGCGCTATCCCGGCGTGAAGCGCTACATGGACGAAACGCGGCTGCAAGCGCGCGAGGACGGCTTCGTCACCACCGTGCTGGGCCGCCGGCTGTACCTGCCGGAAATCCGCTCGCGCAACAACCAGCGGCGCCAGTACGCCGAGCGCAGCGCCATCAATGCGCCCATGCAGGGCACCGCCGCCGACATCATCAAGCTGGCCATGATCCGCGTCGCCGGCTGGCTGGCCGAGGGCCGGGTGAACGCCCGCCTGATCATGCAGGTGCACGACGAGCTGGTGTTCGAGGTTGCCGACGGCGACGTGGCCGCGCTGATCGCGGCGCTGGGCCCGCTGATGGGTGAGGCCGTCGAGCTGTCCGTGCCCCTCAAGGTCCAGGCCGCCGCCGGCCTGAACTGGGACGAAGCGCACTAGGCGAAATGTAGCCCCGGAACTTATGCCGCACTGCGGTGTCTGTACCAATGAGCGCCTATGCGACGCTCGCCCGCTGTCCTCCCTGAGCGGGCCAGCTGTCCGGTTCCCCCAAGCCGGACGCGACTATTGGCCCGGGGCGAAATGCCCCGGGCCTCTTTTTATCTCGCTGTTTTATAAGCGCTTTAGTCCGCGTCCGACGCTTCGTCCAGCGCGGCTTCCGGCGGCCCCGCGAGCATGGCGTCCAGCCGGGCGCGCGCGTCCTCGAGGCCGGTCCCTTTCAGCGCCGAGAACAGCTGGGCGGTGGCGGTGTCCCCCACGGCCTTGCGCACCCTGAGGAGCTCGGCGCTGCCCGCCCCGCGCGACAGCTTGTCCGCCTTGGTGAGAAGGATGTGGACCGGGCAGCCGGCCTCCGCCGCCCAGCCGAGCATGCCCTGGTCGAACTCGGTCAGCGGCCGGCGCACGTCCATGACGATGAACAGCCCCGCCAGCGACTGGCGGTGCCGGAAATAGGCGTCCATGAGCTTGCCCCAGTGCTCCCGCACGGCCTCCGGGACCTTGGCATAGCCATACCCCGGCAGGTCCGTGACGCGGACGTCCTCGCCCACTGAAAAGAAATTCACCAGCTGGGTGCGGCCCGGCGTCTTGCTGGTCCGGGCCAGGCCCCGCCGGGCCAGGATGGCGTTGATGGCGCTCGACTTGCCGGAGTTCGAGCGGCCCGCAAACGCGACCTCGGCGCCCGTGTCGGCGACGAACTGCGAAGGCTTGTTCGCGCTGGTCAGGAACTCGGCGATGGGATATGCGCTCATCGGTGTGGACTGCTTCTTGTCGCGTTGGTGTAGAATTTCGGGTTCTACCCGTCGGGCGCCGGCCTGGCAAGTTGACGGGGCAAACACCGGAGAAAAAGTGCCATGAGGAAGCTTCTCGCCGTCGCCGCGATGGCCGCGGCCCTGGGTATCAACAGCGCGGCGCAGGCCGAGGGTTCAGTCGAAGCGGGGCAGGCAAAATCCGCCGTGTGCGCGGCCTGCCACGGGATGGATGGTAACAGCGCCAACCCCGAGTGGCCCTCGATCGCGGGCCAGCACGCCAGTTTCATCGAGGTACAGCTGCGGGGTTTCCGCGACGGCGGCCGCCAGAACCCGCTCATGTCACCGATGGCCATCGGCCTGTCGGACCAGGACATCCTCGACCTCGCGGCCTTCTACTCGGCGCAGCGCCCGGCCGCCCGTGAGGCCGATCCCGAGTACGCCGACAGCGGCCACCGGCTCTACACCGGCGGCAATCTCGAGCGCGGCATCACGGCCTGCATCGCCTGCCACGGCCCGACTGGCCAGGGCAACCCGCTCGCCCTCTACCCGGTGGTCGCCGGCCAGCACGCCGCCTATTCCGCGCAGGCGCTCCGGGACTATGCCTCCGGTACCCGCGCGAACCTGATCATGCAGGACATCGCCGCGCGGATGACCGAGGACGATATCCGCGCCGCCAGCAACTTCCTGCAAGGACTCCGCTGAGCGGGAACTCCGCCGCCTGGATCCGGCCTGAACCCGTCAGCATTCCCGAGGAACCTGCCCATGAGACGCCTTGCCTTCGCCCTGATCACCGTGTTCGTGGCTGCCGCCTGCAGCGCCGAGCCCCCCGCCCCGGCCGCTGCCACGGCGCCGCCCGCGCAGGCCCAGGCACCGGCCGCCGCGCAACCGGCGCCCGCGCCCGCCGCCAGCGAGACCCGGGTGGCACAGGCGCAACCGGCGCAGCCCGCCCAGGCGGCCTCGAACGCGCGCTTCGTTGCGGGCCAGCACTACCGCGTGCTGAATCCCGCCCAGCCGACCAATGTGCCGCCCGGCAAGGTCGAGGTCACCGACGTGTTCTGGTACGGCTGCGGCGGCTGCTTC
>Ga0209498_1001830_pt1 | contig 12937 bp, 10 predicted proteins | sample WalLakDeSediment_FD_184131 | JGI IMG/M metagenome (GOLD analysis project Ga0209498, IMG submission 184131) | Lake sediment microbial communities from Walker lake, Nevada to study Microbial Dark Matter (Phase II) - Walker Lake 11/02/13 Deep... | ecosystem: Environmental > Aquatic > Freshwater >...
CCGGTTCAGTTTGTAATTCAGGCGCCTAATTTTGAAATGCTTGAAGAATTCCTGCCAAAGTTTTTAGATGAAACAAGAAATTATCCCATCTTTACTATCGTTGATGTAAATCTAAAATTCAATAAACCGGAGTTGAGATTATCTATTGACCGGCAGAAAGCCCGCTCACTTGGTGTTTCGACTGCCGATATTGCTCAAACAATTCAGGCTGCATTCAGCGGGCAGCGATTCGGATTTTTTATAAAGGATAGTAAACAATACCAGGTGATTGGTCAGTTCTCGCGAGAGAATCGTGATGCACCAATTGATTTGAAATCTACATATGTAAAGAATAACAGAGGTGAATTAATTCAGCTTGATAATGTTGTATTCACAGAAGAACAAAGTGCACCGCCGCAGCTTTTCAGATTTAACAGGTATGTCTCCGCAACGGTTTCTGCCGGATTGGCGCCCGGCAAATCTTTGAGCGAAGGTATAAATACTATGTACGAGATTTCTGATAAAGTTCTTGATGAAACATTTGCAACTTCTCTGGATGGTCCATCTAAAGATTTTATGGAAAGCTCATCGAGCCTGCTATTTGCTTTCATACTTGCACTTGGATTAATCTATCTCGTACTTGCAGCGCAGTTTGAAAGTTTCAGAGATCCGTTTATTATTTTATTTACAGTCCCGCTTGCATTAGCAGGTGCGCTGATATCAATCTGGTATTTTGGTCAAACTTTGAACATCTTCAGCCAGATTGGAATTATTATGCTGATTGGTCTGGTTACAAAAAACGGAATCCTTATTGTTGAATTTGCGAATCAACGCAAAGCAGCAGGACTTGAAAAAACCGAAGCAGTTATAAGTGCAGCCACCGCCAGGTTCAGACCAATATTGATGACAAGTCTTTCAACCGTTCTGGGAATTCTTCCAATAGCACTTGCACTTGGTGCAGGTTCTGAAAGCAGAGTTTCAATGGGTATTGCAGTAATTGGCGGATTGATCTTCTCCACATTTCTTACTTTGTTTGTTGTGCCGGCGATGTATTCTTATTTGTCACGGGCAACTGCAACTGTAACAAATGTAACGGAGACTGAATTTGCACCAATTCCTGTTCAGGAATCTTAACTCAAAAAGTGTTAAATTTCTAAAAAATAAAAAGAAGTTTATATGCACATCTGCATTTTTGAGGACGAACAATATCTTAATTTCGAACCGCTAATCTATTCCAGACCTACCTTTGATTTAGTTTGCGGTATGACCACGCTGAAGGAGAAAATTATCCGTTCATTTCCCAAAGAGAAAATCACGCTTAAATGCAGAAATTATCTTGAGTCATTTGTAAAAGCAGAGAATTCAAAGTGTAAGGTAAACCAATTCGATGATGATGATTATCTTTTTATTAATGGAAGAATAGTCGCTCCTTCAAACCTGAAAAGTATTTTATCAGTTAAGATAGACGGAGAAAAAGTTTTTGTTTCAAAAGGAATAGTTGTTGCGGCGAGGATTTCGAAAAAGAGGATTAAAGATTTATCGTTAGACAAAGTTGAAGTCATCGACACAAAATTGTTTAAGAACCTGCCATCGGAAGAAGTCGACATTAATTGTGCAAATTATTTATGGGATCTGGTTTATCTGAACGGAAAAGAAATTCACAATGATTTCAAGATACTTACAAAAGAAAAATCATCAGCAAAGAAAAAATATCCGGGAGTAAGTTTTGTAATCAAGAAAAATATTTTCATCGGAAAGAATGTTGATGTAAAACCCGGTGTTGTTCTCGATGCTTCAACAGGACCGATATTCATCGAAAAAGATGTAACAATATTTCCGAATGCAGTTATTCAAGGACCTTTTTACATTGGTGAGTCATCTAAAATAAAAAGCTGTGCAACTATTTATCCGAATGTCAGCATCGGAAAAGTATGCAAGGTCGGCGGCGAAGTTGAGGATACAATTATTCATTCTTACACAAACAAACAGCATTCAGGATTTTTAGGTCATTCTTATCTTGGAAGCTGGATAAATCTTGGTGCTGATACTAACAACAGTGATCTCCAGAATAATTATGGACCGATTACAGTTCAGGTAAATGGCAGGAGAATTAATTCAGGAAAACAATTTGTTGGACTAATGATGGGAGACCACTCAAAAACAGCAATCAACACAATGTTCAATACAGGGACTGTTGTCGGATTTTCAAGCAACGTTTTCGGTGCAGGCTTTCCTCCGAAATACATTCCTTCGTTTGGATGGGGCGGAAGTGAATCAATGCTGGAATACAAATTGTTAAAAGCAATTGAAACAGCGAAGGCTGTCTTTGCAAGAAGAAATAAAGAATTCAATGCTGATGATGAAAAACTTTTTGAAACTATTTTTAATCTGACAAGAGAAAACAGAAGCGTAAGAGGTTATTAGTGGATCAGGAAACGAATAACACAGAAGTTAAAATTGTAACACATTCAATTACAAACCTATACCAGGGAGTCCGTGGTCTTGCAATAAAAATACTTAACCGTATTGACAGAACCGATGCCTATCTCGAGAGATTGTTAGATAATGAAATGAAGAGTATTGAAATGAGCGGGCCTGACAAAGCCCTTCTTTATGAAATTGTTCACGGTGTTGTTAGATGGCAGGGAAGGCTTGACTGGATACTAAACGGTTTTTATAAAGGAACATTTTCAAAAGCAATTCCCAATTTAAAGAACGCTCTTCGAGTTGCACTTTACCAAATACTCTTTTTAGATAGAGTTCCAGACTATGCTGCTGTAAATGAAGTTGTTGAGTTCGTAAAAAAACTTCAGGGTCAAAAACCTGCTGATTTGGTTAATGCCGTTCTGCGGAACATTATCAGAAGTAAAAATGCAATTAGATACCCCGACCCCGAAGAAGACTTAATTGGTTACCTTTCTGCTTATTATTCTCATCCTTCTTGGATGGTTAAACGCTATGTTGCAAGGTTTGGCAGGGAAAATACTGAAAAGCTTCTGGCAGCTAACAATGAGAAACCATATCTTACACTCAGGATCAATGCGCTTAAAACCAAGCCAGACGAATTCAAAGCCTTACTTGAAGCTGTTGGTTTAAAGTATCATCAGGGTAATTATCTTCCTGAATTTTTCAAGCTCCACAACCTTACAAATATAACTGCCTGGGAATATTATGCTAAAGGATACTTTAATATTCAGGATGAGAGTGCCGGACTTGCCTGCAGATTGCTGGATGTTCAGGAAGGACATCGTGTGCTTGATATGTGTGCAGCACCGGGCGGTAAGACAGCTTACATTGCAGCACTGATGCACTCAAGAGGAGAAGTCGTTGCGATTGATCGTTTTGAAAGCCGCCTCAGGCTGCTTCAGAAAAATATGATCAGGCTTAGCGTTGACTGTGTAAGAATAGTTGAGGCTGATGCTCTTGAGTATAAAAGTTTACCATTTGACCGCGTTCTTGTTGATGCTCCTTGTTCAGGAACGGGAACGCTTTCAAAAAAACCTGATATTAAATGGAGAAAAGATTTATTTGATATCCGTAATCTCAATGCTGTTCAAATTAAATTACTTAACAAAGCGGCTTCATTGGTTAAGGTGGGAGGAGTTATTGTTTACAGCACTTGTTCAATTGAGCCGGAAGAAAATTTTGAAATAGTTAAAAAGTTCCTGGATGAAAATTCAAACTTCAGATTTGAAAATGCAAAAGAAAAGTTTCCCGATGAAATTATAGATGAGAACGGATGTATTCAAACTTTACCGCATGTCCATAAAACTGATGGTGCATTTGCGGCAAGGCTTGTGAGGGTTTCTTAAATATTCACTCAAAAAAAACTAAAAGTATTTTTCAATGCTTGATAGATTTGCTGAACAATTAAGAAAAGCAAGGCTGAAAAAAGGTGTATCGCTGCAGCAAATGGCAGTGAAAACACGGATCGATTTAAAATTTCTTGAAGCCATAGATAATGGCAATTTTGGTTTTCTGCCGGATCTTTACGTAAAGGCTTTCATCAGACAGTATGCTAAATCAGTTGACCTCGATGAACAGGAGGTAATTAAAAAATTTGATGATGCAAAGTCAGGAAAATTTATCGATGATGATGAACCCAAATCTCTGCTTGAAAAGAAAGTTGAAATCATAAGTTCTCAGCCTGAAACAGCCAGAGATAAGATCGTTCAAGTATATAATGGAAGCTCTCAAACTCAAAAACCGCCTGATAAATCCAGCGATATAAATAGAAAGTTAAAAATATTAGTTTATTTCGCAGGAATAGTTCTGCTTGGTGTCATCATCTTTTTTTCTTTCTTTAATAGAACCTCAACAATTGTTGTAGAAGAACTTCCTTACGAAAAAGTACTGGAAGAGACGAAAGATCGTTACCAGGTCAGTACTGAAAAGGATGAAGGACAAGCTGTCACCATAAGATCAGACAGTCTTACGCTGCAATTTGTAAATGCTGATTCTCTTGATTCTGCCTGGGTGATGGTCATCTTTGATGATTTTAAAAAAGAGGATTTTCTTCTCTATCCGAAAATTTCCAAAACAGTTTATGCGGCGGATAATTTTAAATTTACTTTGGGTAATTCCGGTGTGATTCAGTTAAGGCTTGATGACCAATTGCTTAACTTTGAGGGCAAGAGAGGGTCTGTACGTCATTATGAGGTTACGAGAAATGGAATACAAAGACTAAACTTACCTCCGGTAGTTAAGATTGAATGAGATGTCGTCTGCTATTGAAAAAAAAATTGAAGCCCTTCGGGAACAGATCAGGGAACATGATTATAAGTATTATGTGATTGCCCAGCCAGCAATAAGTGATGAAGAGTACGATAAACTATTTAAGCAACTGGAGAAACTTGAAAGTGAAAATCCAAAACTAGTCACTTCTGACTCACCTACACAAAGAGTAGGAAGTGATCTTACCAAAGAATTTAAACCTGTCGAGCATAAAGTACCGATGTTAAGCCTCTCAAATACTTACAGTGAAGAAGAACTTTTTGATTTTGACAGGAGAGTAAGAGAAGGATTGGGAGATGAAGAGAAAGTAGAATATTTAGTTGAACTTAAAATTGATGGTGCGTCGGTGAGTATTAATTATGTGAATGGAACTTTAAAGTCAGCAGCCACCCGGGGAGATGGAACAATTGGCGAAGAAATAACAAATAATGTTAAGACCATCAAATCTATCCCTCTGAAGATAAAAAAAGACATCTCCATACCTTATGAGCTTAGAGACTTTGAGGTTCGCGGTGAAATATTTATGAATATTGAGGACTTCGAGAAGCTTAATCAGGAGAGAGAAAAAAATGGCGAAAAACTTTTTGCAAACCCAAGAAACTCTACAGCAGGCACACTTAAATTACAGGATCCAAAAGTTGTTGCGAAGAGACCGCTTAATTCATTTATGTACAATTTGATAAGTATAGAGGAAAAATTACAAACTCAGGAAGAAAATCTTGCTTTGCTGAAAAAACTGGGATTTAAAGTTAATGAGCACTATAAAAAATGTGGCAGCATTCAAGAAGTAATAAAAGTCTGCAGTGAATTTGAAAAGCTCCGCGAGAATTTGAAATATGAAATTGATGGCGCTGTAATAAAAGTAAACTTAATAGCGCAGCAGAATAAACTTGGCAGCATTGCAAAAGCACCGCGATGGGCTGTGGCTTTTAAGTATAAGTCGAAACAGGCAGTAACTAAAATTAAAGATATAGTCTGGCAGGTTGGGCGAACAGGAGCAGTTACTCCTGTCGCGGAACTTGAATCGAAGTTTCTTGCGGGTTCAACAATTAGCAGGGCAACACTTCATAATTTTGATGAGATAGTAAGAAAAGACATTCGTGTTGGCGATACAGTTATTATAGAAAAAGGCGGTGATGTTATTCCTAAAGTTGTTGAGGTTGTGTTAGCTGAAAGGAAATCCGGAAGCAGAAAAACAGCACCACCTGAAAAGTGCCCTGCTTGTAAATCCAAATTATTTAAGCCGGAAGGTGAAGTCGCTTTCTATTGTGAAAACACTGAGTGCCCGGATCAGATTAAGGGAAGACTGGAACATTTTGCATCACGCGGAGCGATGGATATTGAAGGATTAGGAGAATCATTGATTGATTTATTTGTTGATAATGGTTTCTTGAAGACTTACGCAGATATTTATAATCTAAAAAATTACAAAAATGAATTAGTTACGATGGAAAGATTTGGTGAGAAAAGCGTATCAAATCTTTTAAATTCAATTGAAAAAAGTAAAGAAAAACCATTTGATAAAGTGCTGTTTGCCCTTGGAATCCGATATGTTGGTTCAGGTGCCGCTAAAAAACTGGCTGCCCATTTTAAGTCGCTTGATGCATTAATGGCTGCAAATGAAGAAGAAATTAGCAGTGTGTATGAAATTGGTGAAAGCATCAGTAAAAGTCTTATAAAGTTTTTTGATAATGATCATAACAAAAAAGTAATTGAGGAATTGAAAAAGGCTGGCTTAAAGTTTACATTTACTGATGCTAAAACTACTTTTGTGGGCGATAACTTCTTTAAGGGCAAAACGTTTGTGCTTACAGGAACTTTAACCTCCTTTTCACGTGAACAAGCAGGAGAGCAGATCGTTAGCTTTGGCGGAAATGTTACCTCAAGCGTTAGTAAAAAAACCAATTATGTATTAGCTGGAGACAATGCCGGGTCAAAATTAGATAAAGCAAAAGCTCTCGGTATTACAATAATCAATGAAGACGAATTTCTTAAAATAATCAGAGAAGTTGAGTTGAAATGATTTCAACTATAAAAAAGCGTGCTGCAAAATTTATAGTGAACAGAAAAGTTCCCGGAGGGGAATTTAGTCAGAGAAATTTTTCTTCTATTTTAGCTAAAACTTATTCCTTCCTGGTTTTAATGCCTTCCAGTGAAAGTGATTTCAGATTTGTGTTTCCAATACTTGAGTATTTGAGAGATCGAAGAAAAAATATTGTGGTTATGACTTATGATTTCAGGGTAAGTCTTCTTCAACCTTACTTTAAAACAAATGCCGTAGAGCATGGTTTAAAAGATGAAACCAAACTTAGCCTTCCCTCTAAAAAATTACTTGACAAATTATCTAATATGAGGTTTGATGTGATTATTGATGCCAATAGGGAAGAAAGCCTTTTCTATAATTTCATTTCAAAGTCACTCCATTCACAGGTAAAAATAGGATTTACCCGTACTGATTCCGATAAGTATTTCAACTTTCAGGTTGTCAATAAGCAAAACGATCCCGAAACTTCTTACAAAAATCTATTAGATTGTTTAAAAATGTTTCAAGGAATATAAAATGAATTTTGAAGTTAAAAAACAAAACGAAGTCACCATCTTTAAATTGAACGAAGCACGACTCGATACAAATATATCCGGATTGCTAAAAGGCGAGTTCACGATGCTTCTTAAAGTTGAGGGAGCTAAAAAGTTTATTCTGGATCTGTCATCAGTTGAAAGCTGTGATAGTTCCGGATTAAGTGCAATCCTTGTTGCAAACAGAATAATGAATTCAACAAACGGGCATATACGAATAGCTTCGCCATCTGAAAAAGTTTATGCGCTTATTAAAATAACCCAGCTGGATAGGGTTCTTCCCGTTTTCAATACAGTTGAGGAAGCATTTAATGATTTAAAGAAAATTAATTAGCCCGGTATGATTTAGAATGATTGCTAAAATAAATCAGAACAAGTTTGGTCACTTTGGGGAATTTTTACATAAATCTCTTACAAAATTATACGCCTCAAGATAACCCATATCAAGAGCTTTCTTTAAATCTGCACAGCCGTTTTCCACATCATTTGATTTATGTCTGAGAAGTCCGCGTTCAAAATAAGAAAGTCCATCATCCGGGTTTTTTTCAATAGCTAAGGAAAAATATTTGATTGCCTCGCTGAAATTTTCCTTTTGTTTATAACAATTACCCAATTTAACGTAAGCTGCGGCGAAATAGCTTTCAATATTGATGTAACTTTTAAAATTTAATATTGCATTGTCAATATCTTTTATATCCAGATAAATCAAACCCCGGTAATAAAAGGCACTGGGTTCCTTCATCTTAAGATTAATTGATTCGGTAAAATCGCTGATTGCGCTCTCGAAATTATTTAGCTGGAATTTTGTTAATCCCCGGCAATAATATCCGATTGCATTTTGTGGGTTAAGTTCAATTGCAAGGCTGAATTCTTCAAGAGCTACTTTGTAATCACGGTTCAAAAAATTCTGCACACCGTTTCTTATTGAGTGCTGAACTTTAAAGTTATCAATGTCAACATAAGTAGCAAATCTGGAAATTTCAGTTTTAATATCTTTGGCAGGCAATACAGGTTTTTCTTTAACAGCAACTTCTTCTGGTTTTTTTATCTCAACCACTGTTTTTTCTTTTTCCTTTTCTTCGGCCGTTTCTTCTGCTGCATCTTCTTTAGGTTTCTTTTCAAGGGCTTTTTCTAATTCTTTTCTTTCTTTTAACGAAAGTTTTGGCTCAAATTCCTTATTACCTCTTCGTAAGAACAATATTAAACCGTAAATGATTAAAACCAGTGCAACAGCACCAAGCACATAAAGCATTTTTATTTCACCATTTTTTAAGGATAATTAATGACTTTGGTTTACTTCGTTAATTCTACTACCACAAATTTAGATAAAAATCCATATTTTTTCATCAATAGTTTGTTAATTATTTGACTTGAGTAATCAGTATACAAGTTCTTATTGGCTTTGTTGAAGGAATAATTTAAAACTCATGTTACGCATGCGAGTCATTCCGGCGAGTGAAAGGAGTCCGGAATCTATGATTACCGATTGTTTTCAGATTCTGGACCCGTCTTCTCCGCCTTGGCGGATTCGACGAGGCAAGCGAGCCAGAATGACAAAGTATTGTATGTACTGTGTAACGTGAGTTAAAACAAAATATTTCATTGATATTATAAAATTGAATTTAATCAGAATTGAGTATGAATTTTAATGGTCACTGAAGATCAATTGAGAAGAATAAAAAAGATTGCAGCTGATATAGATGGTACACTTCTGAATGATGATGGCGAATTGGGTTTAGAAAGTAAAAAATTGATCAGGGATTTGATCAGAGAGAATGTTGTTGTTTCATTGGCGACCGGAAGACTGCACTCAGCAGCTATTGATCTGGCAAAGGAATTATCACTTAATGGATATATTATTTCACTTGATGGCGCTGTTATTAAAAGTATCCCTGACGAAAAAGTAATTTTTGAATCTTTCCTGAAGAGTTCCCACGTGAGAAAAGCTATTGAATATTCCGAAAATTTTCTTGTAAATATTGCTCTTTGTCATTCTGATACTATTTATTACACCGAAAATAATTCTATTATCCCTTCGCTTCTTGGTAAATATGGTGCAGGTTACACTAAGGTAGAATCTTACTATGATTATATAGAAGGCACCCTGGAAATTGTTTGCTCAAGTGATGTGAAAAATTCTATAAAAATAATGGAAGAAAAGTTTAACTTTCCATATTCAATGGGCTGTAATACGTCTTATTTTCGCAGCAGGAAAAACGAAAATATTTTTTATCTTGAGATAAGAAAAGCCGGAATCTCAAAAGGTAAGGCGCTGAAAAGGCTGTTGAAACATCTTAAAATAAAAGAGAAACATACAATTGTTATTGGTGATTGGTATAATGATATTACAATGTTTCAAACAAAGGCTGTGAAGGTTGCGGTAGCTAATGCAATTCCCGAATTATTAAACATTGCTGATTATGTTACAACAAAATCGAATAAGGAAGACGGCATTGCTGAGTTTTTTGAAATGATCCTGAAATCAAAAAGGAATTAAAATGGATAAATCTGAAAAAAAGAAATCTGGAAAAGGAATGTTTGCAAAAATACTGATGGGACTAATTACTATTATTTTAATTGTTATGATGTTTCCTAAAGGTGAGTCCATTGAGTTTGAAGTATCGGAAGGTTCAATCTGGCTTTATGATGATTTAATAGCCCCATTCAGTTTTCCAATAAAGAAAAGTGATGAAGTTTATCGTGCTGAAGTTGAAGCCGCTAAGCAAAAAGTATTTCCAGTGTTTATCGATGAAGGTATTAATCGACAAAAAAGCATTGAGTCTTTAACAAGTTATAATACTTATCTTACAAAAGTGCTGGATGAAAGCATTGAAAATGAGTCAACCTCAATTCTTAATCCCACATTTTTAAGTACGCCATCATTTTTAAGTTTGCAGAGCCTGCGTATTCGTGATCGGAATCTTATCAGATCAGGGCAAACGCTGAAAGGATTTTTTAACAGTGCTGTTTCAGTACTCAATTCGGTTTACAGTAGAGGCGTTTTGAGTATTGACTCCGGCTCTCAGATCAAAGACACCATCGCTTTAAGAAAAGGAAATTTTGATACCATTGAACCTGCGAGCCGAAATCTGTTTTTTGATCAGGCTAAGAATGAAATAGTTGAAAGGACAAACAGGCTTGATTATTCTGACGAGCTTAAAACAGCACTCATTGAGTATATAACGCACTTTTTATTACCAACTGCTGTGTATAGCAGCGAATTAACAGATGAAGAAGTTTTGCAGGCTCAGAATAATGTTTCCAGATATACTGGTATTGTGAATGAGAATGAAAGAATTATCGCAAAACACGACCGGGTTACCAAGGAGATAAAGCTTAAGATTGAATCTTACAAGGAATCCAAAGGAGATTTAATAGGTCAGGGTGCTTTAATACTTCAATCTGTTGGTAAATTTTTTCACATCGGACTGATATTATCACTGCTTGTTACGTATCTCTTTCTTTTCAGAAAAGGAATATTTTATGACAACCAGAAGCTTCTGATGTTTGTTATCATTATTCTTTTTGTTTCATTCGTAACATTCCTGATAAACCAGGTAAAAGTCCAGGCTCCTCTGCAATATCTGATTTTCATTCCTGCTGCTTCGATGATATTAACTATAATGTTCGACTCAAGGATCGGATTTTATTCCACCGTGATAATGACACTCATTACCGGCGCACTTAGAGGAAATGATTATACTTTTATGGCGATGAACTTAATCGCAGGCGGCATTGCTGTTTATTCTGTCCGTGATATAAAGAACCGTTCGCAAATATTCAGATCATTCCTTTTCATTTTGCTTGGGTATATTCTTTCAATTTTTGCTTTTGGTTTTGAGAGATTTGCACCAGTAAATAATTTATTAATTGAATCAGCATTCGCCACCACGAATGCCTTGATAAGTCCCGTATTAACTTATGGGCTATTAATTTTCTTTGAAAGATTTTTTAAGATAACCACTGATCTGACGTTACTTGAGTTATCTAATTTTGACAGACCTTTACTTAAAGAGCTTGCGAGAAAAGCTCCGGGCACATTCAACCATTCAATGACGATGGGAACTATGGCAGAAGCCGCCGCTGAAAAAATTGGTGCGAATCCTTTGCTTGCAAGAATCGGCGCTTACTATCACGACGTGGGTAAAACAATTTCACCGCAGAATTTTGTGGAGAACCAGCTTAACAACCAAAATGTGCATGAAAATTTAACTCCTGAAGAAAGTGTCTCAATGATAGTACAGCACGTGAAAGAAGGAATAGAACTTGCGGAAGAGCACGGTCTGCCTCATGAGATAATTGATTTTATCCCGATGCATCACGGTGAAATGGTAATAACCTACTTCTATGAAAGAGCAAAAAAGATTTATGGTGAAGAAAAAATTATTGCTGATAATTTCCGGTATCCTGGTCCAAAGCCAAACACAAAAGAAACCGCAATAGTTATGCTTGCTGATGGATGCGAGTCTGCAGTAAGGTCAATCGAAAATCCCGATCCCTTCAAAGTTGAAAACGTTATTGACAGCATTTTTAAAACCCGGACAGAAGATCAACAGCTGGAAAATTCACCGGTAACATTCAGAGATATTAAAATTATGAAAGAAGAATTTCTTAGCATACTTCTTGGTCAGCATCACAAAAGAATAAAATACCCCAAACAGGATGAAGCCGAAAAGGGGATTCAAACAGAAAACAAGTAATGGATATTTTTATCAGGGAATATCTTTCCTCTCTTAAGCTGGAAAGAAATCTCTCGGAAAATACAATCAGCTCTTATAAAAATGATTTGTCATCGCTTCTCAACTTCTTGAAAGATTCCGGCGTTGATGATCCTTCAGCGATAAACCCAAAACTGCTTAATGAATTTTTTGGACTGCTTACAAAGCTTGGATTAAGCAGCCGTTCATCTGCAAGATATTATTCTTCATTAAAGGGTTTCTTTGGTTACCTGTTTTCCAGCGGATATATCGAGATCAACCCGATGGAAAAAATATCCGCTCCTAAAGTGAGTAAAAGCTTGCCGAATGTTCTGAACATTAATGAAATAGAAAGCATTCTCTCAGAGCCAGACATAAGTAAAAAACTTGGGCTCAGAGATAAAGCACTTCTTGAAACATTTTATGCTTGCGGGCTCCGTGTTTCGGAGCTAATCAATCTTAAAATATCCGATATGTTTTTGAATGAAGAGATGATAAGAGTGTTCGGTAAAGGCTCAAAAGAAAGGTTTGTGCCTATTGGCTCTTCTGCTATTAACTGGATTAGTGAATATCTTAAAAACAGCAGACCATTGCTGGAGAAGAAAGCAAAAAGCCAGCACGTTTTATTTTTGAATAACCGCGGAACAAAATTATCACGAATGGGCATCTGGAAAATTGTAAGCAACTACGCTAAGCTTGCAGGAGTAAAAAAGGAAGTTCATCCGCATACATTCAGACATTCATTTGCAACGCATCTTCTTGAAGGTGGAGCCGACTTACGCGCTGTGCAGGAAATGCTTGGACACGTTGATATTTCCACAACACAGATTTATACTCACATTGACAGAGATTATATTAAACAAGTTCACAGGGATTTTCATCCGAGGGGATAAAAATATTTTATAGAAAATTTGCAAAAACAACCACTTCATAAAAATTTAACATTGCCT
>Ga0209498_1001831_pt1 | contig 12934 bp, 15 predicted proteins | sample WalLakDeSediment_FD_184131 | JGI IMG/M metagenome (GOLD analysis project Ga0209498, IMG submission 184131) | Lake sediment microbial communities from Walker lake, Nevada to study Microbial Dark Matter (Phase II) - Walker Lake 11/02/13 Deep... | ecosystem: Environmental > Aquatic > Freshwater >...
CGTACCTGGCCGGCGCCGGCGGCGGCGACGTCGTCGATCTCCACGGTCCGACCGTCACGTACCACGTGGTGGTCGTGGTGGACGGCGCCGAGCGCGCCCTGATCGTCGACGCCACCACCGGCGAGGTTCGCTGGGCCGACGAACGCTGACCGCCCGATGACGAACGGAACCGGCCAGGGGGTGCTCCGCTTCGGGGCACCTCCCGGCCGGTTCATCTGGATCGCGCTCGCCGTCGTCGCGGCGGCCGCCGTTGGGACCGCCGGTCGGCGACCAGGACGCCGTCGGCCTCATAACCCTCCCCAGGTGGGGTAGGATTAGAATACGGACCACGGAAGGAGCAGCGCATGCCCCGACCCCACAACCACGCACCGCACCACCACGCGTCGCGCGGCGGTGCCCCCGGCGCCGATCCGAACGGCCACGGCGATCACGACGCCCACCAGGGCCACACGCCCGAGGCGTTCCGCCGCCGTTTCTGGTGGGCGCTGGCGCTCACCGTGCCGGTCGTCATCTGGTCGGAGCACGTGCAGGCGCTGATCGGCTACCGCGCGCCCGCCTGGCCGGGCACCGGCGCGATCGGCCCGGTCCTCGGCACCGCGGTCTTCGCCTTCGGCGGCTGGGTCTTCCTGCAGGGCGCGGCCCGCGAACTGCGGGCGCGACTGCCCGGGATGATGACGCTGATCGCCCTGGCGATCACGGTGGCCTTCACGTTCTCGTGGGTCGTCGAGCTCGGCGGGGTGCTGGCCGAGCCGCTGTGGTGGGAACTGGCCACGCTGGTCACGATCATGCTGCTGGGCCACTGGATCGAGATGCGCGCGATCGCGCAGGCACAGGGCGCCCTGCAGGAGCTGGCGAGGCTGCTGCCCGACACCGCCACCCGCCTGACGTACGGCGGCGAGGAGACGGTGTCGGCGAGCGAGCTCCGGGTGGGCGACGTCGTCCTGGTGCGCCCCGGCGAGCGCGTGCCCGCCGACGGGGTGGTGCGGCGGGGGGCAAGCGACATCAACGAGAGCATGATCACCGGCGAGTCGCGACCGGTGAAGAAGCGCGAGGGCGATCGGGTGATCGCTGCGACTGTCAACGGCGCGGGCTCGCTCCGCGTCGAGGTCACCGGCACCGGCGAGGACACCCAGCTCGCGGGCATCATGCGGCTCGTCGCGGAGGCGCAGACCTCCAAGTCCCGCGCCCAGCACCTGGCCGACCGCGCTGCGCGGCTGCTGACGGGCGTGGCCGTGGCCTCGGGGATCCTCACGCTCGTGGTCTGGCAGCTCCTCGGCGCCTCGCTCGACTTCACGATCGTCCGCGTGGTCACGGTCCTGGTGATCGCCTGCCCCCACGCCCTCGGGCTCGCGGTGCCCCTCGTGGTCTCCATCTCGACCACCCTGGGCGCGCAGAACGGCCTACTGGTGCGGGACCGTCGCGGCCTCGAGGAGGCCCGCAACCTCGACGCGGTCATCTTCGACAAGACGGGGACGCTCACCCTGGGCGAGTTCCGCGTCATCGAGGTGACGACCTCGGACGCGACGAACGAGGAGGAGGCGCTGCGCATCGCGGCCGCCGTGGAGTCCGACTCCGAGCACCCCATCGCCCGGGGCATCGTGCGGACGGCTGAGGAGCGCAGGCTGACGCTGCCCGCGGCCGACGGCTTCCGGGCCATCGCGGGGCAGGGCGTCGCGGCCTCGGTCGAGGGCCAGGCGTACCTCCTGGGTGGACCCGCCCTCTTGCGGTCCGAGGAGGCGCATCTCCCGGACCGGCTCCAGGACGCCGCCGAGGCGGCGGCGGCGCGCGGCCAGGCCGCCATCTTCCTGCTCCACGAGGGCCGGGCCCTGGCGGTGTTCGCCGTGGCCGACGCGATCCGCGAGGAGAGCCGCGAGGCGGTCCGCGCCCTCCACGAGCGCGGCATCGAGGTGGTGATGCTCACCGGCGACGCGCAGGCGGTGGCCGACGCGGTGGCGGCGGAGCTCGGCATCGACGCGGTGTTCGCCGAGGTGCTCCCCGAGGACAAGGCGTCGAAGGTCCGTGAGCTCCAAGCCCAGGGCAAGCGGGTGGCCATGGTCGGCGACGGCGTGAACGACGCGCCCGCCCTCGCCACCGCCGACATCGGCATCGCCATCGGCGCCGGCACGGACGTCGCCGTGGAGGCGGGGCACATCGTGCTGGTGCGCTCCGACCCGCGCGACATCCCGCGGATCGTTGCCCTGTCGCGCGCCACCTACCGGAAGATGCTGCAGAACCTCTGGTGGGCCGCCGGCTACAACGTCGTCGCCATCCCCCTGGCGGCGGGGGTGCTGTTCGCGTGGGGGATCGTGCTGACGCCGGCACTCGGCGCGGTGCTCATGTCGGCCAGCACGGTGGTGGTGGCGCTGAACGCGCAGCTGCTGCGGCGGGAAGAGTTGTGAGTGGCGGATCGCTCCGATGCCCGAGCGGACCCGCATTCCGTGCCTCAGGCGCACCCAAGAGGCCCTCGGGGTCGCGGCTCAGAAGCTCGTCGACATCGAGCCGATCCACGACCTGCGTGGCACGCCTCACTCGCGGGGGAGGTACGGGCGCTGGCGTCCCCAGGGGGCATGGGGCCCGGGCTCAACGTCAACCGCGCCCTCCAACGCTACACGCCGCCGTGACCCCTGGAGGCGATCGAGACGGACCGGCGCGCCAGCGCCGAGACGAAACGTAGGGGGTTGCACACAAGTCCCGACGTTTCGTACGATCGCGTCGTGGCCGCCGTTACACATGACGACGCCGTGACCCTCATCCAGTCGGCGGGAATCGTCAGGCGGGCCGAACTGGAGACGCTCGGCGTGTCGCGCTCGGTGCTGTACCGCCTCGTGGAAGAGGGCGAAGTCGAGCGGGTGGCGCGCGGCCTCTACGTCGCCGCCGGTCACGAGCCCAGCGCCGAACACGCCCTCGCCCTGGTCGCCAAGCGCGTGCCGGCGGGGGTCGTCTGCCTGCTCACCGCGCTGCGCTTCCATGACCTGACGACCCAGGCGCCGGCCGAGGTGTGGCTCGCCATTCCGGAGAAGGCTCGAGCGCCTCGGCTGGAGTACCCGCGCCTTCGCATCGCACGATTCTCCGGCGCCGCCCTGACCGAGGGCATCGAAACGCACCAGATCGAGGGCGTGAACGTGCGCGTCTACTCGGCCGCGAAGACGGTTGCCGACTGCTTCAAGTACCGCCACAAGGTCGGCATCGACGTCGCCGTCGAGGCGCTGCGCGATTTCGGGGCTCGCTACCGCGGCCGCGCCACCGAGCTGGCCTACTACGCCCGCATCTGCCGCATCGCGCGCGTCATGCAGCCGTACCTGGACGCCATCGCATGAGCCCCGTCACGAACCTCCCTGCATCCGTCAGCGCGCGCCTGCTCCACCGCGCCCGGCAGACGGGCGACGACTACCAAGGCGTTCTGACGAGCTACTGCCTGGAGCGCTTCCTGTACCGCGTCGGCGGCTCGCCCGCCCGCGACCATTTCGTGCTCAAGGGCGCGATGCTACTGCGGCTCTGGTCCGATCGGCCCTACCGTGCCACGCGCGACCTGGACCTCTTGCGCACGGGTGACGGCTCGACCGAGGCGATCCTGGCCGCCCTCCAGGCGATCTGTGACGCGGATGTGGTACCCGACGCCGTCGTCTTCGACGCCCTTGAGATCGAACTCGCCGAGATCCGATCCGAGGACGAGGACGCCGGCACCCGGGCGACGCTGCCGGCGCGGCTGGGGACCGCGCGGCTGCGGCTGCAGATCGACATCGGACGCGCCGACGCCGTATGGCCGCTACCCACCCGCCAGGTGTACCCCGCCTTGCTCGACTTCCCGGCTCCCGAGGTCCTCGTCTACCCGCGCGAGGCCGTCGTAGCCGAGAAGCTCGAGGCGATGGTGGTGCTTGGTGACCGCAACAGCCGGATCAAGGACCACTTCGACCTCGACCACCTCGCCGCGAACTTCGCGTTCGACCGCGCCACGCTCGCCGAGGCTGTGCACCGCACGTTCGCGAGGCGCGGCACGCCGATTCCGGCCGGTGCGCCGATCGGGCTCACGCCCGCGTACTGGGAGAACCCGTCACGACCCGCGCAGGTGCGTGCTTTCGCTCGACGCGCGCGGCTGCCCGTTCCCGATCGCCCGGCCGAGACGCTGCTCGTGCAGCTCGCCAGCTTCCTCCTGCCGGTGCTTGTCGACGCTCGGACCGGGGAACGGCGTCCAGGCGCGTGGCCGCCGGGGGGACCATGGACGGGGTCGGAACCCTGAGAGGCGCCATGACCGGCCCGCCGCCTGATCGGCCGCGTCGACCGCTTGGCGCTCCTCCAGCACCCCTGGGGGTACCCCCGGACAAGCCCATCACGACCGACCCGGACCACTTCCACGCTCAGTTCGCGATGGCGCCCTTCAGCCGGACGCCGGACACGCGATGGTCTTTTGGGGAGCACTTCGAGGAGGGAAGCTCGGCGGCGTCGGCGCAGTGCAGACGCTGTCGCGGCTCAACCGCACGCACGAGGGCAAGACCGGCACCATCGTCCTCGAACTCGCCAACGAGGCCGCCGACATCCAGGCCGCCTTCCAGCCCTACTTCGAGACGACGCTGCTCTCCGAGGCGACCGACACCCACTTGCTGTACGAGGTCCAGAGCCGCCTCGCCGCCTTCCCCGTCTACACCGAGGCCGACGTCGACGCGTTCGCGCGGGTGTACTTCGACCCGAAGGCGACGCACGACCGCCTCTACGCCGCGCTGGCCGGCGTGGTCGAGCGCGTGCTCGAGCTCCCAGAGGACGAACGGCGCGACTTCCGCGGTCACGTCACCGACTGCGTGCGCCGCTACGCCTTCCTCGCCCAGGTGCTGCCCTTCGCGGACGCCGACCTGGAGAAGCTCTACGTCTTCGCGCGCCACCTGCGGCGCCTGCTGCCCGCCGACCGCGTCACCCTGCCGCGCGAGGTGCAGCAGAACATCGACATGGAGTCCTACCGGATCCAGCAGACCGCCGCAGGTAAGGTCGGCCTCGAGGTCCGGCCCGGCGTGCTGGTGCCGGCGGGCACCAAGAGCGGGTCCGGGGGCGACGGGGAGGAGCTCGAGCCGCTCTCCCGCTTCATCGCCGAGCTGAACGAACACTTCGGCCTCCACATAGGTCCGGAGCACCGCGTCACGCTCGGCCAGATGATGGGCAAGCTCGACGGTGCCGTCGTCGGCATCGAGCACGACGGCCTCGCCAACGACGACGAGTTCATGCGCCACCTCTCTCGGGTCGTCCGCAACGGCCTCGGCGACCGCACCGGCACCTGCATCGACCCAAAGACCCGGTCGCCGACGGCAAGACGGTCTGCGTCGTGAGCTGCCCGCGCAGCCCGGAGCCCGTGTTCCTGCGGTGGAAGGCGGCGGAGGCGACGGACGACGGCGACATCTTCGTGCGCAGCGGGCCCGGCACGGTGAAGCTGTCGCCCGAGAGCGCAGACGAGTACACTCGCACGCGGCTTGGGCGGCGCGGGCGCTGCCAGCTGCCGGCGGGCGCGCAAGGCGCAGGTTTCGAGTGGCGCCAAGGCGCTGACCACGAGGCGCCTCAGTTAGCAGTGCAGCGGGTGTTCGAGCGCCGATGGTCGCTCTGCTCCGTGAGGGGGGTTACACAGATCCGTGTATCATGCCGCCATGAAGCCATTGGTGCGGGGGGCCGCGATCGACACGGCGTCGGTGGGGTGGTTTGCCGCGGGGTGTTCTGCAGACCGGTGGGGTGGCGGCGAAAGTTCTGCGGGTCCGCGGAAGCTCTGTTAGGTAGACCATTCGGGCAGAGGAGTATATGAAGATATTCGAGGACAAGAACGGCCAAAGAATGTGCTACCACGACCTTGAAGGAGAATCGGTTCCGATCCTTTTCATTCACGGGTTGGGTTGTGCTTCTTCCTCTGACTATCCTGAGGTTGCTGGTAGTGTTTTTCTGACCAAACACAGAAGGATTCTGGTCGACCTCCTGGGCTACGGATTTAGTGACAAGCGAGACTCTGTGGACTTTTCTCTCGTGAACCAAGCAGATGCTCTTGTACACTTGATAGACCACTTGGAAATTGAAAGCCTAGTGATCTTCGGGCATAGTATGGGTGGCGCAGTCGCCATACACTTAGCCGACAAGATACGGAACAGAGTTCATTCACTAGTGCTTTCCGAAGCAAATCTTGATTCGGGTGGCGGGTATTTCAGTCTCAAGATTCTAGGATACAGCCTTCAAGACTATATTAGTTTCGGGCATATCGCTACAGTGGAAGAGCGTCGATGTCAAGGAAGCTACGCTTGGCCGGCGTCGATGGAAGTTAGCAAACCAGCTGCAGTTCATAGAGGGGCGCAGGACCTGGTCTCAGGGGTGACCCCATCATGGCGAGCGATGCTATATTCCTTTGACTTCCCAAGGACGTACATTTTTGGCGAGAAGAATTTGCCCGACAAAGACGAAGAAGAACTGAAGAAGAACGGAGTCAAGATTGGAATGGTTTCCGCTGCCGGACACAACATGGCCAATGAGAATGCCGATGGTTTGGCGGAGGAAATTGGGAAAGGAATCTGCACCTAACATCTCGTTCAACCTGGTAATTTCGTACCAAAATTACAGGTTAACGAGGCGTTAGCCCGCACAAAGTGGCGCCAGCGCGCATATACAGCGTGGGCAGCTACCATCAAGAAGTACTCGGAAGACGGAGGGAACGATGACGCTTGTGGATCTAGCCAATATCGGCCAAGTGGCGGGCGCATTGGCAGTGATCGCCTCGTTGATCTTCGTTGGCCTCCAGGTTCGTCAGAACACGAAGGCTACTAGGGCAACGGCCCTCCAAATGAATGCTGACTACTGGCTCTCGTACTTCACGATGCTCGCCGATAGGGAGTTCAGCGACATCTACTCGAAGGGTGCCCTCGGAAGGGCGGAGCTGGATGGTGGACAGTTCGGACAGTTCTTCTTCTTGTGCCGGGCTACCTTTATGGGCTGCGAGAACCAGCATCACCAGTACCTGTCAGGCTTGTTGGACGACGACGCTTATCGGGGTTACGAGGCCACAATTCGTGAGCAGATTGCTGCTTTTCCGGGTGTCCGTGCGATGTGGCAGCTTGTCAAGCACACGTATGGCACGGAGTTCGTGAAGTTCCTCGACATGCAGATAGCCAGTACAGACGAACATGGTCGCGGTTCGATGCACAAGCAGTGGAGGGCACTCGTCGAGGCCAACACGGTTGCTGCTCCGGCATCAAATGGGCGTACACAGCCGCGCCCTGAAAGTGCGGGCTAACCCTTCACTCAAGCGGAGCGCCAACGGCAGGCCGCGCCACAGCACCATGTCGTTCTTGCTTCCGCGCGGCCTGCCGTCGGCTCCCGCTTAGCTCGAACGTTAGGTGGACAAAGGAAGGAAGAGCGACGTGCGCGTGTGGCTTCATCGATGGGAAGGCAATGAGGCTGGCTGGAATGCGTGGTCCCTCGAGCACCTTGGTTTCGCGACCTGGGCACCTTCCCGGGATGGCGTGTTGCTTCGGACGCCCGGCAAGTTCGAGGAGTATCAGCAGTGGCTGGCGCGACATGGAGCGGCTGCCGCCGGAGCCGATTCAACTAAGGTCATTATCGTGGAAGAGGTATCCGGCAACGAAGTGGCCTTTGCGGATGATCTCGGCTCTGCCGAACCGGGGGAGATATCGCGCTGTATGGGGTTGCTCGACTTCTCAAGACAGGACCTGCTGGCCACAACCGAGGACCTTTCTGACCTGTGCCTGGACTGGAACCCGCCGTACCAGCGGTTTGCTGAGTGGGCCTGGTGGCACACCATTCGCCAGATCCTGGCCCATTGCGCCCTGACAGAGGTAGGGTACTACCTGCCCAAGATTGGGTACTCGGGCTTGGACCCGACCGAGTTGGTAGGCGCCCACTGGCGAGAGCAGTTGCTGCTTAGTCGGCGTGAGACAGAGCGGTTCCTGCAGGATCTCGATGCTGCCAGCGATACGGCAAGGGTGACCAGATCGGACGAGGTCTGGTCCGTCAGGAAAGTGCTCCGAAGGCTTGTGTGGCATGAACTTCTTCACTGGAAGAGCATCAACCGGATTGTGCGGGAGTACAACGCGCAGATGACATCGACCATCTAACAAGGCGCTGCAGCGGACGCGGACGAGCCGCGCAGTTGATCGCCAGCGTTGGTCCGACCCCACGGAACGTGTCTCGGGCTGGCGCGTGGCTCCGCCCGGGAATCGCGGGTAGGATTCCTCTTGGAGGGACATCATGGTCGCTGCCCTAGAAAGCAAGCGCGAGGCGATCGCCGCTTTGTGTCGCAAGTACGGAGTCGTCCGGATGGACGTCTTCGGCTCAGTGCTGCGCGATGACTATGATCCCAGCAGGAGTGACGTCGACTTGCTCGTCGACTTCGAGGCTCGGGACCCGTACGCCATGGCGGAGGCGTACTTCGACATGCTCGATGAACTGCGTGAGCTGCTCGGCGGTCCTGTTGATCTTGTGATGGCCGGCGCCATCAAGAATCCGTACATTCTTGCGGATGTCGAGGCGTCGAAGCAGGTGCTGTATGCCGCGTAGCGTGCTTGCCTATCTGCGAGACGTCGTCGATGCATGCGACTCCGTCGTCGTGACGCTGAGCGGCGTGGACGTGGAGTCGTACCTTGCCAACCGCACGATCCGTTCTGCGGTGGAGCGCGAGTTCACGATCATCGGCGAGGCCGTGAACACCATCTCTCGGCAGGCCCCTGAGTTGGCAGAACGGATCTCCCATGCACGCAAGATCGTGGGCTTCCGCAACCAACTTGTCCACGACTACATGGCGATCAAGGACGAGGTTGTCTGGGCGATCGCGCAACATGACGCTCCGGTGCTTCGCGAGGCGTGTCTCGCGTTGATCGATGACTTGGAGCGGGCGGACTAACACGCAGTTCGAGCCGACTCGCTTCGCTCGAGGCTCAACTGCTGGGCGTTAGGCGGCACCGAGAGGACGCCGGATTCCGATAGCAGTGCCCACTTGCGATCTGGAACGGTGGCTCGCCTTTGAGCACTTCGCGGACGCGTGCATCGCGCGGTAGCAGGTAAGATCAACGCCACTAACGAATAGAGGGAGAAACGATATGGTCGGTTTCCGCGAAGCGATGCGCCGCATCGTCACGGGCGACGACGAGCACGGGAACTCCATCATCGTCGTGGACGGTGGGCCGTCCTCTTCCTATGGCGACCCCAGTCGTGGCGGCTTGTTCGAGATCTGGGAGGACGGTGCTACTGGTGTACTTGACACCAGAGACGCTAGCGATCTCGGCAGCACGCCACCGAAGCTTGGGCCCCGGCGAGGCAACTTCCAGTGCCGCTGGTTCGTCGTACAGCCGACGCCGCCTGGCATTCCTAAGGAAGCGCTCGACGAGGGGGCGCGCGCGCTGTTTTCGGAAGTGGGCGGCGCCGAGCACATCATCGATCAAACCCGCCATCACGCAATGCACGAGACGCACACGATTGACGTCATCTGCCTGCTTCAGGGCCGAGTGAAACTCGTGCTCGAGGGCGCAGAGACGGAGCTGGCCCCCGGGCAGGTCGTCATTCAGCGGGGCACCAACCATGCCTGGGAAGCGATCGGGGGACCAGCGCTGCTGCTCGCCGTTCTAATCGACCGGCCACTGGCTCGGTAGCAACGATTTGCCGCCTGTCTGGCGGACGGCTGAACGCGAACGGTAGCCCGCACCACGGCGGTTGCCTTGACCGACCGTAGCCAAGTGGACACACTACGGCATGTGCACGGTCTTCCAGGCTCAGGAGTCCGTAGCCTGGCTGGATGACCTGAAGGACGTCCGCGCTCAGGCGCGTATTGCCGCTCGCCTTCGGCACGTAGCGGCGGGAAGTCTCGGTGACTGGCAGCCCATCGAAGGCGAGCTGTCGGAGATGCGCGTCCACGATGGACCGGGGTAAAGGCTGTACTTCGTGTGCCGGGGTCGGATCGTCATCGTCATGCTCAACGCCGGAGACGAATCGACCCAGAAGAGGGACATCCGCCGCGCCATGAAGCTGGCCGCTGAACTTGGAGAGTACCCATGACGAAGGCCAAAGCACCGCCGAGACTCGTCGCGTTCGACGCAGCCAAGTACCTGGGCGACGATGAAGCCATCGCCGAGTACATGGCAGCGGTACTCGAAACGAGCGATCCCGACCTGCTGCTCCTCGCACTCGGTGGCGTGGCAAGAGCAAAGGGAATGACGCAGGTCGCGCGCGACGCCGGCCTGAGCCGAGAGAGCCTCTACAAGGCCCTCGCTCCAGGGGCGAAGCCGCGCGCGCTTCGAGACCGTCATGCGCGTCGCCAAGGCCCTCGGCGTCAAGTTCACGGCTCAAGCAGCGTAGCCGCGCCGTGCGGTCCGACCCTCCGTTCGAGCGCACGGTCACCGGCATGCCCGCGCCTGCCACATGAGCCCTCGTCAACCCGACCGCGTTCTGCCCGCGCGTGATCCCACGCTCTGTCAGGGAACCGGTGCGCTTCCACCGGCCAGCTGCCTTGACTCGGGTTCGACTCGACGGCCCGCAGAGCCGACGGAGCGCCAGTTCACGCCCAAGGGGCGTAACGTGGCCACGGGGCGTGCGAGAGCTCGCGAACTCGGTGGCACGCCGACTCGAACCCGAACAGGAGGCCGACGGTCGCTGGATCGCCGAGATCGCGGCCGGCCGTTCCGCGGATAACGTAGGTAGGAGGCAGAGATGCGCCGGTGGTCTCCGATGTCCGTAGCCGCCCCGTCAGTACCACCACCCGAGGTGGACTGGACGGTCACCGTCACCGAGCCCCTGCCCGATTGCCCGAGCGTCGCGGCGGCCTGGGAGCGGATCGCGTCGCAGACGACGTGGGGTACATGGAGGTCCGAGAGCAAGATGCGGGGACCGGACGTCACCACCGTGGTCGTCCCCCCGGCCACGGAACCCCTCCGGACGGGCGACGCGTACGTCGTGAAGGTGAGCAGGTTCCTGACGATCCGCTGCCGGGTGCTCGCGTCCTCAGGTGACGCCACGGACGAGCGCGAGGAGATGGTCTTCGACGCCGTGGGCGTGGCCCTGGGCGGGCTCGTCCGAGCCCGCTTCCGGTTCACCGTCTTCCGAAGCGAGGACGGCGTCGTCATGGCCCGTGCGCAGGAGCGGATCGCGTCGCTGCCGCTCGTCGGACCCTCCAAGGAGACTCTCGCGAACGAGCACCGGCATACCTTGCGGGACCTGAACGCAAGCTTCCACGTGTCGTCGCTGGATCACCCAGATCGTGGAGCTGCCGAGTGTGCCAGCACACAACGACAGACCTGTTGACAGGTGCTATCGTAAGTCCTGCCCAGAGAAGCGGTAGGGAGGATCCATGGCCACAACGACCAAGTTCTCCGAGGACATCGTCCCGCTCAGCGACCTCAAGGTGAACCCGGGCAAGATCGTTCATCAGGTCGATGCCACGCGCCGTCCGGTGCTGTTGACCAGCCGAGGCCGCGGCGTCGCCGTCGTGCAGGCGCTGGCCGACTACGAGGCAGAGGCCGAGGAACGCGCCTTCCTGCGCGACGTCGTGGCCGGCCTGATGGGCCTCGACGCTGGCCAGGAACTCGATCTGGACGACGCAAAACGGCGCCTGGGCCTGGGCTGAATGCCCTCCCGGCACCGCGTCACGCTCGCCAACTCAGCAGTCGTCGACCTCGAGAACGTTCGGCGCTGGTGCCTGGAGCAAGGCGTACCGGAGGTCGGCGAGCGGGTGCTGCGTGAGATCGTCGCCGCGGTGGAAGTGCTTGCCGACTCCCCCGAGAGCGGGCGCGTCGTGCCCGAGTTCGGCGTGGCCACGCTGCGAGAGGTCATCCACTCGCCCTTCCGCATCGTCTACCGGGTCGACGCGGAGCGTGTGCGGATCGTGCGCGTGTGGCGCGGCGAACGCCTCATGCGCCTGCCGTGACGATGCCTCGAGCGGACGACGGGCCAGAGCAGGTCCGAGATCGTGCGCACGGCGCTCGAGCGCTACTTCGACGACGCTCGCCCCAGCGTGCGTTCGGCAGGCGGCGCGATCCGCGCAGCGGTTCGCGTCGGGTGCGCCCATGCCGAGGCCGCGCTCTCCGGCAGCTTCAAATCGCTCCTTCACGAGAGCTTGGAACGCGCGCGTGGTCATTGCTGACGCGGGACTCTGGCCGGCGAGCGACCTCGGAAAACGCCTTCAGCACGGCCTTGTCAAAGGTCGCCAACTGGCATGCCGAGCGCACGGCGAGCTCGACGAAGAGGGTGTCGTCCGCGGAGACGCCCGACTCGATGGCCCGAAGCAGCGCCCCCTGACAGAGCGTGGCGGTCTCGACCTGCTCGAGGCACGCGCGCGCCTCGTCCGCGAACGCCTCGGTCCCGAAGAGCAGGTACGCGACGACGTTCGTGTCGATGAGGGCCTTCACGGCCGGCCGACGGCCATCCAGGCACCGATCTCGTCCGCCGTCGGCCGCCGCGTCTGCGCCTGCCAGCCGGCTTCGACCTGGTCGAGGATCGCCCCGCGCTGGGCGACTTGCTGGCACGATGCGAGCGCCTCGGGCCCCGCAGATCAGCGGTCGATCGAGCGCTCCCGCGGAAGCACGACGTCCACGTGCCACCATCTCCACGAACGAAGTCGCACGCGTCCGTGTAGCGTGCCGCCATGCAGCCGGTGGCGTGGGACGGCATCTGGGAAATGGGCGCCAGCCGATGATCCCTCGAACCCGGGACGAGGCAGGCGTTCGGGCGGTCGAAGCGGCCTACGATCGCGCATGGGCCGCAGGTGACATCGGCGCGTTGGTCGCCTGCTTCACCTCGGAGGCCGTCGTCGTCAACCCGCGCGGCGACGTCGCCCGCGGCGTCGGCCAGATCCGTGAGGCGCTGGCCGGCTTCCTCGGCGGTCCCGCTCGCGGCTCGGTTCACGTCGGCCGGATCCTGAGGATCGAGTCCGTGACCGAAGACGTCGCCGTCGTAGATAGCGAGGCCGCCGCCCGCC
>Ga0209498_1001832_pt1 | contig 12929 bp, 10 predicted proteins | sample WalLakDeSediment_FD_184131 | JGI IMG/M metagenome (GOLD analysis project Ga0209498, IMG submission 184131) | Lake sediment microbial communities from Walker lake, Nevada to study Microbial Dark Matter (Phase II) - Walker Lake 11/02/13 Deep... | ecosystem: Environmental > Aquatic > Freshwater >...
GCAAGGGCCAATCGCTCAACGGCCGCATCCGGACTCAGGAGCGGCGGTGACTACGTCTTTCCCCTTGGTGGGCAACACGTACGCCGGTCGGATAGTCGTCCCCAGTGTGAGGCGCACCCGCCATTCGTCGATTTAGGGGACTGGCCGCTCAGGGTCGACTAGAGACCTCCGGCGGCTGATGGTGGCAGTGGCCGGCCCTGAGCAGCCAGTCATGGTGAACGGATGAGCACCCCTTTAGGGCGTAAAGCCGACGCTCACCACGAATTGCCGCTATCGACAGCAAGCCCTACCGGCCGTTAAGTGGATGCCGCGCAACAGCGTGCACAGCTCGTCGATTCGCGCATCGCGGATTTCTCCCTGCTTGGCCTCCCGATCCAAACTCAGAACATGTTACGCCTGCCAACCCGTGGATTCGACGGCAAGGCCAATCTCCACGAGGGCGCCGTGGAGGCCGGAATCGACATCGCGACCGGGGTGACCGGGCATGGGGTCTGGCACAACGAGATCGTCGACCGACATCCTGACACCGGGGCCCCGATCGGTGGTATCGCGATACCGGACTGGGACAGGTTGCTGGAGCTGGCCGCCGGCTGCCACGAACTGACCGGCCTCGGCTATCTCGGCGTGGACGTGGTGCTGGACCGCGACCTCGGATCGCTGATCCTGGAACTGAACGCCCGCCCCGGGCTCGCCGTACAGGTGGCGAACGGAGCCAGCCTGCGTGAACGCGTCGACCGGATCGAGGCCGGTCAGCCCAAGGGTCCGATTAGCCCCGCGGAGCGGGCGGCCTTCGCGCAGGAACTGATGAACCTGGCACGTCGCATGGGCGTTTGAGACGGGTATTTTCGCTCTTTCATCTCTCGTCGGCTTCTCGGGGCCATTATCGTTCGCCCGGGCGTTCCGCCGCTGGATGGGTATGAGCGCGCGCCCATTCCTCGCCTCATAGCGGTCGCCGCATCAGGGTTCGAGCTCGCGCCGGAAGCCCAGCAGTGTAGGGTCGTCCGGGACGGCGGCCAGCGCGTCATCCAGCGCGGCGCGAGCCGCATCGGCACCTTCCGTCGCCGCCGCGATGCGCACGAGCATGACCCAGGCGTCGGCGCGCTGCGGGTCAAGGCGAACGACCTCACGAAATGCTTGTGTTGCGGCGGGTGTGTTGCGCAGGGTGAGCGCCCATCCGCCCAGCTGCAGATGCGTCTCGGGAAAGTCCAGCCGGCTCGACATCGCGGACTGCCACTCGGCAACGGCCGCATCCAACGCAGCCTGCGTGGCGCGCGGCAGGCGGACGACAGGGGCATCGATCAGGGCCTGCGCTGCTTCCGTGCGCACGGTGCGCGACGGGTCCGACAGAAGTTCGAGCAGGCGCAGCACCCGGTCCTGCGCGTCCGCGCTGCGCTGCAGCCCGACGGCCGCACCGCGCACGAGCGCATCCTCGTCCGCAAGAAGGGGCACGAGGCGCTCGGCCGCGGCGGCGTCGCCCGCGCTTTGCAGGAGCCAGAGCGCGGTGGCCCGAACGATGCCGGGCTGTGATACATCGGCGGCCAGATCCGCGAGACCGTCCGCGGCTGCGGCCGGATCGGCGCGTCCGCGGGCGAGGATCAGCCCGTAATGCGACCCGCGGTGCTCGCTCTCGGGGAAGCGTACGGCGATCTCCGCTGCCGCCCAGGCCGAGTCACGGTCCGTGTGGCAGGTGGTGCAGGCATCAGGCGCACCGGTCACGACGCCTAGGTCGGGGCGCGGGACACGGAAGGAATGATCCGCGCGCCAGTCGTTGCCCATGTAGACGCGCTCCGGCGCATGGCAGCTCTTGCATTGTGCGCCGTCGGTGCCGGGCTCGTGAAAATGATGGCGCGGCGCGTCGTAGTCGGCCCGAGTCAGCGTCGGGATGCCGGGGTTGCCGGCCGGCGAGTGGCACTGGGTGCAGACGGCGTTGCCCGTCGCGACCAGCTCGGCAGTGTGCGCGTCGTGGCAGTCGAGGCAGCCCACGCCTTGCGCGTACATCTTCGACTGCAGGAAGGAGCCGTAGACATAGACCTCATCCTGAATCTGCCCGTCGGCGTGGTAAAGTCCCGGGCGCAGCAGCGCCAGCCTGTAGGCATCGTGGTAGGGTGTGCCGGGCACGGGTGAGGCGTCGTCGTAGGCCTCCCGCCGCGAGTGGCACGTGGCACATTGCTGGATGGTCGCCTCGGTTGTCGCGAATGACTGGCTGAAACCATAGGCGTCCAGATCGACCCCGTATCGCGCGATTTCCCGCTCCTCGGCCCAGTCGAGATGCGCTGCCCCGGGCCCGTGGCAGGCCTCGCACCCGACCCCGATTTCGGCCTGCGTCGAGGCATAGCTCCGTGTCACGGGGTCGTAGTTTTTCTCGTAGCCGGTCGCGTGGCACTCCGCGCAACGGGCGTTCCAGTTCTTGTACGGGCCGGTCCAGTGCAGCCCGTCGTCGGGCGGCAGGTCCTGATCGGGATAGAGGTGAAACCAGCCGCCCTCCTCCGTGTCCCAAACCATGTCGAAGCTCTGCAGCCGGCCGGGCTCGGTCTCCAGCAGGTATTGCTGGAGCGGCTCGATTCCAGCGACGGAATGGACGCGGTAGTCCGTCGTCACGCCGTCCTTTTCCGTGACCGACACGTGGTAGGTCTCCCCCTCGATCCGGAACCGTGCGGTCATGCCGTCGTGCTCGAACACGGTGCCGTCGAAATCCGCGACCACGGTATTCGGCGAAGGCATCGTCCAGGCGAGCGCGTGATGCGAGCCCGCCCAGGCCGTGGCCGCGTCCTGGTGGCACGTAATGCACGTCCCTGAGCCGACGTAGTCGGGTGATACCGGTTCCTGTGCCGCGAAAGCGTGCGCAGTCAAGGCGAAAGACAGGAGGGCGCCGGCGCAGCGCATGGCGTTTCTACTGGGCAATCGATCACATCCTGGGGTTGAGCGGCGGCAGACCCGCGGCCGGCCTATTGTCTCACTTCGCCCTCGATGGCGGGAGCCTCATCACTCAGCCGGCCAGACCTGCCCCCAGTCCCGCGCCATGTCGACGATCAGCCAGCCCTTGCCCGGACCTTCGTCGAGTCCACGCACCAGCTTGCCCACCGGACCTTCGCGATCGTAGGCGAACTCGCGCTCGGCGTCCGTGTGATGGACGATGAGACCGAAGAACGGGCCGCCCTGCGCCGAACCGTAGTCGAGCATGGCGAAATCGCCGTCGGAATTGCCACCTATGAAGATCGGCACCGCGCCGATCTGCTGGTCGATGCCCACGGGCTTTCCCGCCTTGTCGTCGATGAAGCCGATCTCCGGCCCCTTCATCAGGACGCGGTTCTCCTCGTCGTAGCTCACCGTCGCTCGGGTGCCGATCACCTGCCACGGCGGGATGTTGTAAGCCTCCGAAGCGAAAGCACGGATGAAATGGACGCCACCGCCCGAGACGATCCAGGTGGAGAACCCCTCGTCGCGCAGGTAGGCGAGAAGCTCCAGCATGGGCTGGTAGAGCATTGCGTCGTAGCGCATGCCGGTTTCGGGGTGGCGGGCCGTCTCAAGCCAGTCGCGCACGTCGGCCTGGAACGCCTCGACGGTCATGCCGGAATGGCTGACGGCGACGACTTCGAGCAGACCTTGCTCGCCCGCGTGCAGCACGGGCCCCAGGTCACCCTCTGCAGCGGCACGGAGTACGTCGCTCGTCAGGATCGAGGGATCGGCTTCGGCCCTCTCCCGCAATCGGTCGAGCGCGTAGAGGAACTGAAAGTAGAACGGCTGCTCCGCCCAGAGCGTGCCATCGTTGTCGAAGGTCGCGATGCGGGCGTCCGGCGTGACGTAGTCGGGCGAGGCCGGATCGGTCACCCTTTCCACGAAGTCGATGATCGCGGCCTTGGCTTCGGTATCGTTCCACGAGGGCAGCGGATCGGCGAACAGCGGCGTGGCGCCCAGCGCGGACACGGCGAGGCAAACCGAGAGAAAATGTCGCATCCTCAATTTCCTTCTCAAATATCGTGACAAGTCCAAAAAAGGAACGCCGCCCCGGCAAAAGGACCCGGGGCGGCGGACGCGTAACGGCTTACCGCGCGCCGCCCGGTTGCGCAAGCTTCTCCATCACCTTGTCGAGGCTGAAGCTGGCCGCCTCCTGACGCGGCGGAAACTCCTGGAACGTGGCGAGGAACTGTGCAACGTAGGATTGCGCGGGCACGAGCATGAAGGCCCGGTCGAGCATCCAGTCGTAGTAGGTGTTCGACGTGCGGTAGGCGCGCTCATAGGGGTCACGGCGGAGGTTAGTGATGAGAGGCACCCGAAGCTCGGTCAGCGGCTCCATCCAGGCCCGGAGCGTGGCCCATTCCTTTTGCTCGAGGAAGGTGATCTTCCAGTCACGGAAGCGCAGCGCCGCCAGGTCGCCGTCGTCGGTGAAGTAGAAGATCTCGTTGCGCGGGCTCTTTTCGGTCTCGCCCGTGATCAGGGGAAGGATGTTGTAGCCGTCGAGATGCACACGGTACTCGCGCCCGCCCATCTCGTCGACCGTCACGCCGCTCAGAAGATCCTCCTTCACCGTCTCGTTGCCCGCGGCAGCGAGGAAGGTTGGCAGCCAGTCCATGTGGTGCACGATCTCGTTGGTCACGGCGCCCTCGGGCACGCGGCCCGGCCAGCGGACCATGGCCGGCACGCGCCAACCACCTTCCCACTGGGTGTTCTTCTCGCCCCAGAACGGGGTCATCGCCGCATCCGGCCAGGTGTTCATGTGGGGCCCGTTGTCGGTCGAATAGAACACGATGGTGTTGTCGGCGATGCCGAGTTCGTCGAGCTTGTCGAGGAACTGGCCGATGTGCAGGTCGTGCTCGATCATGCCGGCCTGGTATTCGTCAACGTTTCGGCCCGCGATCTCGTTAGCGCGCTCGCGCATGTCGTCGCTGACATGGGTGCGGAAGTGCATCCGCGTGCCCGACCACCAGACGAACCAGGGCGTGCCCTCGGCGGTCTTCTCCTCGATGAACGCGAGCGCGGTGGCCGTCGTCTCGTCATCCACAACCTTCTGACGTTCTATGGTGAGCGCGCCGGTATCCTCGATCTCCTGCGCGAGGCCGTCGGGACCGAGCGTCGCCGTCGACCGGATAACGCCGCGCGGACCGAAGCGCTCGAGGAAGGTCTCGCCCGAGGGCAGCACGAGGTCGCGCGGATAGTCCTCGTTCTCCGGTTCCTCCTCGGCGTTGAGGTGGTACAGATTACCGAAGAATACGTCGAAGCCGTTGTTCGTCGGCAGATGCTCGTCGCGGTCGCCGAGGTGGTTCTTGCCGAACTGACCGGTGGCGTAGCCTTCCGCCTTGAGCAGGCCCGCGATCGTCGGATCCTCAATCTGCATGCCCTCCTCGGCGCCGGGCAGGCCCACCTTCGAAAGGCCCGTGCGGAAGACCGACTGGCCCATGATGAACGACGACCTGCCGGCGGTGCAGGACTGCTCGCCGTAATAGTCTGTAAACATCATGCCTTCTTCGGCGATGCGGTCGATGTTCGGCGTCTTGTAGCCCATCATGCCGAAGGTGTAGGCCGAGATGTTCGACTGCCCGACATCGTCGCCCCAGATCACGAGGATGTTGGGCTTGCTGTCCTCAGCGAACGCCGTTGCCGCCGTGGCGAGAAGCGTGAGACCTGCACATGCGCGCAAAAACGTGGATTTCGAAACGTTCATCGACTGGGTGTCTCCGTGGTCTTGAAGCCTGTGATTGAGTCTGCGAACTCAGGCTGAAACCCTAGCGGCGCGCTTGGTGATTTGTCCAATGCATTTTATATTGGATTCCTATAATCTCAGCGCATGCAGTTTCAATTGCGCCACGTCCAACATGCCATCGCGCTTGCGGAGGAAGGCAGTTCCACCGCGGCGCCCCGACGCCTCAACCTGAGCCAGCCCGCCCTGTCCCGAAGTATCCAGACCCTCGAAGAGCTGCTTGTCGCCCCCTTTCGACCGGACGTCGGCCGGGATCATGCCGACGAAGATTGGGTCATCGTGGTCGAGCGGGGCAAAACGCTGCTCCAGGACGCCGCCAGCGTCGAACGCGAAGTTCAGCTGGCGCTCGGCCTGGAACTGGGGTCCCTTATCCTTGGCGCAGGTCCTTAGGACCGCACCCCATCACCGGCGGCTCTTGCATTCATGGAAAAACTCCGCGAAGTGGAAGCCGCGCTCTCTGGAACCACCTTTGATTCCTCTCCCCCTGGAAACTCTGCAGGAACGCGCTAGCGTTCCTGCTCGTCGACAAACAGGGTGCGCAACCTGACCCAGACCGTGACCCCTCCGACGTTCAGTTCGCGCGCAAAGCGCAACAGCAAGGGCAAATCGCTCAACGGCCGCATCCGGACTCAGGATCGGCGGTGACTACGTCTTTCCCCTTGGTGGGCAACACGTACGCCGGTCGGATAGTCGTCCCCAGTGTGAGGCGCACCCGCCATTCGTCGATTTAGGGGACTGGCCGCTCAGGGTCGGCAAGAGACCCCGACGGCCGTTAATGGCAGTGGTCGGCCCAAACCCGACCCTCGGCAGCGGATCGCGAGGGGCCGGAATGTGGATGAGAGCGGTCCCGGCCTTCTAAATCGACCAACGCCGCACCTGCGTGGGAGAACGTTCCACTCTGGCCCTACCGTTGCCGTAGACGCCCTTCCCTTCGTGTGCCGCGGTTTTGTAATAACACACCGTCCCTCAGGTCAGTTTCGTGCCATTTTCTCCAAAAGCCGGGACGGGATCCAGGATGCCTGAGTTGCCGGCGCAATGCAGAAGTCAAGCCATTCCGCAAACGGCCGGGGCAAGTCGGACCAAGCCAAGCTACTGAAAAAAGTTGAGACAACCCACAAAGACCCGATCTTAGGGCCTTGAACGCCATTTTTGCCCGCAAAAACCCATGCCGGGCAATGAGCTCGCTCGCTGGGGTTACCATGCGGACTTATTTCCGCTATGGTTCGCCAGCGCAGAGGTACTTCGGCCCTCCCCGATGACCGAGGTGGGTTTGGCTGCATCCAAGGCTAGGTGCGTAAGATGGTGGCTGTCGCAAATCTCGGCCCTTCTTGCGCTCGTCCTGCTGTTACCGCTGCCGTCCACTCTCCATGCTTCCAGTGCTGTGGACTGGACCGGTGTCTGGGACACGCGCTGGCGCGACGCCGGGGCGATCGTGATCCTGCAGCAGGCCGACGACCGGGTCGTGGGAACCTATCCCGCGTTGGATGGCATCGTCCAAGGACGGGTGGATGGCAGCGTTCTCTCGGGGACATGGAGGGACGGCAGCGGTTCCGGGACCTTCATCTTTGCGGTCGCGCCCGACCGGCAGAGTTTCATGGGTCGATTCGGCAGTGGGGAGTGGTGGACGGGCAGCCGAGCCGCCGGTTACCTGCTTCAGCTCATGGTGGACGCCCCGGACGGGTCCAGCCCGGAACGGACGCTGTACACTGTTCTCCGCGCCGGAAACGAGGCGGGCGAGGGCCGCACCGACCGCCTTGGAGCGGCACTGGGCCTGTTGGACTTCGGCGCCATGGACGAGCCTCTGAGCGCGCACGAACGCCTCAGAGGAGCCCGGCTGCTGTTCCAGATCCTCGACCGCCTGACCTTCCGCGTCTGGTCGCTGCGTCCCCCGAGCCTCGAGGGCCTGACGGAACACTCGGCGGAACTCTTTCAGGCGGGAACCGGCCTCGGCTACACCGTGAACTTCCGTCGCGGCGAAGGCCCGGAAGGGCCCGACACCTGGTTCCTGGTGGTTCCGCCGGAGGAGGAGATGCGGGAGGCACTGGACGCGCTGCTCGAGATCCACGACGGCGAGGTTCCGCACTCGCGCCAGCATCACGAACTCCGCTCGCCGCGCGACACCCTGCGCACCTTTATCGAGCAGTGGGATTCTGCGCTGGCTGGTGACAACGCACTTTTTCTAAAAACCATGGATCTGTCGCAGATTCCCGCAACTGTGGGCGAGGACGAGGGCCTCCTGCGCGGCGAATACCTTAAAGAGGTGCTGTACCGGATCGGCTTGCCATTACGCCAGGAGATTCCGGATAACCGGGACCGTCGCGGTCCCTTCACGCATTTCATGCATCCGGCGGGTTCGGTTGAGGTTCACCTGATCGAGCAGGACGACGGCTCGAAGATCTGGCAGTTCAGTGCAGAAACCATGGCGAGCGCGCGCGGCCTGTTCATGGCCCTGGAGGACATGCCGCTCGCGGAGGACACCGCACGCAGCGAATCAACGATGTTTTTCAGGATTCGCGAGTACCTCCGCTCGTACCACCGCGAACTGTTGCGAGAGGCGGGCGGGGGAATGGAGCTGTGGCAATGGTTCGCACTGGTACTCTGGCTGGTGATCAGCATCCCGGTGAGCTGGTTTCTGACCTGGGTGGTCGCGAAGCTGTTCCGGCTGAAGAAGACCATCGGCGATCAGCTTCTGCACCCTGCGATCCGATACCTGTGGCCGTTGCGATTGATCTTTGTTGCGGGCATCGGCCTGATGGCACTGCGCGTTCTGGGTCTTCCGCAGACGGTGGACATGCCGTTGCGCATCGTGATCGGTGTGACGCTGTCGATTGCCGGCGGGTGGCTGGCCTATCACCTGGTGGACAGGATCAGCCGAACCCTCGAGGCGCACTCGCAGCGCTACCGCTACCGCGACGAAGTCCTGCGCTCGCTGCTGACTTCGCTGGCCAAGCTGGCGGTGATCATCGGTGCGATCCTGTTCCTCGCCGAGATTCTGTCACTGCCCTACCAGGGTGTGCTCGCAGGTCTCGGTATCGGCGGCCTGGCGGTGGCGCTGGCCGCGCGCAGCACGCTCGAGAACTTCATCGGCGGGATCACGCTGTTTGCGGACAAACCCGTCGAGGTGGGGGACTTCTGCCGGCTGGGTGAGCACCTGGGCGCGATCGAGTCCATCGGGCTGCGTTCGGTCAAGGTCCGCTCGATCGACCGCACCATCGTGACGATTCCGAACGCCGAGTTCGCGAACCTGTACATCGAGAACTTCACCCGCCGGGACCGGATCCTGCTGTGCACCACGGTGGGCCTGCGTTACGAGACCACGCCCGACCAGCTGCGTTGGGTGCTGGCAGAAATCCGCAAACTGCTGCTGCAGCATCCAAGGGTAACGGCAGAACCGGCTAGGGCCCGGTTCGAGGGTTTTGGCGACCACTCGGTGGACATCGAAATCTTTGCCTACGTGAACACCAGCGACTTCAACGAATTCCTCGCGATCCAGGAAGATATCTTCCTGCGCCTGATCGACATCGTCGATGCGGCCGGCACCGGTTTCGCGTTCCCGTCCACGGTGAACTACCTGGCACGGGACACCGGTGTGGACCGGGAGCGCACCGAGCGCACCGAAGCGGTCATGCGCGAGCTGCGCGAGGGTAGCGAGCTGCCCTTCCCGGACTTCGACCTGAAGACCCGTCGCGAGCTTAGAAACACGCTCGATTATCCGCCCGAAGGCTCGGTCGACGCCCGCCAGAGGACCAGCCCGAACGTTTGAGCGGTCATCAGGGAGAGGGAACGTGAGATAGCGGTTCAGCGCGCTGTCGCTGCCCCGCCGAATGCCAGGCTGGAGGTCGTCCTCGAGAGCATCACTCGGAACATCACGCCAGATCAGAATCCAGCTAATCGGCCTGGCGGTGCGTCCTTGTCCGTTATGGGTCGACCACTGCCACGACCAGCCATGGGATCTCAAGTCGACTCTTATGGAAAGCTTTCCGCAAGAGTCATGAGCGGTCACGGAGCGCTGCGGGCCGATTTGACCGTCCGGTGAGTGCTCCGGATACTGTGGCGGACATTCAGACATCGTTGAAACATTCAACATCCGTATGGCTGATCAAATCCTGCTTCGAACCAACGCCCTACTGATCGGTACAGGCCTGATCTTCGCCGCAGGCGCTCTGCTTGGCTTGGCGTTACCGATTCGCGCTGAGCTCGAGGGCTTCCCGACCTTTCTCATCGGTCTTATCGGCAGCGCCTTTGCTGCAGGTTTCGTTGCCGGGAGCCTGCTGGTGCCCCGTCTGGTGGCGAAGGTGGGGCACATCCGCGTGTTTGGCGTCATGGCAACGCTCGTCGCGACGACCGCCCTGATCAACTTGCTCTTCATCGACCCCATCGCCTGGATTCTCGTCCGTGCGATGACGGGCTTCGCGTTTGCCGGGGCCACCATGATTATCGAAAGCTGGCTCAGCGAGAGTTCAACCAGTGAGACGCGTGGTGGCGTCTTCGCCCGTTACATGATCGTCACGCTAGCGAGCTCGGTCATCGGCCAGCTCACCGTCACCTTCTACCAACCGGCCGGGTTCGAGCCTTTCGCGTTGGTTGCCATTCTCGCCTGTCTCGCGCTCGTCCCCACCGCCCTGAGTTCCAGCCGTGCGCCGGATCCGCTGCACGAGGTCAGGTTCGACTTCAAGCGGCTGATTCGCGTCTCGCCGATCGCCGTGGTCGCCTGTTTCGGCATCGGCCTCGCCAACGGGGCCTTCGGGACTCTGGCGCCCCTTTATGCACACAGCATCGGCTTCCCGATCGGTGCGGTGGCATTAGTGGTGGCCGGAGCGGTCGTTGGCGGTGCGTTGATGCAGGCTCCGGTCGGCTGGCTCTCGGATCGCATGGACCGCCGCTGGTTGCTCGTGTGGATCGCGCTCCTGGGTGCTGTGTTGGCCCTCGCCTTGTTCTTGCTCGACCTTCGAGACCCTGCCGCAGTGATCCTCATGGTTGCCCTGCTCGGTGGCGCCATGCACACCCTGTATCCGGTGGCCGTAGCCCACGCAAACGACCGGGCCGAAAAGGGTGATTTCGTCGTCATCGCGAGTGGCCTGCTGCTCATCTTTGGCGGCGGCGCGACCCTGGGTCCCGCCGTTGCCGCCCCGATGATGCAACTGGGCGAGCAGCGGTGGCTGTTCCTGTTCCTGGTGCTCGTCTACGTGTCCGTGGCGTTGCATGCCGCGTGGCGCACGCGCTTGGCCCCGTCTGTGGCCGAGAGCCAGCACGCTTACGTGGCCCTCGAGCCGATGCAGTCGGCCTCTCCGGAGGCCATGTACCTCGACCCGCGCGCCGAGGAGGAGACCTCGAACGGCTAACCAACGCTGAAGAACCTTCCCACTGAACAGACCGCGCTCACAGTGGGGTAACAGGTGATGAGCCGCAGGGCTATGAGGGTCCGCGCGACACCATTCGGGTGAGATGGCGATCTGCCTTTTTTGGGTCTGGCACTCGCACGGTGCCTGCGGGGCAAAGATCGTGCTTGCCGGCTACGGACTGGCGACAAGGCAACGTTGGAAAACGGCTGCTCTGTGTTCTATTGCCGCCACTCGTCTGCTCCCATCGTTTGCCCGTTTCGGGTCGGAAGCGATCCCACTATCGTTCAGCGTCAGTGGCCGGCCCTGAGCGGATCCCGGCGCCCCACTTGTGGGCGTCTGCTTGCTGACATGCGACGGACGCCCACCGCCTGACGTGGTGGCAGGTCTTGTCGCGGCCGCAAGCGCAGAACCCGTTGCGGCCAAGTTGCGTAGTCAGGCGATCCGGGCCTTTACCGTTTCGGTTATACCGCGGTTGTCGATCCACTGCAGCGCGACCAAGTCACCCAGATGTCCGCCCTCAAACTGAAAACTGAGGTAGGGGTTCGTCGAAACACCCCAGCCCCAGTCCGCGCTCATCACGGTTTCGGCCCCGTGGCGGCAGATGATCTCCTGAATGAAGTGGCGCGCGATGAGCTGTTCTGTGGAGGGATCCCTACGGGTGCCCACCTCCATCGGGTGGCTGATCAGTGCGGCGACGGTGGTCACACCGTCCTTCAAGGTTGCGCGTAACTTGCTCTGCATTTCAGCACCCTCCAGCCGCGACGCGTACGTGGCGGCGCGCACCGTAGTAGCGTCCTCTCGCCCGGACGATCGCGACGACGTCGCCACTCCCGCCCATGCGGATCTTGGTGGTGATGGTGCCCCGTAACCTGGGAGTGAGATAGAAGTGCGCGACCAACGGGAACGGGTTCGGTTCCGAGACCAGAATTAAGGAGTCTGCGCCCTGCAGACTGGTGCCGAACACCACCGGCACCATTGCTCCGTTCTTGGCAAGGTCGGGCACGTCGAGAGTGACCCGCTGGTCTGGAACGATCACCACCCGTCCGGTCAAGACGTCAAGCGCGGCATTGACATCTCTGGACAAAAAGGCCTGTTGTGTCCAGCCCCCCCAGACCCTCACCGGAGCCAGGAATCAGGTTACTGTCAGCGCCCACGCGAACCCAAGAGTGCCAGCCCGAAAGTGTCGTCGTTTCATGAGTTTATCATCCATCCGTGGCTCGCCTGCGAGGATTCTGGTCTTGGTGTCGCGGCGTGCCAGCCTGCCCCTTGACTCCCTCAGATTCAGCGTACGGTCCGGACGACCGAAGGGAAAGGGAGGATCGCCGCTCCCAATGTGCGATTTGCATCTACTGAACTAGACTTTGAATAAAGGTTCGCCAGGACCGAGCCCCCTTTCAGGAGCGACGACCTGCAACTTCATGGGAGCTGCGGCCGGGAAGGAAGGCGGGGGGAGCAAGATATGAACGCGAGTGTAGGTCCTTCGCGGGGCGCAGCCGAGGTTCCTGTCCGATCGGTCCGGGGCGGAGCTCTGAAACGCGGGTTGGCGGCGATCCTGAGCGGCGACGTCAGTGGCTACGGCCGGCTGATGCACGCGGATGAGGAGGGGACCGTCCGCCTGCTCACGGACTCCCGCGCGGTGATCTCCCGCTGTGTCGCGCAGCACGATGGCCGTGTGATCGACATGGCCGGGGACAGCGTGCTGGCAGTCTTCCCCAGTGTGACCGAGGCCCTCAGAAGTGCAGTGGATATCCAGTGCGAGCTGGCTGAGCGCAACGCGGCCCTGCCGCCCGCGGGCCGGATGCAGTTACGGCTGGGGGTTCACCTCGGTGAGATTCTCCTGGGTGATGATGCGCCATACGGCGATGCGGTGAACCTCGCCGCGCGCCTCGAAG
>Ga0209498_1001833_pt1 | contig 12924 bp, 11 predicted proteins | sample WalLakDeSediment_FD_184131 | JGI IMG/M metagenome (GOLD analysis project Ga0209498, IMG submission 184131) | Lake sediment microbial communities from Walker lake, Nevada to study Microbial Dark Matter (Phase II) - Walker Lake 11/02/13 Deep... | ecosystem: Environmental > Aquatic > Freshwater >...
GCGGCGGCCTCGTCGTCGTCGAGCTCACCGAGTTCCTGTTCGATCTTGGCGGACACGACGGCGACCGCCGCGCCCTCGGCGGCCGCGCGGGCGCGCACGCCGTCCACGTAGGCGTTCCCCCGGACGACGTCGCCTTCGGGGACGTTGCAGACGAACACGACCGGCTTGGCGGTCAGCAGCCGCAGGTCGTCCGGGATCGGCAGCCCGGTGGCGCGGGCCTGGCGCCCGTCGGCGAGGGCGGTCCGCAGCGCCTCGACCTGGGCCAGGGTCTCGGCCTCCTCAGCGTGGCCGCCCTTGGCGGCGCGGCGCAGGCGCTCGGCGCGGCGCTCCAGCGTGGCGAGGTCGGCCAGCGCCAGTTCGGTCTCGATCGTGTCGATGTCGGCGACCGGGTCGATGCGGCCGCCCACGTGGACGACGTTGGCATCGTCGAAGCAGCGCACGACGTGGGCCACGGCCGCCACCTCGCGGATGTGGCCGAGGAACTGGTTCCCGAGGCCCTCGCCCTTGTGGGCGCCCGCCACCAGTCCGGCGATGTCGACGAACTCGACGGTGGTGGGCACGATCGGGGGCACGCGCTCGCCCTTGGTGAACAGCCGCGCCAGCGTGTCGAGCCGCGGGTCGGGCACGGCCACCACGCCCACGTTGCGGTCGATGGTGGCGAACGGGTAGTTGGAAGCCTCGACCCGGGCACGGGTGATGGCGTTGAACAGGGTGCTCTTGCCGACGTTGGGTAGGCCGACGATGCCGATTCCGAACATGGGTCGCTCCTAGGGTCCGTGCGCGGGCGACGACGCGTTGCCACCGCCGGCGTCGCCACGAGCGCATGAGTCTAGCAGGGTGGGGCGCACGCGCGGCGCCACGCGCGACCCCGTCCGCGGCCGGCCGCCGGTGCGTGGTAGCCTCGCGGCCATGCCCGTCGCCGACCCCGACACCGTGCGCGTCGGCGTGCTCGGGGCCGGATCGGTCGGCGCCGCGCTGCTGCGCCTGCTGGCCCGTCACCCGCGGCTGGCCGTCACGGCCGTGCTGGTGCGCGACCCCGAGCGGCCGCGCGACCTGGGCGCGCGGCCGCCGCGGTTGACGACCGATCCGGAGGAGGCGCTGGCCGACGCCGACATCGTCGTGGAGCTGCTGGGGGGCATCGAGCTGCCGACCCGGCTCATGGCCGCGGCCGCCGCACGCGGTGCGCGCCTCGTCACCGCCAACAAGGCCGCGCTGGCCGAGCGCTGGGCGACCTGGCGCCCGTGGGTCGAGGCGGGGCGCGTCGGCTTCGAGGCCGCGGTGATGGCGGGGACGCCGGCGGTGGGGCCGCTCGCCGGTGCGCTGCGCGGGTCGCGCATGCGGTCGCTGGAGGCGGTGCTCAGCGGGACTTGCGCCTTCCTGATCGGCGAGCTGGAGCGGGGCGTGGCCTTCGCGGACGCGCTGGCGGAGGCGCAGCGCCTGGGTTTCGCCGAGGCCGACCCGTCGCTCGATGTCGACGGCTGGGACGCCGCCCACAAGGTCACCGTCCTCGCGCGGCTGGCCGTCGACCCGGACCTCGCGTGGTCGGCCGTGCGGCCGCACGTGCGCGGCGTCCGCCACCTGACGCCCGACGCGGTTCGGGCCGCGCGGGCCGCCGGACGGCGGATGCGGCTGGTCGCCTTCGTCGAGCCCGACGGGGCCGGCGGTTGGCGGGTGGGCGTCGAGCCCCGCGCCGTCGCCGCCGACCATCCGTTGGCGTTCCTGGCCGACGGTCGCAACGCGCTCGTCTATCGGGGCGATGCCGTCGGCGAGGTGTGGATCGCCGGGCCGGGCGCGGGCGCGGAGGTGACGGCCAGCGCGGTGCTGGCCGACGTCCTGCAGGCCGCCCGTGGCGAGCGCGGGCCGAGCCCCGCGGAGCGGCTCGTGCCGTCGGCATGACGGGCGCCCCCGGCTTCGTCAGCACCCGCGATCTCCAGGGGCGCGGCGTGCCGTTCGAGACCGCCCTGCTGGGCGGCCTGGCGCCGGACGGTGGCCTGTACGTGCCCGACCGGATCCCCGCGATCGCGCCGGGTTGGCGGGCGGCCGGATCGTTGGCCGACGCCGCCGAGGCGACGCTGGCGCCCTGGTTCGAGGCGGACGAGGCGCCCGGCTGGCTGGCCGACGCCCGCGCCGCCATGGACTTCGTAGTTCCGCTGCGCCGGCTGGACGACGCCACCTGGCTGCTGGAGCTGTTCCATGGCCCCACCCGGGCGTTCAAGGACGTCGCCGCCCGCACCCTGGGCCGCTGGTGGGCGCGCGCCCTCGCGCGCCACGGGCGTCGAGCGCTGGTGCTGGTCGCCACCTCGGGCGACACCGGCGGCGCCGTGGCGGCCGGTATGGCGGGCGTCCCCGGCCTCGAGGTGATCGTCCTGTTCCCCCGCGCGGGGGTCAGCCCGGTGCAGCGCGCGCAACTCACCGCCGTGCGCCCCGGCGTGCGCGCGTTGGCCGTGGACGGGAGCTTCGACGACTGCCAGCGGCTGGTGAAGGAGGCGTTCCGCGACCCCGCTCTGAGCGACCTGCCGCTCACCAGTGCGAACAGCATCAACCTCGGGCGCTGGCTGCCGCAGGCCGCCTTCCACGTGTGGGGCCTCGCGCAGCTCGCGCAGGCCGGCGTCGACCCGGCCCAGACGGCGGTCGTCGTCCCGTCCGGCAACCTCGGCGACCTGGCGGCGGGGCTGTTGGCGGCCGCGATGGGCGCCGCTCCGGCGCGCCTCGTGGCGGCCCACAACGCCAACGCCTACCTGGCGGAGCGCCTCGCCGGCCGCCGGGCGCCGTTCGACTTCCCCCCGACGGTGGCGACCCTGTCGAACGCCATGGACGTCGGGGCACCGTCGAACTTCGAGCGCCTGCACGCCCTGTGGGGCGATCGCCCGCCCGTGCCGCTGACCGCGGAGCGGGTCGACGACGCGGCCACCCTCGCGCGTATCGCCGAGACCCACCGGCGGACGGGCGTGGTGGTGTGCCCGCACACCGCCGTCGGGCTCGAGGTGGCCGACCGAATCCGCCGACGCGCCGGCGGGGCCCGCCAGTGCGTCGCCGGGGACGAGCGGGGCGGACCCGCGCCCGGCGCCTGGCTGGTGCTCGCGACGGCGCACCCCGCGAAGTTCCCGGAGGTGGTCGCGCGCGCGCTACCCGGCGTGGCGGTCGAGGACGAGGTCCTGGCCGCGCTCGCGGCGGCGCCGCGCGCGGAGACGGCGCTGGCGCCGACGCTGAGCGCGTTGCGCCGGGAGATCAGGCGCCCGGCGCGCGCGCGAACGGACCCCGCTCGTCGCCGCCTAGGTGCATGACGCGGGCCTCGTGCATGAGCTTGCGCAGGTGCGCCAGCAGCGAACGTTCGGCCAGGTCGTGCGCGCGCGGGTCGATCCCGGGGTAGACCGCCGCCCGCAGCGCCTCGAGCGTCGCCGGCCCGGCGGCCAGTGCCGCCCACACCTCGCGCTCGCGTTCGAGCCGATGGGCGCGTGCCTCGTCGAGGACGCGGCGCCCGTCCGTTCGCGGGGGCCCGTGGGCCGGCGCCACCAGCACCGGGTCGAGGGCGGCCGCGCGCGCCACCGCGTCGAGGTAGTCCGCGACGTCGCCGTCGGGCAGGCCCACCCACGAGGAGCCGCGCCCGGCGACGAGGTCGCCGGCCACCAAGGTGCGGTCGTCGGGCAGCCAGAACGCGAGGTGGTCGGACGCGTGGCCGGGCGTGTCGATCGCCTCGAGCACCACCGGGCCCGCCACGAGACGCCGGCCCGGCGACAGCGGCCGGGCGCGCGCGCCCGGCGGCAGGCGGCCCGCGAGGCGCTCGGGCAGGCGGCGCAGGCCGACGCGATGGAGCAGGACGTCGACCGGCCCGTGCCGCCGCAGGACCCCCGGCACGCCTGCCAGGTGGTCGTGATGCGTGTGCGTGAGCAGCACGCCCTTGAGCGTCCGCAGGCCGGCCGCGGTCAGCAGCGCGTCGATGGCCGCGTCGGCCGCGTCGCCGGCGCCGCCCGGGTCCACCAGCCAGCCGACGCCCTGACCGCCGATGAGGTAGGCGTTGGTGCCCTGCCACGGCGGTGGGGTGTCGCTCGGCACCGCCACCCCCCACAGCCCGGCCGACCACCGGCGCGGCGGGTCGCCGACGTTCATCGCGCGAGGAGCGCGGCGCGAGCGATGTCCGTCGCGGAACCCGGGTCGGTGGGGAGATCGGGGACCACGCCCCGACCCTCCCAGGTGGGGGCACCGAGCGGCGCCAGGACCCCCGTGGCGATCCAGGCCTGGGCGCCGTCCCGCAGGCAGAACGGCAGCACCGCCTCCACGTTGCCCGCGGTCGTGGCGCCGACCACCAGGGCCCGCCCCTGCGCCTGCAGGGCGCCGGCGAGCCCCTCGGCGGCGCTGTGCACGTCGCCATCGACCAGCACCGCCAGCGGCAGCGACGTCGCGGGCGTGCCCAGCGCGGGGTAAGGGAGCGGCAGCGACCAGCGGGTGAGCGCGCGCCACAGCAGGCCGCGGGTGAACACGCCGGCGACCTGCATCATGGTCACCAGCCGGCCGCCGGGGTTGCCGCGCAGGTCGAGGACGAGCGCCGCGGCACCGCCCCGCTCGAGCTCGATCACGGCCTGGCGCACGCCGTCGGCGACGCCGGCCTGCACCAGGTCGCCGACGCGCAGGTAGCCGATGCCGTCGGGCCAGGCGCCGAAGGTGACGGGGCCGGCGGACCGGAGCCCCGGCGGCGCGTCGGCGGCCTCGCTGCCGCCGGCCCCCACGCCCTGGCCGAAGTAGCCGATGCAGGGCAGGTCGCCCAGGGCCTCGCGCTGCTCCGCGACCCGAGCGGCCGGCAGGTAGCGGCTGTGGTCGTCGCCGATGGCCTCGTACATCTCCACCAGCAGGTCGTCGAGCGCGGCCTCGTCGGCCACCGTTCGGGCGCCGAACGCCCGCCGCGCGTCGTCCCAGTCGATCGCGCTGAGGCTCAGGTCCCAGTAGCGCTCATGGACGAGTCTCCAGGCCACCTCGAAGCGGGCCGACGAGCCCGCCACCGGCGGCTCGCTCGCGCGCGCCACGTCGAGGACCTCGGCCGCCAGCAGCAGGGCCAGCGCCACGATCGTCTGGAGCGCGTGCGGGTGGGCGCGGCGCGCGCCGGTCACCGCCGCCCGGTGATGGGCGCCGCGGTCTCGCTGCCCAGCTGGGCGTGTCGCACGAGCATGGCGCGGTCGATGACCACCCGTTGGGCGCCGATCTCGCGGGTCGTGAGGGCGCCCGCCACGTTCGCCAGCCATGCCGCCTCGTACAGGTCGTGCCCGTCGAGCAGGGCGCCGACGAAGGTCGCCGCGTAGACGTCGCCGGCGCCCGTGGTGTCCACGACGCCGTCGATCTCGAACGCCTCGACCAGCTCCGAGCGCTCGGGTGTGACCACGATCGAGCCCATCTCACCGACCTTCACGACCACCTGTTCGATGCCGCGTGCGCGGAGGCCGGACACGGCGTCGGAGATCGAACTCTCGCCCGTGAGCTTGAAAAGCTCGCGCTCGTTCATCAGGACCACCTCGACGCCGTCCAGGAGCGGAACCAGCCCGTCCTGCAGGGCGTTGACGGCGCCCGTGCCCATGTCCACGAACACCCGCACACCGGCGTTCTTCGCCAGCTGCAGCGCGCGCAGCGCATAGGTGCGCTGGGGGCCGGTCACCAGGCTGTACGCGCTGACGACCAGCGCGTCGCGGTGGACCACGTGTTCCGGTCGCAGGGCGCGGGCGTCGAGCTCGCGCGAGGCGCCGGCCGCCCCGATCATCGTGCGCTGGCCGTCCGGCGTCACCAGGATGGTGACGTTGCTCGTCTGCAGGTGCGGGTCCGCCTGCACCAAGCTGAGGTCGGCACCGGAGGAGCGCAGGTGCTTGAGCGCCAGCGAGGAGAACGGACCGGTCCCGACGCGGGTCGCGATCGCGACGTCGTGCCCCAGGCGGGCCAGCGCGGTCGCCATGGTCCCGCCGGAGCCGCCCGGCTCCATGACGGCGAGCGTGGCGCTCACCTCGCCGCCCGACTCGGGCAGCGCATCGATGAAGTACATCTGGTCGACGGTGGCGTCGCCGATCACCAGCAACTGGGCCATGCAGCGTTCTCCTACCGGGGCCTGGCCCCGGGTGGCGTCCGACGGTTTCCCCGCGTGTCGCCCGCGCAGTATACGCCCCGTGGCGCCGGCGCGCGTGTCACCCCTCGTCCGCGCGCTGGCCCGGCGCCGGACGGAGCAGGCGTGCGAGCCGCCGGAAGGTCCCCAGGTCGAGCGTCTCGGCCCGCGCGCGGGGGTCCAACGCCAGCGCGGCCATCGCGTTCAGGACGCGGGCGGGGTCGTCGCCGGCGGCGCGCAGGTTGGCGAGGAGCGTCTTGCGCCGGTGGCGGAAGCCGTCGCGCACCACGGCGAAGGTCCACGGATCGGGGATCGCCGCCGGGTCCAGGTCGACGCGCACGACGGCCGAGGTGACGCGCGGCGGCGGCAGGAAGGCGCCCGGCGGCACGCGGCGCACGATCCTCGCGCGGCCGTGGTGGGCCACCCACAGCGACAGGCTGCCGTACGGGGCGCTGCCGGGAGCGGCCACCAGCCGGTCGGCGACCTCCTTCTGCACCAGCACCACCGCCCGCCTGAAGCGGCCGCAGGCGAGGACGCGCGAGAGGACGCCGGTGCCGACCTGGTAGGGGAGGTTGGCCACGAACACGGCGCCGGCGGCGGCCCGCTCCAGGTCGACGCGCAGGGCGTCGGCCCGCACGACCTCGACGTGCGGCCAGGGGGCGAGGGTCTCGGCCAGGAGCGGGAGCAGCCGGCGGTCGAGTTCGACGGTCACGACCCGCCGTACGCGGCGGGCGAGCTCCACCGTCAGCGTCCCGAGGCCGGGACCCACCTCCCACGCCTCGTCGTCGGGCGCCAACTCGGCGGCCGAGACGATCGCGCCGAGCGGCGCGCGATCGATCAGGAAGTGCTGACCCAGGGACTTGTCGGCGGTCAGGCCATGGCGCTGCAAGAGCTCGCGGACGACCCGCGGCGACGTGAGGTCGGGCGTCTGCGGCGGCGCCTCAGCCGCGGCCGACGCGGTCCGTGACGACGGCATCGAGGCGCTCCAGGGCGCCGCCGAGGTCGGTGCCGGTGACGATCGCGAGCTCGGAGGCCAGCATCGACTTGGCGGTGTCGAGGACCTCGCGCTCGGTCGCGGCGAGGCCCTTCTCGAGGTCGCGGCGAGCGAGCACGCCGATCAGCCGCGCCAGCTCGTACGCGCCACCGCGGCCGAGGATCTCCTGCTCGACGCGGTAGCGCGGTGGCCACTGCAGCGGCAGGTTGAGGTCGCCCTTGACGATCGCTTCGAACAGCCGCTCCACCTCGTCGGCGCCGATCGTGTGACGCAGGCCCACCTCCTGGCCCCGCCGGAGGGGGACGAGCACCTCCATGTCGCCCTTGACGAAGACGACCTTGAGGTACTCGTGCGTCTGGCCCAGCACCTCGCGCGTGGTGCGCTCCTGGACGACGCCGGCACCCTGCGTCGGGTACACGACGAGATCACCGACTTGGAACGTCACCCGGCGCCTCCACCCGCGCACGGTACCACGCACCCATCCGCGTCACGCGCGCAGGCCGCGACGCCCTGGGGCGCGGGCGGCGCCCTTGCCGCCGCCGGGGCCGGGCCCCTTCGGCGGCAGCTGTGGCAGCCTCAGTTCGCGACCCATGAGCCGCGCCTCCAGCTCGCGGATGCGGTCGCGCACCGCCGCCGCCTTCTCGAAGTCGAGGGCCTCGGAGGCGCTCCACATCTCGTTCTCGAGCAGCGCCAGCTCCTGCCGCAGGTCGTCCTCGAGCAGCTCCCGCTCCCACGGCGCCACCGGCGCGACCGGGGCGTCCCCCACATCCGCCGCGGCGTCGCCGCGGATGACCTCCTGGATGCGCTTGCGAATCGTCTCGGGGGTGATCCCGTGACGCTCGTTGTAGGCCAGCTGCTTCGCGCGCCGGCGGTCGGTCTCCTCGATGGCGGCGCGCATGGCGTCGCTGACCTCGTCGGCGTAGAGGATCACCTCGCCGTGGACGTTGCGGGCGGCGCGGCCGATCGTCTGGATCAGGCTGCGCTCGCTGCGCAGGAAGCCGGTCTTGTCGGCGTCGAGGATGGCCACCAGCGACACCTCGGGGAGGTCGAGCCCCTCGCGCAGGAGGTTGATGCCGACCAGCACGTCGAAGTGGCCGAGGCGCAGGTCGCGGATGATCACCTGGCGCTCCACCGCATCGATGTCGCTGTGCATGTAGCGCACGCGGATGCCCTGCTCGGCGAGGTACTCGGTGAGGTCCTCTGCCATGCGCTTGGTCAGGGTGGTCACGAGCACGCGTTCGCTCGCCTTCACCCGCTCGCGGGCGGCGAAGATGAGGTCGTCGATCTGCCCGCGCGACGGCCGCACCACCACGCTCGGATCGACCAGGCCGGTGGGGCGGATCACCTGCTCCACCACCTGATCGGACATGCGCAGCTCCTGCTCGGCCGGCGTCGCGGAGACGAACACCACCTGGCCGACCCGGTCGAAGAACTCCTCCTGCTGCAGCGGCCGGTTGTCGAGCGCCGCGGGCAGCCGGAAGCCGTAGTCCACCAGCGTCCGCTTGCGCGCCTGGTCGCCGTTGTACATGCCGCGGATCTGCGGCACCATCACGTGCGACTCGTCCAGGAACACGAGCGCGTCGTCGGGGAGGTAATCGAGAAGGGTGAAGGGCGGCTCGCCGGGCGCCCGCCCGTCGAGGTAGCGCGAGTAGTTCTCGATGCCGCTGCAGTAGCCGAGGGTGCGGAGCATCTCGACGTCGTACATGGTGCGCTCGCGCAGTCGCTGCTGCTCGAGCAGCTTGCCGCTGCGCTCGAAGAAGCGCAGGCGGTCGTGCAAGTCGGCCTCGATCCGCTCCACCGCGGGTCGCAGGGTCTCGAACGGCGTCACGTAGTGCTTGGCGGGGAAGACGGTCAGCCCCGTGAGGGGGCGCGTCGCGTCGCCGGTGACGGGGTCGATCACGCTGAGCGCGTCCACCTCGTCGCCCCACAGCTCGATCCGCACCGGCGACTCGTCGTAGGCGGGCCACACCTCGACGACGTCGCCCCGCGCGCGGAAGCGCCCCGGCGCCAGTTCGACGTCGTTGCGCTCGTACTGCTGCTGCACCAGGCGCCCCAACAGCGCATCGCGGTCCATGCGCACGCCGGGGGCCAGCACCAGGTTGAGCCGGGCGTACTCGGTGGGCGACCCGAGGCCGTAGATGGCCGACACCGAGGCGACGACCACGACGTCGCGGCGGGTCAGCAGGCTGCGGGTGGTCGAGTGCCGCAGGCGCTCGAGCTCGTGGTTGATGTTCGCGTCCTTCTCGATGAACAGGTCGCGCGCGGGCACGTACGCCTCGGGCTGGTAGTAGTCGTAGTAGGAGATGAACATCTCGACCGCCGCGTCGGGGAAGACGTCGCGGAACTCGGCGGCCAGCTGGGCCGTCAGGATCTTGTTCGGGGCCAGCACCAACGCCGGCCGCTGGGTCGCCTCGATCACCTGGGCCATCGTGAAGGTCTTGCCGGTGCCGGTGGCGCCGAGCAGCGTCTGGAAGCGCAGGCCGTCGCCGAGGCCGGCCACCAGGCCGCGGATGGCTTCGGGCTGGTCGCCGCTGGGGACGAAGGGCGCCTGGACGCGGAGGGGCATCCTGACACTCTAGCCCCGCCGGGCGGGGCGCCGTCGTAGCATGGCGAGGAACCCACGGTGCGTGAGCGCGGCCCGCGGCCGCCCTTACGACGCGAGAGGAGAGAGCCATGCCCGTGCGTACCGCCACCGGCGTCTGGCGCGGCGACCTGAAGGGCGGCGACGGCACCGTCGCGCTCGGCAGCGGCGCCTTCGAAGGCCCCTATTCGTTCTCGTCGCGCTTCGAGGAGGGCCCCGGCACCAACCCCGATGAGCTCATCGCCGCCGCCCACGCCGGCTGCTTCGCGATGGCCTTCGCCAACGGTCTCGCCGGCGCCGGGTTCACGCCCACCGAGGTGCGGGTCGAGGCACGCGTCCACCTGGGCCGCGACGACCGGGGCGCCGCGATCACCAAGATCGAACTGGTCTGCCGCGCCACCGTGCCCGGCATCGACGAGGTCACCTTCGCCGCCGAGGCCGAGGCCGCCAAGACCGGCTGCCCGGTCTCCAAGGCGCTGGCGGCGGTGCCCATCACGCTCGATGCGGCGCTGACCTGAGGGCCCAGGACCAGCACGCGCTCCTCGAGGCGCTGGCGGATCCCGCCTGCGCCGTCTGTCTCACCGTGGCCGGTGCCTCGCGCGCGTACCTGCGGGGCGTGCTCGGCGACGGCGTCAACGACGTTCAGCTGCGTGCCGACTGGCGCCGGCGGGGTGGGCTGTGCCCGCGCCACTGGCGGGTGTGGCGCTCGCTCGAGTCGCCGGCGCTGTCGTCGACGGTCCTGCTGCGCGACCTGCTGGGCAGCGCCATCGAGGGCGCGCCGCCCGCGGCTGCCCGGGGCCCATGGCCGGGGCCGCGCCGGCGGCCGGTGGGCGCCGATCCCGAGGCGGGCGCCGCCCGCTGCCCCGCGTGCGGGCTCGAGGCGCAGGCGGAGCGCCGCTACCTCGACGCGCTGGCGCGCCTGCCGCCGGCCAAGCTCGAGGGGGCGCTGGCGGGCGGCCGCGGCTTCGCCTGCGTCCGGCACCTGGCGGCGCTGCCCGACGGCCCCGTGCGCGCACGCCTCGGCGCCCGCCTGAGCGACCTGGTCGCCGATCTCGACACGTTCCTGCGCCTCAGCGACCACCGCCACGCCGGCGAGCCGATGGGGGCGGCCGGGGACGCCTGGCTGCGGGCCATTCGCGCGTTGGGCGGCGACGTGTAGCGCCGGCGCCGCGGGGGCTCAGCGGTCCTCGGCGTCGCGGAACTGCCGCTCGTAGAGGTCGGCGTAGAGCCCACCGGCCGCGAGCAGCTCGGCGTGGCGGCCGGTCTGCACGACCCGTCCCTGGTCGAGGACCACGATGCGGTCGGCGTTCAGGACGGTCGAGAGCCGATGGGCGATGACGAAGGTGGTCCGTCCCCGCATGAGGTGGTCGAGCGCCACCTGCACCAGCGCCTCGGACTCGCTGTCGAGCGACGAGGTCGCCTCGTCGAGCACCAGGATGCGCGGGTCCTTGAGCAGCGCCCGCGCGATCGCGATGCGCTGCCGCTGCCCGCCCGACAGCTTCACGCCGCGCTCCCCCACGATGGTGGCGTACCCGTCGGGGAAGGCGCGCACGAAGCCGTCGGCGTTGGCGGCCTCGGCCGCGGCCACCACCTCGGCGTCGCCCGCGTCGGGCCGCGCGTAGCGCACGTTGTCGGCGATGGTGCCCGAGAACAGCAGCGTCTCCTGCGGCACCACCCCCACGTGGCCGCGCAGCGCGCGCGGGTCGAGGTCGCGCAGGTCGACGCCGTCGAGCGTGATGCGCCCCTCGACCGGGTCGTGGAAGCGCGAGATCAGCGTGACCAGCGTGCTCTTGCCGGCGCCCGAGGGGCCGACCAGGGCGACCACCTCGCCCGGCCGCGCGCCCAGGTCGATGCCGTCGAGCACCCATGCGTCGCCGCGGTCGCCGTAGCGGAAGCGGACGCCCTCGAAGCGCACCTCGCCCCGCACGGCGGTCAGCTCCACGGGCGCGGCGGGCTCCGGCAGGTCGGCGTCCGTGTCGAGGATCTCGAAGATGCGCCGGGACGCCCCGATCGCTTCCTGGATCTGGCTGTAGAGGCCCGCGAAGGTGCCGATGGAGCCGGCGACGATCACCGTCAGCAGCAGGAAGGTGATGAGCGTTCCCGGCGCCAGGGTGCCCGCCAGGGCCTGCTGTCCTCCGTACCACAGCACCACGCCGATGCCGGAGAACATCGCCAGGATCACGGTCGGGACGAAGATGGCGCGCAGGCGCGCGCGGCGCACCGCCGAGCCGAAGGCCGTGTCGATCGCGGCCCCGTAGCGGGCGGCCTCGCTGCGCTCCGCCGTGAACGACTGCACGATGCGGATGCCGACCAGGGCCTCCTCGGCCCTGGCGTTCGCTTCCGCGACCTCGTCCTGGAAGGCCGTGCTGATGCGGCGCAGGCGCCGGCCGAAGACGGCCGTGGCGATGATGACGGGCGGCAGGATGACCAGCATCACCAGCGTCAACTGGGTGCTGATGAAGAAGAGCACGATCACGCCGCCGACGAGCGAGATGCCCTGGTTGATGAACTGCGCCACGGCCTGCGAGACCGCGGCCTGCACGGTGGCGATGTCGCTGGTGAGCCGCGAGGTGATCTCGCCGGTCTTGCGTTCCTCGAAGAAGCGCAACGAGAGCCCCATGAGGTGCTCGAAGAGCTGCTTGCGCAGGTCGGCCACGACTGCCTCGCCGACGTACCCGAGCTGGAACACGCGCAGGAAGTTGAAGCCGGCCTGCGCCAGGAACACGGCCGCCAGCACCAGTCCGATCCGGTTGAGGTCCGCTGGGGTGGCGGTCAAGGCGGTCGCCTGGGCGCCATCGGCACCCCGAAGGATGCCTCCTAGCCCCGTGCCTCCCTGGGCTCCGAAGGCGGTGTTGAACAGGTCCCCCACGATGACGGGGAAGGCCACGCCCAGTAGCGCGGCGACGCCCGAGGCCGCCACCGCCAGCCACAGGCGCCAGCGGTACGGTCGGGTGACGCCCCATAGGCGGCGCAGCTGGCGCCAGTCGAAGCGCCCCGCAGGGTTGGATGCACGAGGTCGGGGACGCATGCGGCAGTGTATCCGAGGCGATGGCGAGCCCGCGCCCAACGTCGAGCGCCGCGGGGTCGTCGGCCCTCGTGCGCCATGAAGGGAACGCCCCGCATAGCGGGGCGCCCTGACTGCGATCGAGGTCGTCGGCGGGCATGTGCGCGGCGCGCCGCCCGGGTGTCAGCCCTTCACCGCACCGGCCGTCAGGCCCGCCACGATGCGGTTCTGGAACACCAGCACCAGCACGATCAGCGGTACCGTCACCA
>Ga0209498_1001835_pt1 | contig 12919 bp, 10 predicted proteins | sample WalLakDeSediment_FD_184131 | JGI IMG/M metagenome (GOLD analysis project Ga0209498, IMG submission 184131) | Lake sediment microbial communities from Walker lake, Nevada to study Microbial Dark Matter (Phase II) - Walker Lake 11/02/13 Deep... | ecosystem: Environmental > Aquatic > Freshwater >...
CCACTCGATAGGGAACAGGCATTAGAAACGGTGCTCGAACAAACAGGCGCCATTTTCGTTCATCCATCCAATGATTTTCACGTAATCGCAGGACAGGGTACAGCAGCATTGGAGCTTTTCCAAGCAGTACCCAACTTGGATATCGTCATGACACCGGTTGGAGGCGGAGGATTGCTGGCGGGAACAGCATTGTCGGCAAAGGCGCTATCCCCCCACACACGGGTCATCGGTGCAGAACCCAAGTCGGTGGATGATGCGGCCCGTTCCTTGAGGGATGGCTGCATCTATCCACCCACCAATGCTTATACCGTAGCCGATGGGTTGCGCACTTTCCTGGGTGATGTTAACTTCCCAATCATCCGTGAGAACGTAAGCGAAATTGTCACTGTGGGCGAAGAAGTGATCGTCGCTGCGATGCGGTTGATTTGGGAACGGATGAAAATCATCGTCGAACCTTCAGCGGCAGTACCGGTAGCGGCGTTATTTGAGCATCCCGATTTGTTCTGCGGACTTCAGATTGGCATCATTCTTTCGGGAGGGAATGTAGACCTGGATCACCTGCCCTGGTAGCGTCAACGGCCTTTGAGCATCCAGCTACGCGCGTCTAAAGATCCGTTACTGGTCCGCCCGCGCACGCTTTGGCCAGCGTCTCCGCCAGTTCTCTAAGCCCCGGCGGTTTTTGGATAGACGCGACCACGCCGGTTGCGTGTAAAGCCTCGCGCTCGTCCTTCAACGGATATCCGGTCATCACCACCACGCGCAACGCTGGAGCGAGCTGATGTAACGCTTGCGCCAGCGCCTTGCCCCCCATCTCTGCCATCACCAGGTCGCTGAGCACCAGGGCAATCTCATCACGGTGTTCGGCGAAAACGTTCAAGGCCACTTTACCGTTCTCGGCTTCCAATACGCGATAGTTTAGGAGTTCTAGGCTGGCGACGATAGCCGCGCGGGCAGCGGCGTTATCCTCCACCACCAGAATCGTCTCGCCGTGGCCTAGTCGCAGGTCGTCGAGCATGTCTGTAGCGGGCGCTTCAGGCTGCGCCAGCGCGGGGAAGTAAAGGAAAAAGGTTGTACCCACCTTCATCTCGGTACGCACATCGATAACTCCATCGTGGCTAGAAACGATCCCATACACCTGCGACAATCCCAAGCCGGTGCCTTCGCCCACCGGTTTGGTCGTGAAGAAGGGGTCATAGATAAAGGGTAGCGCCTCATCGGGGATGCCCGACCCCGTATCCGAAAGCGAAATGAGCACCCAATCCCCCACAGCCATGTCGGGCATTGGGGCATATTTCGGGTTGGTGACCCGCAAGCGCGTCACCTCAATGCTCAACGTCCCCCCATCCGGCATTGCATCGCGCGCGTTGACCACCAGATTCATCAACACTTGCTGCATCCGCGTGGGATCGGCATCGATCACGTAGTCATCTACACCGTAGGTAAAATCGACGCGGATGCTCTCCGGGAGCGTACGCTCCCACAGTTTGACCTGTTCCTTGAGTAGAGGAATAACGTCAAGTGGGAGTCGATCCAGCACCGTGCTACGGCTGAAGTCCAGGATTTGGTTGATGAGTTCAGCAGCCCGATGCGCTTGACTGGCAATGATGGCCAGGCGCTCTTGCAAGTGCGCAGGCAGGTTCGGCGCCCGCAGCGACATCTGGCTGTAAAGCACAATGCCAGCGAGGATATTGTTGAAGTCATGGGCAATCCCAGCAGCAAGTTGCCCTACCGTCGCCAGGCGATCCTGGCGCTGTACTGTTTCGCGGAAAGCCTGTTCTTCGGTGACGTCACGGACGACGAGCACCCAGCCGCCCATCATCGGCCCGGTCTCAATGGCGCGAGCGGTAATCTGGAAGTGGCGCCGATTCGCCTCAATCTCGTGCCAGAGTCCACGGGGCGGCGGGCTGAGCAACTCAGAAATGGAGTGTCCCGCAAGCGCCGTCAACTTTTGGCCGGTTTTCCAGACTTCACTCTCCGACAATATGTGCAAATAGGCCAGCGCAGAAGGGTTGCACAAGAGCAAGCACAGTTCAGCATCCAACAAGAACACGCCTTCGGAGACAGTATCCATGATTTGTTGCATCTGTAACGTCTGTTCCTGGATTTGCTGCAACAATCGTTCGCGTTCTTGCTCCGACTGTTTTCGTTCGGTGATATCCAAAGCCGTAAAAGTGACAACGGTAGCGAAATCGGCGGGGTCAAGGGGCGTCGAACTAAGCCACACATCGAGGATCTGCCCATCTTTACGCTGCCAGCGCGTTTCAACCGTGCCGATCCCATGTTCGCGGATTTGACGGTACTTCTCTCGCCCCACATACTCGAAATCTTGATCGGTAGGATAAAGCACGCGGGCGCTTTGACCGACCAGTTCATCTTGCGTATATCCTGTCATCTCGCAGATGCGCTCGTTAACTTGCAGTAACACACGGTTGGATATCAAACCAATGCCGATAGAAGCCGCGCTGAAGATACTGCGCAACGTCGCGGCGCTGTGCTCGAGCGCCGCTTCAGCGCGCTTGCGCGCAGTGATGTCCGTAGCCATAATGAACACCTTGCCCCACGTCTCCTCGTAACCGGAGACGAGTGTCGCCTGGAACAAGGTGTCTATCAACTCGCCGTTCAGCTTGCGGCCCACGATTTCGCTCTCGAAGCGCCGTTGCCGGTGCAGGAAAGCAATCAACTCGTCGGCAAAGGAGGCCAGGGATTGCTCGACAAAAAAGCTGTCCAACCCGTGCAAAAGCGCAGCTTTATCCGCAGCGCCGAACAACGTTGCCGTAGCCTGATTGACATTGACGATCTTAACGAGAGAAGCGCAATGCTGCACCACGTCCGGGTTGTCGTGGAAGTAACGTTCAACATCATCCACGCCAGCCGCGCGCAAGTCATCCAGATAGGCTTTAACCGCGCTAAAGTCTTCCTCCCACACGGAGAAAGGAGCTTCTTCGAAAAGGCCGCGATAACTGGCCTCACGCTCGGCCAATCGCCGCTCCAAATCACGCCGGTACAGCGCCGCCTGCACCGCGTGGCTCAACGCACGGGCAGAAACGGGCTTGAGCAGATAGCCGTGTGGGGCAGTGATGCCAACGTGCTGCAAGTGGAGCGCATCATCGGGGCATGCGAGGTAGAGCATGGGGGTATCAGGGCCCACGGGCAACTTCTCGGTGACTTGCAGACTATCCAGGGCGCAGCCCGGCGCAATGTCCATGACAATCAGCGCGGGCGCAGTTTCCCCAACAGATTGAAGAGCGTCGCTCACTGCCGCTACACGTACCATCATCTCGCCATCCGCGCGCAACATCTCGGCGACATCGCCAACCGCCACGGACGCATCCCCTACGATCAGGATGTAAAACTTCTCCATCATCATCATCCTTTTGCACATCCAGGCTGCAAGACGTTCAATGCATTATGTGCGTGTTGTGTACCTCCATACTACTCCTAACTCTCAACTTCGGCAAGGAGCGAGACCTATGCACAACCTCCCTTGGCAGCCGAGAGTTCTTTGGAGATGCCTTGCCCCCAGACCGGGATCGGGTACACTGAGAACCATAGACAAACCCATAACCACCACGAGGTGTTATTCATGAACATCAACAACGACCTGGAAACATTTGTGCAACAGCGTGTCGCTACGTACTTCGTGTCAGGCGACAACAACTGCGCTATGACCGTCTTGCGGGTGCTCTCCGAGGTATTCGAGACCCCGGTGGCTGAACCGGCCATCGACGCAGCGCAGTGTATGCCGGGCGCGGGCGGTGTAGATCACTTGTGCGGACTGATCTCCGGTGCGCTGATGTTCGTCGGCGTGTGGGGCGCACAGCAAGGGTTGCACCGTCAAACGCTACGACCGCTCACCAGCAGTTTCAGCCAGGCCGTGACAGAACGCTTCGGCAGCCTGATGTGCAGCGATCTGCGCCCCGCCGATGGCTGTGGCCCGCTGGCAGTCGCCTTCCTCACCTTCGCCATCCCGTATTTGGAAAGCCGTTTGAACGTTAAACGTTGACCCTTGCGAAGGTTTCTGAACCTTCGCAAGGGTGGAAGGGCTATGAGTACTGCTGTAGAACGGCCTCGGCTGTAGCGCGCACGCGCTCGACCAACTCTGGCGGTTCGAGCACCCGCACGGATTCTCCGTAACTGAGCACCCATCCCGTGGCCCATTCCAGCGTGGATGCGCCAAACTGCGCTATCACGGAACCGTCCGGGCGTTCCGTCAACGCCATCCAATGCCCGTACCGCTCGCGGATGTGGGGCGCAATGCCGGCATCGACATGCACGACGACGGTGAAGTTGTCCTCGAAGCGCAAGGTCTGCGTGATGTAGTCGCGCGCCGAAAAATCGCGTGGAATCGTGAACGCCGTCTTGAGCGGCGTCACGTGCTGGATGCGATCGACACGAAACGTGCGCATGGCCTGGCGCAGACAACAAAAGCCCACCAGATACCACAGCCCACCGTGGAACGTGAGCGCATAAGGCTCGACGTCGCGGCAGGTTTCCTCGAGGGCGAAGCTCTGGTAAACCAAGCGCACGCAGCGCCGTCCCACGATGCACTCGCGCAGCGTGTGGATGAGCGGCTCCCACGGGCGATAATCCCGCGCCGCCAGCCCACTGATGACGAGGCTCTGCCGTGCGCTCGCCACTTCGTGGCGCAGATCGTCGGGCAGCACGTTATCGAGTTTGGCCGTGACCGCCGTGACGGCGTCCTTGTACGTCTGCCCCCATACCTCGCCGACCAGGTTCGCGCCCATATAGAGGACGGTTGCCTCCTCCGCCGTGAAGATCAACGGCGGCAACTTGTAACCCCGCACCAACGCGAAACCGCCGTAAGGGCCGCGCTCGGAGTAGAGCGGAATCCCCAGCTCCTCCAGCATCCCCATATAGCGATGAATGGTGCGCTCGGAGACGCCCAACTCCTCGGCGAGGTCCGCCGCCTTCCACGTGGCGCGCGACTGCAACAACAAAATCAACGAAAGTAAACGCGTGGCAACGTTGCTCATAATCCGGCAAACATCCTCTTCAACTATACCTCAATGGTAGCGCAGTAAGACAATTTGTCAAATCCGCACCCAAAAAGCAGATATTTTTGCTCACACTTAAGCACCATAAAACTGGCGTAGATTAGGGCGATTCGCGATTTACGTTTGAAGAAGCATATCTTCAACACCTTGACAAAATCCCATCAAGGTATAAAATAATTAAAGTCACACTTTGATAATTCTATGTTTTAGATTAAAATATTTACAGATTCCAGACACATTCGCCACACCCTGACGCTTTGAGGAAAACAACCGTGAAACACGACACCGCTCGTCCAACCGGCATAACGGCCTTTACGATTATTTGGAGCGGCCAGATCCTTTCGCTACTCGGCACCGCTATCGGCCAATTCGGACTGACGCTGTGGGCCTTCGACGCCAGTGGGGGACAGGCGACACCGCTCGCCCTCATCGGCTTCTTCTTTACGGCATCGATGCTCATCTTCACACCCGTTGTCGGTGTCATGGTGGATCGCGCCGACCGCAAGCTGATGATGATGCTCAGCGACCTCGCGGCGGCTTGTGTGACGCTGTTCGTCCTGCTCCTCTATCTTAGCGGCGCGCTGCAAATCTGGCACCTCTACGTAGGCGCGTTTGTCGCCGGGACCTTCCAGGGATTCCAGTGGCCGGCGTATTCCGCCGCCATCAGCACCATGCTGGATAAGAAACACTACACCCGCGCCAACGCGATGTTGGAGACGGCAGGTTCCGCCTCGGGCATCCTGGCGCCGGTGCTCGCCGGGGCGCTTATCGGCCCGCTGGGGATCGTGGTCAGCAACACCTTTGATCCGGCGTTCGTCGCCAACCTGGACGGCAAACCGGGGTTACTAGGCTTGCTGGCCATCGACCTGTGCAGCGCCGCGTTCGCCATCGGCAGCTTGCTTTTCGTCCACATCCCCAAACCCGAACACTCCGCCGCCGGAGAGCAAGCGCGCGGCAAGTTTATCCACGAGGCGGCGTTCGGCTTCAAATACATCTTCAGACAACCGAGTTTGCTTGGCTTGCAGAGCCTCTTTATGATCGGTAACTTCTTTAGCACGCTCGGTTTTGCGATCTTCGCACCGATGATTCTGGCGCGCACCGGCAGCAATGAACTGGTTTTCGGCAGCGTGCAGACGGCGGCGGCTATGGGTGGTGTGGTGGGAGGCATTGCTATCGGAGTGTGGGGCGGCTTCAAGCGCCGCGTGCATGGCGTGCTGATCGGCTGGGCTGTGACCGGGCTAGGTATGGTAGGCTTCGGTGTATCACAGGCGCTCCCCGGATGGCTCGTGGCGGGCTTCTGCACCTCGCTTGTCATCCCCCTTATCAACGGCTCGAACCAGGCCATCTGGCAAGCCAAAGTCCCGCCTGATATTCAGGGCCGCGTTTTCGCCAGTCGCCGGATGATCGCCTGGATCATCAACCCGCTGGGCCAGTTGATCGCCGGGCCGCTCGCCGACCGCGCGCTTGAACCGGCGATGCAGGAGGGCGGCGCGCTCGCCCCGTTCTTCGGAGGACTCGCCGGCGCTGGCGCCGGCGCAGGGATGGGATTGCAATTCGCGCTTGCCGGCATCTTTGCCCTCCTCGTGGGGCTGGGAGGCTACCTCTTTCCCGCCATCCGCAACGCCGAAGACCTGCTGCCCGACCACGACGCCGCGCCTGCCGATTGACGCTCCCCCCATCACGGTTACAATACGCCAGGCAAAAAACCCTTCGAGAGCTACTCGAAGGGTTTGCTGTTAGCTTTCACTTGCTTTGGGGGTTATATGTACGAACCTGAAATCGGCATATCTACCGCGGCGCTTTACCCGACGCATCTGACGGAGGATGCCCTCACCGCCGGCGGCGAACTCGGCTTTCCGGTCGCGGAAGTCTTTCTGCAAACGCGAGAGGAATACACCCCTGCCTTCGGGAAGACACTGGATGAACGCCGCCGCGCCTTCGGGATGCGCGTCCACTCATTGCACCTGCACAACGATTTCTTCGAGCTGTGGTCGCCCTATCCGCGGATGTTGGCGGAAGCCCGCGAGCGTTTCCTGGACACATTGGAGATCGCCACCCTTCTGGGAGCGCGGGCGCTCACGTGGCACGGCATCCGTTTCGGCTTTAAAAACCCGGCGTTCGTCGCGCGTTTCCTGGAGAGCGCGACCTGGTCCGCCGAACAGGCCCGCGCCGCGGGGGTAACGCTGTGCCTCGAAAACGTGAGTTGGTGCTACGTGCGCACACCAGAGCAGATCCGCACCCTCGAGGCGCATAACGTCCCGGTTGGCTTCACCTTCGACAGCTTCCAGGCCGGCGAGACGCCTACCGATCCTATCTCCCTCATCCACGCGATGAACGGACGATTGACCACGGTGCATCTCGCCGACTACGATCCCGCCGGGCCGCGCCACCTGCCACTTGGCGATGGCAAACTCGACTGGCCCGGCATCCTACGTGCACTGCACACTGTCGGCTACGGTGGGCCACTCATCATCGAGCTGGCCCACGTTAAAAATGTAGAAACGCTGCGCGAATCCCGAACATTCATCGCGCAGCAGATTGCCCACTATAACGCAGAGTAACAACCCGCGTCCAGCTTCAACGCACTCAACGCTCTGCTTCAGCGACGTAACCGGCAGCAGTCCACTCAATCATACCGCCGGTCATATTGTGGACGTTCGTGAAACCTGCATGCTTCAGGATTTGCACGGCCTGCCCGCTGCGATTCCCGCTGCGGCAGACCATCACCACAGGCATATCGGTGGGCACTTCGTCCGTGCGGCCCGCAAGTTCTCCCAATGGGATCCACAGCGCGCCAGGGATGCGGCCTTGTGCATATTCATCCGCCTCACGCACGTCGATGATGACGATCTCGCCGGTCGCACGCAGTTCTTCCACCATTTTGGGCGTCAGCAGCGCCGGCAACGCCGCCGCAGAAGCGACCGGCTCGGACGCGGACTGTACAACCACTTGCGGCGCAGCAGGCGCGGGGGCAGCGCACCCCACGAGCAATGCGCTCACCAATAGAATCAAGGCAACAATATAGTGTTTGATACGCATACATCCTCCCAATCGTCCGAGAGTCATTGCGCGAAGATGCGCGCCTCGGATAGTCAGTTAGTATTAAAACAATAAACTATATAATATTATACTTTATTTGCGGAGATTCGCAACTTCGAAAGCTTACAACCTGTGCAATAGCGCCATTGAGTTGTATGATCCCGATCTTATTTCTATCAGCAGATTCAGCGAGGGTGTTTTTGCGCTTGCGGGCGGCGCCCGCAAGCGCAAAAACACCCTTTCACCCGCGCCTTTAGACGCAAAATGGTGCACCCGGTGAATTTTAGGATAGATACTTAATCTGCTAACGGAATTCGAGGCCTATTGCACAAGTCGAAAAATGTGGATGCAGCGAAGGCGTAAAAGACGGCCGGCGTGGCGTCAAGCGCGTTTGCGCACGCGCGGGCCTTGCGGCGTATCTTCGATTTCGTAGCCGGCCTCGGTCACTTGGGCGCGCAGGGCGTCGGCGTCCTGCCAGCGTTTCTCCTGGCGAGCGGCAGCGCGCTGCTCGACGAGCGCCATAATATCGCTAGGGATTACCTCCTCAACCGGCGCCCATTCTGCCAGGCGTAATCCCATCACCTGATCGAAGACCAGCAGCGTCGCCTTCTTGGTCGCGTCGGGCAGGTCGCTCTTGACCAAATCCCACGCCAACGCCAACACGCGCGGCATGTTCAGATCGTCGTTGACGTGCTCTGTGAATTTATCCACGTAGCCTGCATCCGCTATACCGGGCGCGCCCCATACGTACATCGTTGCACGTAGCCGATTCAGCGCCGTCTGCGCTCCATCCAGCACCTCCCACGCGAAACTCAACCGCGAGCGATAGTGCGCACCCAAGCACATAAAGCGATAGGCCAACGGATCGTAGCCTTGATCGATCAACGTCTGCACGCGCAGGAAATTACCCGCCGACTTGCCCATACGCGCCTCGTCGATCTGCAAGAAGTAGCCGTGTAGCCAGAAGTTCGCCAGGCGTGTGCCGTGACATGCCTGCGTCTGGGCCATCTCGTTGGGATGATGCACCGTAATGTGATCTTCGCCGCCGCAGTGAATGTCGAAAAACGGCCCCAGGTACTTGGCGGACATCGCCGAGCACTCGATGTGCCAACCTGGGAACCCCACCCCCCACGGGCTGCCCCACTCCATCTGACGCTGCTGGCCGGGCGGGCTGAACTTCCACAACGCAAAGTCCGTGACGTTGCGCTTCTCACCACGCTGCACGCGCGCGCCGGATTGCAGCCCCTCGACATCCAGTCGCCCCAAATAACCGTAATCCGGCAGCTTCGACGTGTCGAAGTAGATACCATCCGACGTGCGATAGGTGAACCCTTGCTCTTCAATGCAGCGGACAGTCTCAATCTGCTCAGCAATGTGATCGGTGGCCCGGCACCAAATCGCCGGTTCCTGGATATTCAGGCGCGCCATATCGGCCTGGAACTCCTTTGTGTATAACTCGGCAATCTCCCACGCGGACATCCCGGTACGCCGGGAGCCTTTCTCCATACGATCCTCGCCGGTATCTGCGTCGGAGACCAGGTGACCTACATCGGTGACGTTCATCACGTGCTTGATCTGGTACCCGTTGAACGCCAGGGCGCGGCGCAGCACATCCTCGAAAATATACGTGCGCAGATTGCCGATGTGGGCATAATCGTAGACCGTTGGCCCGCAGGTGTACAGCCCCACCTCTGGCGGGTTCAGCGGCTCGAATTCCCGCACCGAGCGGGTATACGTATCGTACAGTTTGAGTGGCATCATCGCTCTCCCTTAAAAATGGCAAATGGCAAATGGCAAATGAAGTTAAGAATCCGTTGAAATCCGTTCAATCCGTTGACAAAGATTACTGGCGCTGCCTTCGGGGAAGCGCAGGTAGTATTCGGTGGCGGCGTCGATATTGGCGTAGACGCCGCGATAGTCCGGTGGAAGCAAGGCGGCGATCTGGTACATCATCTCGTCCACCATCGCCTGGCGCACAGGCTGCGTCACCTTGATCCCGCGCGCGTCCAGATGAAACGGCTGTCCCACAACGATGCGAAAATCGGTGCGGCGCAGTCGCCGGATGTTGTCGTGAAAACGCTCCGAACCATGGTAGACCAGCGGCAAGATCGGCGCGCCGCTGTGCAACGCCAGCAACACCACGCCGGGACGGCCCGGTTGCAAACGCCCGTGACCGCTGCGTGTGCCCTCAGGGGCCACCGCCAGGATCGCGCCATCCTGCAACGCCGCCAAACCCTCGCGAAACGCCCGCACATCCGCCTCACCGCGCTCCAATGGAATCGTCCGCCAGGCGTCGAACAACAAGGCCAGCGCCGGATTCTGCCAGGTTTCGGCCTTCACAAAGCCTGTCACCGGGCGCGGGTGCACACGCGAGAAGAGCACCGGCGCATCCAAAAAGTTGATATGGTTCACCACGACAATCAACGGGCCGTGCTGTGGAACACGCGCCAATTGCGTAGCATCCACCCGGCAGAGAACATCTGTGAGGCCCTTGACCGTCGTGTTTACCAACCATTGTGTTAACATCACGCAGCCTCCGTAGCAGCGCAGACCACCGCGAGCTGGCGCGGCAGGATACGCATCGCCAGTTCGCGCGACGCTACGCTCACGGTTTCCCCGTCGGCATGGGCGGGCAGCACGCCTTCGACCGCCGTTACGGCGACGCGCGCCGCGCGCCCGGTCGTGATCGCGCTGTGCTTGGCCTGCGTTCCCTGCATAAAGCGCAAGATGAGCGGGAAGATGCGCGCGCGGCTCACATGCGCCGCGAGACACAGGTCGAACAGGCCATCGTCGGGGCTGGATTCCGGGGCCATCATAAAGCCGCCGCCCATACGCCGCCCGTTCATCACCGAAACCATCAGGGAAGGCTGCGTCACCGTGAAAGCGCCATATTCGATGCGCAGCAGCGGCGTGCGATAGTACAGGAACACAGTTTTGAGCGCCGCGACAATGTACGAAGGGAAGCCGCTGAGCCGTTTCATCTTCAGCGCCTCGAATCCCACCACCGCGTCGAAGCCGATGCCCACGCCGTTGCCGAAGTAACGCCCCTGTGGAACCAGGCCGCCTTCCACCCATCCCACGTCGATGAGGCGTTGGCGACCGGCTGCCAGTGCGTCACACCCAGCCTGTACGGTGGATGGCACGCCCGCACCGAAGGCGAAGTCGTTGCCGCGTCCCACGCACAGAACGCCCATCGCCGCTTCGGCGCCTGCTTGTTGGGCTTGCATCAGGCCGTTCAACACCTCGTTGGAGGTCCCATCGCCGCCCGCCGCAACGACCACATCGCAACCATCGAGAGCGGCTTGCTTTGCCAGCGCAATCGCGTGCGTTGGACGCTCGGTACGCACCAGGTCATAGGAAAGGCCGTGTTGTGCCAACAACTGTCTGATCAGCGGGATAGACCGCTCGCCGTTGCCACGGCCAGAAATGGGGTTCACGATCACTTTATAACGCATCACGTCGCCAAGCCGCCTTTTTCTAAAGATAGAATTCGTTACATCTTCACATTATAACAGAAAATCGACCACTTTTTTGGCTTAGAATCTATCCGAAAATTATCGCGGTGTCACGCTGTCGCCGGAATGTGCAGCTTAAGTTGGTCTGCCAATTTCAGCCGCTTTTTTTGAGGGTGTTTTTGCGCTTGCGGGCGGCGCCCGCAAGCGCAAAAACACCCTTTCACCCGCGCCTTTAGGCGCAAAATGTCGCACCCGGTGAATTTTCAGATAGAGACTTAGACCTAGCATAGCTCGATACAAAACGCAGGTCCGCGGAAAGCAAACTTCACACGAACCGTTCGAGCTCTCGCACCAGAGTAACTTGAAAACTACGTAGAATCGCCCGGTGATTCCGGGGTAGAAATTCCTTTAACTCCTGCTCGAAATCTATCTTGGACTGCCTGACCGTATCCAATGCATGAGGCAAGGCATCTCGCTCACCGGGCCTCAACAAGTTCGCCCGCAGCAGAAAGTATAAGTCATAAAAATCCCGCGCCTTCTGTCTAGACAAGAGCGCCTGTATTTTTTCTTCAATCAGTTGCTCTCTTGCCAGCGATATGATGATGTAGGCAGGAATGAAATCGGAAACAATGGTAACGGCTTCTCCCCGTTTCTCGCCCTCTCGTAACGAAATCTCAAGTTTAACCGACACCGGCATATCGCCGCCTTCGAAAGCAATAATAGCCAGGTATCCCCCGCTGGTGGTCTTGGATTCAGCAATGTCTACCTCTATATTCTCACGCGCAATCTCAGCCAGCGTATCCACGATAATCCCTTCCAGTGAATGGATATTCATCAAAGAAGAACTAAAGTCCAAATCCTCTGAGAAACGCGGGCTGTTGTAAACCACTCTCAGCGCCGTGCCGCCCTTGAAATAGATCTGGTCGGTGAGAGGCTGCTGGTAAAAATAGGACAAGAATAGATGCTGGTAATATTCGCGCCGCACGTTGAGTTCAGTGGTCTGAAATTGGGCAGCTAATACTCTGATGGTCGCAACGGTAATCATAGTCTCTCACTGACTAAACGATCTAGACTTGTCCTTTGAAACAAGCCGGCGTAATCGAATGCCTTTTGTTTATCCAAACTGGCCGTGTTGAGTCGCTCGTTGTCAGGTTTGCGACCCAGGGAAACAAAGTAGAGATAGTCCACCAATGCCTTTTCTGGATCGGCGATGAGCACAACACGCCCATTCCGCCGAGTTGGCGCATAACCTGCAAATGCAACACGCTTAATGGTCAGGTAAGTAAATGTTTTCTCCTCAACGGAGAAAACGCGCGTAGGTTTGGTCGTAGCCGAAGTGACTGCATAGGGTATCTCCGGCAAAATATTGTACGCTGCCAACGCATACTCGAATGAAAGATAGGAAGGGCG
>Ga0209498_1001838_pt1 | contig 12917 bp, 8 predicted proteins | sample WalLakDeSediment_FD_184131 | JGI IMG/M metagenome (GOLD analysis project Ga0209498, IMG submission 184131) | Lake sediment microbial communities from Walker lake, Nevada to study Microbial Dark Matter (Phase II) - Walker Lake 11/02/13 Deep... | ecosystem: Environmental > Aquatic > Freshwater >...
TGTGCACCTCCTTTTTGCGTCTTTTCCTGTAATAAATGATATATCCTGATCACGTCCAGTATGCGGCAGGCCTGTGCCAGCGCGGTGTGGTACCAGACCAGGGTTTTGAACATCCGGCCCGCCGATTTCATCGTGGCCAGTCTGTCGAAAACAACGGCATGGCGGTTGTTGATCACATCGCTGGAAACGATCGGGTCTTCAGCAACCTGGATGAGATCCGGCAGTTTGGCTGCTGCTTCATACATCAGCTCATTCACCTGATCGATCGTAACATCCTTCGATTTAAATACAGTCGTCAGGTCCAGTAGTGATCCATTGGGGATCGGAACATTCAACGCGGCCCCTTCAATTTTTCCCTTGAAATCAGGAAGTATATAAGGTATCCACCTTGGTGTAGGGGTTTCATTCGGAATGATATTCTCTGCAGCAGAGCGGGAACGGCGAAAATCAATCCCCGCCTTGTCGCGCAAAGGCTGGTCGGATGTATACGAATGAACGGTAGTCAGCATGGCATAATCGACCCCGAAGCGCTCGTTGAAAAATTTCAGCATGAGGGCCGTAGCATTGGTGGTGGCCGATCCGGCAGAAACGATCCGGTCATTCAGATCGATCGTGTGATCATTTACGCCCATGACGACAATCCGGTCGATCTCCTCTGCCGGCAGTGTGGAAAGAAGCACATGCGGCGCCCCTGCTTTCAGGTGGTTCTCCAGCTCTTTTTTATACTTAAAAATACCCGTTGCATCAATGACGACATCTACATCAAATATATCCCATGGGACGTCACCTGGCTTACCACCTGTAACGATTCTGGCACGGCCTGCGGAGGAATTGATGAAATTACCGTCTTCCAGGGTGACCTTGAGGCGCCCTTTCACTTCGGCTTCGATGAGATAGGCCAGGATTTCCGGCTTGCCGTAATCGCTGATCGCGACTACTTCAAACATATCATCTTCCATACAAAGCCGGTAAATATGCCTTCCTATCTCCCCAAAACCCATAATCCCTAATCTTACCTTACTCATAATCAATAAATTAAATTACTACTATAAATATTAATGACTTATCTAAAAAAAGAATTGCAAAAGTAATGACAATCTCAATACAAAATTGTTCGCGCTATTTATAGTTTTCAAATACACTATGCCCTATGCCCTATGCCCTATGCCCTTCGCATTGAAAATAAAATTCACTACTTTTGCAAGCCATGAAAAACATCCGCAATTTCTGCATCATCGCCCATATCGACCATGGCAAGAGCACCCTGGCCGACAGGTTACTGGAATATACCGGCACAGTTACCGGCAAGAATATGCAGGAGCAGGTACTTGACAACATGGACCTGGAACGGGAGCGTGGCATCACCATCAAGAGCCACGCCATCCAGATGGTTTTTCAGTATAAAGGCGCTGATTACAAGCTAAACCTGATTGACACCCCCGGGCATGTTGATTTTTCTTACGAAGTGAGCCGATCCATTGCGTCGTGTGAAGGCGCCTTGCTGGTGGTAGATGCTACGCAGGGCGTGCAGGCACAGACAATTTCCAATCTTTACATGGCCATTGATCATGATCTGGAAATCATTCCGGTGATGAATAAAATGGATGCGGAAAGTGCCATGCCCGATGAAGTAAGGGAACAGATCATCGACCTGTTGGGTTGCAAGCCGGAAGAGATCATCGAAGCCAGCGGAAAAACGGGCTATGGCGTGGATAAAATACTGGAAGCGGTGATCCATCGCATCTCCGCTCCTGACGGCTCAGACGATGAGGCGCTACAGGCATTGATCTTCGATTCGGTATTTAATCCCTTCCGGGGAATTATCGCCTATTTCAGGATATTCAGCGGCGTGCTCCGGAAAGGCGATCATGTAAAATTCATCGCCACCGGGAAGGAGTATGATGCCGATGAAATCGGGGTGCTGAAGATGGGCATGGAACCACGCCAGGAAATGCGGGCCGGAGATGTTGGCTATATTATCAGCGGCATTAAAACATCAAAAGAAGTCCGGGTCGGGGATACCATCACACACGTGCACAGGCAGTCGGTAAGCGCCGTGAGCGGGTTCCAGGAGGTCAAGCCGATGGTTTTTGCCGGTTTGTACCCGGTGGATGCTGATGATTACGAAGAATTAAGAAACTCATTGGAAAAACTGCAACTCAACGACGCTTCCCTTACCTTCGAGCCTGAAGCCTCGGCCGCGCTTGGATTTGGCTTCCGGGGCGGCTTCCTGGGCCTTTTACACATGGAAATCGTGCAGGAAAGGCTCGACAGGGAATTTGACATGGATGTTATTACAACAGTGCCCAATGTCTCTTACCAGGTAGTAACAAACAAAGGTGAAATCATCGAAGTGCACAATCCGTCGGGAATGCCGGATGCCAAATACATCGACCAGGTTAAAGAACCATACATCATTGCCCAGATCATCTCGAAAGTGGAATATATCGGGGCGATTATGAAGCTTTGCATCGACAAGCGCGGCATCCTCAAGAACCAGGTCTACCTGACCAGCAACCGGGTGGAAGTTACTTTTGAAATGCCCCTGGGGGAGATTGTTTTCGATTTCTACGACAAGCTGAAAAGCATTTCCAAGGGATATGCCTCATTCGATTATCATTACCACGACTATAAACCCGCCAAACTGGTCAAGCTCGATATCCTGATCAACAAAGAACCGGTGGACGCCTTGAGTTCACTTATCCACGCCGATCATTCCTATGAACTCGGTAAAAAAATGTGCGAAAAATTAAAGGAACTGATTCCGCGGCAGCAGTTCGAGGTAGCCATCCAGGCTGCTGTCGGTGCGAAGATCATTGCCCGGGAAACCATTAAGGCCGTAAGGAAAGATGTTACTGCCAAATGCTACGGGGGTGATATAACCCGTAAGCGAAAACTTTTGGAAAAACAGAAAAAAGGCAAAAAACGGATGCGCCAGGTAGGGAATGTCGAAATCCCTCAAAAGGCGTTTTTGGCTGTGTTGAAGCTGGATTGATCAGGGGATCATCTCCAGGCCCTGCCTGAGATCGTCAATGATATCTTCAACATCCTCAATCCCCACTGAAAATCGCACCAGATCATCAGTAATCCCGGCGGCCAGTTTATCTTCTTTTCTGATGCCGGCATGAGTCATTGACGCAGGGTGCTGAATGAGCGTTTCAACACCTCCCAGTGAAACAGCCAACAAAGCCAGATGAACGTGATCCATCAGTTTCTTTCCTGCATCATATCCCCCTTTAAGTCCAAAACTCATCATAGCACCGAATCCCTCCATCTGCCGTTTGGCCAGTTCATGCTGTGGATGTGATTCCAGTCCCGGATATCTGATCCAGGCGATTTTTGGATGCGATTGGAGAAACCGGGCCACGCTCATCGCATTTTCCTGCGCCCGGCCAATTCGCAGCGCCAGCGTTTTCACACCACGCAACACCATGAAAGCCTGAGTCGGATCCATATTGCATCCAGTGTAAACCATCGAATGACGGATCTTCTTGTAAATTTCCGGATCTTTTACCACCACACCCCCCCCCACAATATCGGCATGTCCGTTAATAAATTTGGTGATAGAATGAAGCACCACATCCGCCCCAAAATTGAGTGGTTTTTGCAAAAAAGGAGAACAAAAGGTATTATCTACCACAAGGATTAGATGATGGGCCCTGGCTATCTCAGCACAAATCCTGATATCACTGATGTCCATAGTAGGATTGGCAGGTGTTTCAATGTAAAGTACTTTTGTGTTGGGCCTTATCGCTGCCAGTATCTTTTCATGGTCAGCCGTGTTGACAAATGTAGCATTCACTTGAAAACGTGAATAATCCTGTTCAAGTAAACCCCTGACAGGTCCGTACACAGCACCTGTACTAACAATATGTGTCCCGGCTTCCAGCAAAGCCATAAGCACACTGTTAATGGCAGCCATGCCGGAACTGGTTGCAATACCATCGTAACCATTCTCAAGTTCAGCAATATTTCGCTCAAAGGCCCGGATAGTAGGGTTGGCAATACGTGTATAAATATACCCGTCACTCTTTCCTGAAAAACAATCCGCACCATGTTGCGCATCTCTGAATTTAAAAGTGGAAGTCTGATAAATAGGAACAGTAGCGCTGCCAAATTCATCTTCAAATGCACCGGCATGAATCAATTTAGTGTTAAAACCTGTCTCTTTTGTATTCATTTGGTTCGAAATTTAATCAAAACTCAATTCCTTTTCGGGCTTGTATACCTTTCTGATAGTAGTGTTTGATTTCTTGCATTTCTGTAACCAGATCAGCAATATCATAGAGCTGTCGGGGTGCATAACGTCCTGTAAGAATAATTTCCATAGGTTCCGGTTTATCCTTTAATACATCAAGTAATTCATCTGCTTCAAACAAATGATAATGGAGTGCTATACATACTTCATCCAGAATAACAACATTATAAAGATTGTCACGGATGATGGAAGAAACATCTTTTAATCCGGTTCTTGCCGCCCGGATATCCTCATCGGAAGGTAGTTTTTCAATAAAGCATTTCAATCCATATTGCCTCAGCTCGATTTCAGGGAAGCGTTTTAGTGCCTCTATCTCAAAATAGTGCATTCCTTTCACAAATTGAGCAATATAAACGCACATACCAGCTCCCGCTGCGCGGATTGCCAATCCAAGCGCGGCAGTAGTTTTCCCCTTTCCGCTGCCCGTATACAGATGAATAAAGCCCCTATAATCTTCCACCCCTGAAACGATTTTGCCATCCCCTTCCTCTTCCCCCTCTTCTGCGACCGAATCCAAAACCACCGGGAAAATCATCGTCAGGAATATTCCTCTGATCCTCATCATTTTCTTTGACATCATTTTTGAGCTTTGCACCGTAGTTGGTACAGCGCCCCAAGCGCCGTCCGGTCATAGGGCCTTGCCCCATCGGACCTGTGTTATCTAAACCTGGCATAATTAAACATTTTTTGATTAGAATATTTATTTTTGAACATTAGTTCATTGCAAATATAATGAACATATGTTCATTAACAAAAAAAATAATAGAGTATTTTATGGAGCGCTTTCTTTTGCCCTGTTCATTTCATTATCCTGGATCAATTCCAACAGAAACGAATTATAGAAATTTGTGGCTGCCATTTCATGCGGCAGCAAGATCCGGTCGGCATTGCATACACTCAGCGCATCGATATCTTTCTCGTTCGTTGCCGTCAGAAATATCTTGCCGCCATAGTCTGCCCTGCGCAATGATTTGACAAGCTGCATGGAATGTTCGGCATGAGGTACGGTGCTGATAACGCAAATACTTTGATCATAAGGTATTTGTTCGAGGATATCGGGGTCCTCCATATCCCCGTAAATGATATTTTTCCCTTGCGACTGCCACGATCTCACCACCATCGGATCAAAATCAATCCCCATATAATCCACTTCAGGATGTTCGTCCAGCATTTCGGCAATCTTTTTGCCAAATCTTCCCAGGCCGATCAAAATGACATCATAATGCTCTTTAGCAGATGCAACCCTTGATGATTCACGGTAAGGGTCCTTTCGCTGAAAGATATTCAAGGAAGGTTTGATGAATTCGTATATCTGGTGCGAATATAATATCAGGTAGGTGGATAAACCGATGGTGATCAACCCGACCAGTGTAATTAAACCCAAGGTCTGGTCGGTAATATGGCCGATAGTCAGTCCGAGGCCGGCAAAGATCAGAGAGAACTCGCTGATCTGTGCCACCGTTAGTCCTGCCAGGAAAGATGTCCGTTTTCTATATCCCATGGCGCCCATGATAATCAGTACGATCACCGGGTTACCAACGAGCACAAAAACCGAAAAGACAAGTGCCGGGATAAATTGGCTGCCGATGATGGACAGGTCGAGGTCAGCCCCCAGGTTAACGAAGAAAAACAGCAGCAGGAAATCCCTGAGGCTCACCAGGCGGCTGCTGATGACATCCTTAAAATCAGAGGAGGCAAGGCTCATACCGGCCAGGAAAGCGCCCACCTCGCTGCTGAAGCCCATCAGGTCACCCAAGGAAGCCAATGTCACGGCCCATGCTATAGCAAACAATGCAAGTCCTTCCTGCGACCGGGCCAGGAAGAAGCTTAACTTCGGGATAATCCACTTCATAGCTGCCAGTGTCATACCCACTAAAATACCGCCCGCCACAAATGTTTTTATGATATCCCCGGCCAACGTCATATTCTCACTGTGCCGCATCGCCGATAAGACAATCATGACCAGTATCACCACGATATCCTGAACGATCAGAAAACCGATGGCGATCTGCCCGTGTAACGAATCTATCTCTTTCTTGTCAGAAAGCAGTTTTACGATGATAATCGTGCTGGAAAAAGTAAGGGCCACCGCGATATAAAAGCTGTGCATGGGGGGAAAGCCCAACGCGATCCCGATAAGGTAACCAAAAAAAGAGGTGAAGAGAACCTGCCCCAGCCCGGTGATCAACGCAATTTTCCCCACTGATTTAATGATCCTGAGGTCAAGTTTCAGTCCGACAATGAAAAGCAGGACGGCAATACCCGTTTCTGCCAGCAGGTGGATGTTATCCTTTGATTTTACAACGTCCAGCACTGCAGGGCCCACGATCACTCCCAGGACAATGAACATCACGATGAGCGGCTGTCTGAGTAGTTGTCCGATGGAACTCAGAACAGCCGCTAATAATAATATAATGGCAAGTTCGTAAAACGGATTTTCAGAGAGTAACGATAACCAGTTCATCAGTTAAGGACGAAATATATCAGCTATCCCTGACGGTGGAGCACAGCGATATATCTTTTATTTGAACAAATTTACAAAAAAATCGTTGATCACATCTGAATAACTGAGAAACACCGGGGCAAACACCAACGCTACCACTGACATCAGTTTGACCAGGATATTCATGGAGGGGCCGGTAGTATCTTTGAACGGGTCACCGACAGTGTCGCCTACGATGGCTGCATCGTGCGTCGGGGTTCCTTTGCCGCCGAGGTTTCCCTCTTCGATCCACTTCTTGGAATTATCCCACGCGGCGCCACTGTTCGCCATCATCATACCAAGCAGTACGCCGGTAACGGTAGCGCCTGCCAAAAATCCGCCGAGTGTTTCGGTTCCGAATATCAGTCCCATGGCCAAAGGTGTAAGAATAGCAACCAAACCGGGGAGAACCATCTCTTTTAATGCGCCTTTTGTAACGATGTCAACACAGGTTTTTGTATCCGGTTTCCCGGTTCCGTCAAGTAAGCCAACAATTTCCCTGAATTGCCGTCTGATCTCCTGGACCATCTTATCTGCTGTCCGGCCCACGGCCTCCAATGTTATTGCTGCAATGGCAAACGGAACCAATGCCCCGATAAACAACCCGACGACTGTCATATGTTTTGTCAGATCGATCGAACTTAAACCCACCGCTTGTTGATAGGCAGTGAATAACGCCAATGCAGTCAGCGCTGCAGAGCCTATCGCAAATCCTTTTCCGATGGCAGCCGTTGTATTCCCAAGCGAATCAAGTTTGTCGGTTATTTTCCTGACTTCCTTTCCAAGTCCCGCCATTTCAGAAATACCACCTGCGTTGTCGGCAATGGGACCATAAGAATCGGTCGACATTACAATCCCAATGGTGGATAACATTCCGACCGCGGCCAGAGCAATCCCGTATAAACCACTTAAACTATATGATATTACGATGGCGATAGCGATTGTGATAATGGGAAGAACTGTACTGTTAAATCCGACGGCCAACCCTGTAATTATAGTTGTTGCCGAGCCGGATTGGCTGCTTTTGGCAATTTTCCTGATCGGTTTCCCGGAAGTGAAATACTCACTTTCAATACCGATCAATATTCCGGTAATCAATCCGGTGACGACAACCCAAAACTCATTCAACTGGCCGGTCATGGCCCTGGTTATAAAAAAAGCCCCGGCGATAAATATTAATCCGGCAACATAAGTTGTGTTTCTGAGGGCAGTTTGGGGATTTAACTTTTTCAGATAATTGATTGAAAAAATGCCAATCAAAGAGGCAACCAGCCCGGCGGTAATAAGAATGATAGGCAGGGCTGAATAAGTAAGGGGATCTGCAAAGGTTGATGCAATCACAATGGCTGCAATCACGGAACCAACGTAGGATTCAAAAAGATCTGCGCCCATACCTGCCGTATCGCCGACACAGTCTCCGACATTATCGGCAATTACCCCAGGGTTTCTCGGGTCATCTTCAGGGATGTGTTCTTCAACCTTACCGACCAGGTCGGCTCCCACATCGGCGCTCTTTGTATAGATACCGCCGCCCACACGGGCGAAAAGGGCAATGGAAGAAGCCCCCAAAGCAAAACCGCTGATGATTTCAGGGCTTTTGGTAAAGATAAAAACAACCCCAAGGCCAATGACTCCAAGCGCCGCAACAGAGATACCCATGACTGAGCCGCCCAGAAATGAAACCAGCAGCGCTGCAGGGGTTCCGCCGGTAGATGCAGCCTGTGTAGTGCGGCTGCTACTGCGGGTGGCAGCTTTCATGCCAAAAAATCCTGCCAGCATCGAGCAAATCCCACCAAACAGATAGGCAATCCCGGCGCCCCAGGCAATGAAAAATGTCAGCGCAAGAAACACGACAACCATAAAAATAGCAATGATCCGGTACTCCCGGGATAAAAAGACCATCGCTCCCTTGTGAACCTCAGCAGCGATCTCCTGCATTTTTTCATTTCCGGGATCTTTTTTTAAGATCAGCCTGTAGATAATAAATGCCAGAATCATTCCGACTACACCGATAACCGGAATCCAAAAAAAGTGACCCATTAGGTTTTCCATAATTTTAAACGTCTTTAGATTTATAATTAAGATATAGGGTAAGTTTCTGCGCTATGGGCTTCATTGCCAATCCTGTTTGAATGGCTGCAAAAGTATAACATTTTTTAAAAATTAAAAACAGGATAATTTATGTATATCTTTGGCACCACAAAACTTATGAAAGTATGGGAATAATAATTACACTGGCTATCATAGCAGTCCTGGTGATCCTGCTGGTTGGCATGTATAACAGCCTGATCCGGTTACGCAACCAGGTAAAAAACGCCTGGGCGCAAATCGATGTACAGCTGAAGCGCCGGCACGATCTGATCCCCAACCTGATTGAGACGGTAAAGGGATACATGAAACATGAAAAAGATACACTGGAGAACATTACCCGTTTCCGGGCTCAGGCCATGGAAGCTTCGGGTGTGTCCGATAAAGGAAAAGCCGAAGGAATGCTCTCTTCAGCGCTGGGGCAGTTAAAAATTGCCGTGGAAAACTATCCCGACCTGAAAGCCAACCAGAATTTTCTTGCCCTGCAGGAAGAACTGACCTCTACGGAAAACAAAATCTCTTTTTCGAGGCAGAATTACAACGACCAGGTGCTGTTTTACAACAACAAAATCCAGATGTTCCCCTCGAATATCATTGCCGGGATGTTTGGGTTCACAGAGGAGGTCTTCTTTGTAATTGAGGACAAGACCGAACGGGAAGTGCCAAAAGTTACATTCTGATCAAATTACTATGTGGGAAGTTATTCGTAAAAACCAGCAAAAATCGTTTTTTCTGCTGATTTTGATGGGTATCCTGCTGATATTGCTGGGGTATGCCTTCGGCACATGGTACGATCCGGTAAATGGGGGCTACTTTGGTGTTTTCTTCGCTTTGCTGCTCTATTTCATTTTGTTGATAATGGCCTTTTCATCGGGCAAATCCATCATGTTACGCATGTCGAATGCCCGGGAAGTGGGCCCGGATGATTACCCCCAGCTATATAATGTGGTGGAAGAGATGCGACTGGCCGCAGGTTTACCTGCCATGCCAAAGGTCTACGTGATCGAAGACCCTGCACCCAATGCCTTTGCTGCCGGCATGAATCCCAAGAAAAGTGTGGTAGCAGTGACAACCGGGCTGTTGAACAGAATGAACCGGGATGAGCTCCAGGGGGTGGTAGCCCATGAAATTTCGCATATCGTAAACCGCGATATACGCTATATGACCCTGGCCACTATTATGGTTGGCACGGTAGCTATTTTATCATACATGTTTCTGAGGAGTATGTTTTTTACCGGTGGCCGAAGGGGCGGTGGCGGCGCTAAGGGAAAAGGCAATGCCATCATGGCCATCGTCGCACTGGCACTGGCTATCCTGGCACCCATCGCGATCCGTTTGCTCTATTTCGCCGTTTCCCGCAAAAGAGAATACCTGGCCGATGCCTCCGCGGCGCGCCTGACAAGATATCCCGAGGGTCTCGCTTCCGCGCTGGAGAAAATAGCCGGCTCTACCGAAGACCTGAAAGTCGCCGATAAGTCGATGGCCCCAATGTATATCGCCAACCCGTTGAAACCCAAAGGGCAACGCCTGCGGAATCTCTCCAGCACACACCCGCCACTCGAACAGCGTATAAAGGTTCTCCGCTCCATGGGGCAAAATCACACCTATGCCGACTACCAGCAGGCTTTTCAGTCGGTGACAAAATCGAAAAAGGGGGTCATCCCTGTGTCAGCCATCGATAAATAGTGTACTTTTACACCTGATAATTTCTAATTTCTACAGAAAAATGCTCAAATACAAATCTTTTATTATCATCATTTTTTCAGCGGTTTTACTGTCGGCTTCAGCCGGCCCTGTAAGCCCGGAGAACGCTAAAAAGCTCGCAAGGAATTTTATATATGAAAGGATTAACCAGTATGGTGAAGGAATGCTATACTCCGCCATTCAGATCCTGGAATGGTGGGAGGTGAAAGATGCCTACTATGTTGTGAACCTGGAAAACGGCTGGGTCATCATATCAAAAAGACAGGAGCGACCGCCGGTGATCGCCTATAATTTTGAAGGGTATTTTCCCCGTCATGAAGATTTAGCCCCGCATGTGCAAGGCTGGATGGAGACTTACATCGACGAAGCGAAGTACATTGTTGAAAACCAGGTGAAGGTAACCCGGGAAATAGAAAATGAATGGGCACATTACCTGACCGGGGATCATAACACCCTTTCAACGACCCGGGAACGGGATGTGGTCACCCCGTTACTGACGAACACCTGGAACCAAAGCTATCCCTACAATGTATATTGCCCGGCCGATCCGAACGGTTCCGGGGGGTATGTTTATGTCGGCTGCGTCGCCACAGCCATGAGCATGATAATGCACTACTGGCGCTACCCACTGCAGGGTGTCGGGGAACATTCCTATTATGCCAGCGGCTATGGCACCCAGTACGTGAATTATGGACAAACCTATTATAACTGGGATGGCATGATGGACAAGATTGACAATAATTATACGCACTACGTCGCTTTGATCGGTTACCACGCGGCCGTATCGGTAAACATGATGTTTGGCGCAAACGGATCCGGGGCTTACAGCGAAGATGTCGCACCGGCCATGATCAACTACTTTGATTACTCAAACCAAGCCCATATCGTGTATAAAAACAATTTCAGCAACGCTGACTGGGAGGACATCCTGCAGGGCCAGCTTGATGCCGGGCAGCCCATGTATTATTCGGGCTGTACTCCTACATGGTCGGGTTGCCATGCCTTTGTATGCGACGGCTACCAGGGTTCCAATTACTACCATTTTAACCTGGGCTGGGGCGGCGCCAGCAATGGCTGGTACAATCTGCAGACCACCGGCGGATTTCCCAACTGGCAGGCAGCCGTGATCGACATCGTACCTGCTGACACGGATTATCCTTACGTCGCCGAAGGAGAAACCTTGCTGGAAACCCCTTCCGGTTCGTTCACCGACGGCAGCGGCCCGGTCGATAATTATCCCACCGGTATGAATGCCAGCTGGCTGATCGACCCGGGATCGGATAATGACTCCATCGCTTCCATCACACTGAATTTTAAAAGATTCAATACGGCCCTGACGGATACCATGCGGATTTACCAGGGAGAGACGACCCAGGATTCGCTGCTGGCTGAATATACAGGCACTGATCTGCCCCCAACACTTGGTATACAGTATAGTAAAGCACTTGTAACTTTCAACAGCACTTCCACGGCGCCCGGTTTTGTGGCAGAATACAAATCGACACCGGTCATCTGGTGCTCAGGCAATACCTTTCTCACGGAGCCTGCCGGCACGGTGGATGATGGCAGCGGGTCATACAACTACAACAATAACTCCACCTGTCTCTGGATCCTGCAGGTGCCCGATGCGACAAAATATACCCTGACCTTCAATAAGTTCTCAACCGAAACGGAAAATGACCGTTTGATCATTTATGATGGAATGAACCAGATCATTGCCATTTTATCCGGCAATACTATACCCGATCCAATCGAGATCGAAACAAACCTGGTGCTGCTGGCCTGGCTGACGGATGCAGATATCCGGGATGATGGCTGGGAACTTTCCTATGAAACGGTGATCACTACAATAGATGAACAAACGGCATTTAAGCATTTCAGCCTTTATCCGAACCCGACGACAGACAGGCTGCAGCTTAGTTTCAGCCTGGATAAACAGCAGGATGTCAGGATAGGACTGATGAATATGGCAGGACAGGAGGTTATATCCATATCGGAAGGGAACCTTTCAGGGAATCAAACCATTCAGATCCCGGTCGGCGGCCTGGCCAAAGGGGTGTACCTGTTGCGCTTGTATTGCAACGATGGCCTGATGACAAGAAAGGTGATCCTGAAATAGCCATTCCGGCCTTCAACTTCTGATCATATCAGACTTGTGATGCATTATCGAATAAATGTCTGTTCTTCGGTCTTTAAGATTCCTTACACTTCCGAATTGATGCAGCTGCCGCAGCATATCAATATCGACATCAGCAATTAGTATCATCTCCGTATTGGGTGTGGCTTCCGCTTTGATACCATTGGTGGGAAACGAGAAATCACAAGGGGTGAAAACAATGGATTGGGCATATTGTATATCCATATTATGGACTTTGGGGAGATTGC